>UPTG01003469.1_pt1 | contig 9964 bp, 9 predicted proteins | sample 2160121 | NCBI WGS metagenome assembly UPTG01 (sample SAMN06266255, study PRJEB28933) | marine metagenome | isolation source: Columbia River Estuary | place: USA:Columbia River Estuary, USA | collected 2014-07-27 | reverse complement strand
TGAATACCAAGTTTGAAAATCATTCTCCTGCGCAAAAGCCGATAAAGAGCAAAATAATAAAAGGAATATACTATTTTTTATTATCCTCATAATAGAAAATACGAATGTTGGCGGTATCTCTTAAAAAGTCTATTCTTCTAATTTCAACTCTTAATATGTCAATTCCTGTTCTTTCTTTTAAATCTTCCAATAATTCCTCTCTTCTTTCAGGAACAATCAATTCAATTTTCTCATAGATTACATTCTTACGTGACTCGCCTTTCAATAGCCAAATACGTTCCATTCCGAAAGTAACAAATACTATCATAAGGTTAGCGAATACTAGCTCAGCATGACTAATTTTTTTGTTCGCCAAAGCATTTACAACTGACACGCCAATAACCAAAAATAGGTAAGTCATCTCTTTAATAGGAATAGGGTCGGTACGGTAACGGATAATACCAAAAATGGCAAAAAGCCCCAATGCAAACCCTAGTTGTAACTTTACACTATCTAGTAGTACACAAAGCAAGAATACCGTTAAACTAATAAGAAAATAAGTAAATAAATAATCCTTATTTTTAGTTATAGGATAGTAAATATACCTGATAATAGTAGTGATGATTATAAGGTTAAAAATTGTTTTTGTAATCAGTTTCCAAAAATCTTCTGCATCAAAAATTGGTGTTCCTAAAAAATCTCCAAATCCACTCAATAAAATTGTTAATAGTTCCATTTACGCTTGTTTTAATTTATTTATAAATAATACTTTTTCTTTAAATCTGTTTTTCTTCAACTCAGGATTTAAGGCCAAAGTTGTTAGGCAATACTTACTAATACGGATGGGCAAGATATACATTTCTTTTGCAATACGCATAAAGTCAGAGGAACGACTCATGCGTTCTTGCTTTACCTCAGCAATAACAATATGCTTCATATCCCCCTTTTCATTTGAATTTTCAAAAGTAAGATTAACATCAATAGTCAGTCGTTCTTTTTGGGTTTTATGCACAAAAGTAATTCTGCTAAAATTAATCCACTGTTTAGCATTTACCTCCATAGGTCTCCCAATAATTTTTTCAATGTAGTTTTGCTGTTTTTCTGAAAGCTCATTGCTAATAGCATCCACCCTCATTCTTTTTTTGATGGTTTTCCCTTTGTTATTTTTTCGTTTAATCTCCAAGAAAGTGAGTTTACTCCCTACATATTCTCTAAAACGAATCTTGTTTCGGTTTACCCTTCCGTTATGATGATCCAAATAAAACTTTCTATTATTAGTATCATAGTAAAGGGATTTGTAATCGTGAATAAGTTCACCATCAATTACTAAAACTCTATAGAAAGGCAATAATTTTTGCAAAAGCAAAGGCATTTTATTCGCTTTAAAAGCAAACTTAGTGTCAGTACGGCTCATCAATTTCACATCATCCATTTCATCCAATGAAATAGGTGAAAAATCAGCAACTATTTGTGTTAAATTACTCACTTATTGATTCTTCTCAATTACAAAATCAGCAACTGTATTTGTGGAGTTGTTTGAACTAATTGTAACATGTTTGAACACAGGAAAAGTATATGTCATATCAACATCACTGCTATCAGCATGTATATAGATAGTATAATCTCCTTTCCTTAAATATTCAAAATGGTATTTTCCATTATAATCTGTTTCAAACTTATCATCATACACTTCTGATTTGTCATCCCCATAAATTATGAATACATCTTTCCCTGCATCCAATAGAAAGTAGGTAGTATCTATTAAACCAGTAGTAGGGTTTTGAAATGTAAAAGTCTTATATACCTGCCCTTCAATTACTGAAGTTCCTCCTTCACCTGCTGGTTTATCGCAAGCGGTAAATCCTAATGCTATTGCACAAATAATTAAAAAATTCCTCATGATTATTGTTTTATAATTTTAACTACAGAATTTCCTGATTTTACAAAGTAAATTCCATTTTCCCAATTGCTAATATCTACAGAAGCTACTTCTTTTTCTGTAAATACTTTTTGCCCTATCATATTGAAAACACTTACCCCTTCAGTAGCCCCCAAAATATAAATTCTACTATTAGATGGGTTTGGGTACACACGCAAATTAGTTCCTGCACTCACTTGATTAACAGCAGAAACTAATAGATTGTTATCATCATAAGTATGAGTTTGATATTGCATTACACCACTTCCATTTGGAACTCTTGCATATCCTTTATCAGTAATCATATTTACAAAATGAACAGCATCAATAACTGTTCCTGTTGGGTCAGTTAAATACACTTCCTCTTGGTCAGCCGAAAGGCGATAAGTAGTATGCAAACCGCTTTGTGTACCTCCTGCTGTATCGCACCAAACAATTAAATAATCATTGGCTGGAATAGTAACATTTGGAAATGTCCATTTTGTTAAATCATTTTCATTATCAGATAAATAATATCCATTCAGATTCAAACTAAAACTATTACCATTATAAAGTTCAACCCAATCATCATATTCTCCATTTTGATCAGCAACTGCAGTAACATTTCCTGCCATAATTTCATTAATAACCAAACCACTTACAACAGGCAATTGATGAAATTCTTTTTCTGCTCTTTCAGGAGAGAAAATTCCCGCATCAGAGTTTTCTGCATAAAAATAATACTGTACATCACGCGCATCAACATTAATAGTCGTACCAAAAACACCATCACCAGCAGTACCATCACCATGCATACCATCATCATACATTTGTAGTTTTTCGAACTTATCAGCAAAAGTATAACGGTAACCCAAATACGCATAATTGGAGTTAGAAATTTCAGCAGTTATGTTAATTGTAGAGTGAGGTAAAACATTTGTTGGATTTGACGAAATATTACTAACTGTAGGTGGTGTTGCAGTAAACTCATTTAACGCCTGCAAATGAGTAATTCTTGCATTCATCAGCTCAGTAATTCCTGTTATAGGTATAGGACCAGATCCAACAGATGAATTTATATTTGATGTGAACTCAGTATAAGAATAAAAGGTATTTGGGTCCGTATTTACATCCGTATCAATTATTTGTTGTAAAGCTGAAGCTCTTGTACTGTAATTATTATTTACAAACTGTTCATTCAAGATAGTACGCATATGCGCCACATACATTTTTTTGTATCTATCAGAAGAAAAAACTTGAGTCGTTAATTTATTACTTGCATCAGTACTGTTATGGAAAATATCCAGTTCTTGCAAATCAGCAATAAGTACTGGAGTAGGCAAACCATTCGTAAAAGTTCCAAAAGCCATATTCATGTCCCACAACAAAGGAGAAAATCTACCATTGTTGTCCTTAAACAAATAAAAATTATGAGGAATAGAGTTAATAGGACCATCTAGAGAAACTGTCAGATTTTCAAAAGCCATCATCCAAAGAGTTCGGTCAATATCCATTACATTTTCAACCTCAGTAAAGTGATTGTTTAAGGTATCTAAGAAGTTACCCAACTTTTCCCAATCATTAGTAGACTCCATTTCATAAGCTCTTTGATAGCAATTAGTATCAGAATAATGTTCCAAAATTCCTAATTGGCCCATACAACCTGGAACAGAAATTCCTGTATTTTCCACTTTAAAGAAAGGACCTTTACGCTCATAAAAATTTTCATTCGTAAAATCATCATCAATTGTTTGCACACAAGTATACAAACCAATTAAAGTGCCGTTCACAGTAACTTTTGCATAAGTTGCTTTTGGTGAAGGCATATACTCCCTTGCCATTTCGTAACTCAATACTTCACGAACAAAAGAAGGATCTCTAAATCCGTTAGATAATTTTAACACATTATAACCATCAATAGATTGTCCGTTATTGATATAATCCAACTTTATGTTCATTGGATTTTTAGTGTTATTTACATTATATGAACTATTCCCTTTGTACTTTATTCCTACATTCTCATCTGCTATTCCATCTATTAAAATAGAATCAGCCACCAAGCGTTCACCCAAACCATTTGCGTAATAAATATCCAAGGAATCATCCCAGTTTGATTGACTAAAGAAGATTTCAATGTTACGAATACCAACATCAAAAACATCCTGTGAAAATGAAGAAAAAGAAACGCCAATTAAGGCAACAATAGAGAGTGCTTTACGCATATTTTATTTTTTTGTAAAGTTAAAAAATATAAATACTTAAGAAAGAAAACTTAAACCCAATCTTAGGTGCTTAAAATAACAGGATTAATTAACCATAATTTTTTTAGTTAAAATAGCATCAAATGAAAGGAAATTAACATAGTATAATCCTTTAGAAAAAGGAGACATATCAATACTATAATGCAGCTGATTACTATTATTTTCATATACCAAAGCACCTAAATTATTATAAATTTTAAGCTGTTGAATTCTTTGATTTTTATTTGTTATATAAATCTTGTCATTACTAGGGTTAGGAAATAAATCAAACCCATTATTTTTAATTGCACTAACAGTACTACTAGGAATAGCTGATATTTTAGAAACTCCTGTACTTGTAGCTACCCAAATATTATCTTGAGAATCAATGGTCAATCCTTTAATATTAGGCCCTACTAATCCATCAGAAACATCAAAATCAATCCATTGATTACCATCCCACATTGCTACCCCTCCTACAGCTAAATAGCCAACATAAATGGCTGTCCAAATTCTTCCGTGCGAATCCATTGCAATATCTACCACAGGATTTAAAGTGTCTGGAGGAGGCATAATATACATCCTAGTATGCTGAGTGAAAGATGTGTTAGTTGCATCAAAAACAGACATTCCGCTTGAAGTGCCAACCCATTTATTATACTGATCATCTATTAATAAGCCAGTAACAAACTGTGAAAGCAAGCCATTAGAAGTGTCATAAGGCGTAAAAGTAGTTCCGTTAAAATGGGTAATTCCTCCTAAAGGAGAGGTAAACCAAGGATCTCCATTTGAATCAAAAGCAGTAGCATTCACTCCACTCCAATGTAAATCAGGAGAGGAGTAAGATACCCAAGAGTTTCCGTCAAAATAAGAAACCCCTTGATTTGTACCTACCCATATACCACCATTGGCATCTTCATCAATACTTTTAACCTGGTTACTAGCAAGTCCATTTGAAGTTGTATATGGTAGCCACATAAATCCATTTACTCCTGACACTAATTGATTGGCACCATAGTCTGTACCAATCCATATTTCACCATTAGCCATTGCAGTAATAACCTTGATGTTATCCGAAAGCATTCCAGGATAATTTGCTACATCATAAACTGCTAATGAAGAACCATCAAACATTTGCACCCCAATAGATGTCCCAAGCCAAACATTATCATTTACATCTACATTTATACATTCAACAAAATCACTTAGTAAACCATCAGCAGTGGAATAATTTGTAATTGTCTGGGCGTCTAATTGCAACGCGACTATGCTCATTAATAATATGATTAGTTTTTTCATTTAATTTTAATAATTTTTACTGTCTGATTTTTATCTAGCAAAGATATAAAATAAACTCCTGAATCCCAATTAGATGTTTGAACTAGATTTGTATTTTCATCAGCATAAATTAACTTTCCTAATAAATCTCTTACTTCAACACTTTCAAAACTATCCCATTGTATAATATTGGAGAATGGATTAGGATACACCTTTATTAATTCCTTATTCTCAGTAATTGAATTAACAAAATCATTATTTGAATTAAAGGTCGGTACCTGCATTATAAAAGAGCCACTCCCATTTGGGGATCTTGCAAAAGCAATATCATCAGCTTGTGGTAAGTAAGTTACAGAATCAATAAGCACACTGTCAGTATTTGTTAAAATTAATTGCTCTCCTAAATTTGATAATTTAAAATTGGCGTGCATATCTCCCTGACTTCCGTCTTCATCCGCCCAAATAATTGCATAACCATTACCAGCAATAGTTTGATTTGGCAATTCCCATTTTTGAAATATACCCAAAGTATCGGTTAAAAATAAACCAGAAGTTGAAATAGGAGAACTTGTTGTATTGTACAGCTCTATCCAATCCTCAAACTTGCCACTTGCATCCGTAACACTAGTTACATTATTGGACATAACTTCATTTATCACCACATCACCTACTTGTAATTGGGATTGAATATTGTAAAACTCATAAGCGGCACGTACAGGAGAAAATACCCCAGCAGAATCATTATCAGCATACAAATAATAATCAATCACATTAGCAGAGTTTAGAATTACACCCCCAAAGACTCCATCATTTGCCAAGCCATCATTATGGTTTCCATCATCAAACATAGCAGTAGTTTTAAAAGCCATATTATCTCCAAAACGATAGCCCAAAATAGCTTCAGTAGCATCTGCAATATCAGCAGTAATCCAAACATCATCACCTGCTACAAAATTTTGAGGAATAACAGTAATATTTGCAATAGTTGGCTCACCACTAAAGCCTGTGTAGTTATTCATATAAGTAGCCCTAGCATCCATCAATTGAGTAATTCCTGGACAATCGGCAGTAACCAAAGTTACTGGGCTATTCAGATTTGCAATAAAATCAGCATAAGAATAAAACTTGTTGGTGTCATTCTGAACACTAGTATCAATCAAATTCTGAAAATTTTGCCCTCTTACAGCATAACTCTGATTTGCAAAATTCTCATTTACAATCGTACGGATATGTGCTAAATACATTTTTCTGTTTCTCTCACTTAAAAATAAGTTCCTTAGCAATGGTCTTGGCGAAACAGAAAATTGAGTATGATGCAATAATGGATCCATATTTTGTGCTTGAGCAATATCAAAACCACTGAAATAAATAGATGACGCATCAGTTAAACGAAAACTACCAAAAGACATATTTAAGTCCCATAACAAAGGATTGAACTCACCTGTTTTATCCTTATACAAGTAATAATTTTGTCCATAACCAATATATGAGTCAAAGTTAATAAGGGTGTAGTTTAAGGCATGCATCCAAAGTGTTCTATCTACATTTAATATCTTTTCCACACTATCGGAATAATTATTCAAAGTATCAATTAAATTATAAAGGGCTTCCCAACCATAATTCGATTTTAAAGCATAATAAGGCTCATAATCCAAACTATCATTTCCGTGTGCATTGCTTAGATTAGAGTTTTCTCCTCCAGGAGTTACATCTAAATTTTCAGGATTACACTTAAAAAACGGATTGTATTTATTCCCAAAATGATCGTTCAAAAAACCCTTATTTACCGCCTGTACATTAGTATATAAACCCCAAAGCGTATCGTTAACATACACATTGGCATAATTTGCCTTTGCAGATGGTAAATAATTTGCAGCAATTTCATAAGTCAATACCTCTCTAACAAATGAAGGATCTTGAATAACATTGGATAATTTTAACTTGTCTACTCCATTATGATCTTGTCCATCAATAATATAATCTAACTTGATATTAAATGGGTTTTTAATCCGATTTACTGAAACAGAACTAAAGCCTTTATAACGCACACCAACAGAATCATAAACAGTTCCATTTAATGTTAATGTAGCAGGAATCCTCACATCTGGATTATAATACCATGAATTTACTAAATAATTATGATAATTTTGATTGTCAAATTCTAAATCAATAACTCTAATAGAGTCCTCATCAAAAAGACCTCCAGGTTGATCATATAAAGCTTGTGGATTATACAGGCTTTGGGCTGCTAGAAAAAAAGGGGATACCAAAAAAAGAAATATGTATTTTTTCATACTGCAAATTTAGCAAAATAAAATATTTTCGAACGAATGACCTGATTTTTTAAAAAGTAACTCCACTGCTCGCCTTCCTTTTTCTCCTAAGGAAATAGAATAATCATTAACATATAAAGCAATGTGTGCATCCACAACTTCCTTCTCCATTTCTTGTGAATGAAACCTTACAAAATCAGCAGAACTATTAGGGTTTGCGAAAGCATATACTACTGATTTTCTAAGCACTCTAGCTATTTTATTTTGCTTAGATAAAGGCAATTCTCTTTTCATTACAATACCACCTAACGGAATAGGTAAGCCTGTCTCCCTTTCCCAAAACTCACCTAAATCTTTTACTTTATCTAGACCTTTATCTTTATAGGTAAATCGACTTTCGTGAATAATAAGTCCTGCATCTACTATGCCTTCAAGCACCTGATTTTCAATTTCAGAAAAAAGTGTCTCTACTTTTTTCTGATTTTTGGGGAAAGCAATACTTAATAACATATTGGCAGTCGTGTATTTTCCAGGAATGGCAATTTTACTCTCCTTAGTTAAAATCGTATTTTGTTTCTTAATAAGTAATGGACCACAATTATTACCAAGTGCCGAGCCACTATCCAAAAGGATATAATCGTTTACACAATGTGTAAAAGCGTTATAACTGAGTTTTGTAATATCCAGTTTTCCTTGAAAAGCCCACTTATTTAATTGTTCTACATCAGCAAAAACCACCTCAAACTCTAACCCTTCCGTATCAATTTTATTATGAACGAGTGCATCAAAAATAAAAGTATCATTTGGGCAAGGCGAAAAACCTAAAGTTAATTTCATAATTCCATAATTATTTTGGCTACTTGTTTATTTAAATTACGAATTGCTAAGGGCATATTCCAATTTTCTTTATTGCGTTTCTCGACATTATTAGAAATCGCTCTTATTTGAATGCAAGGAACTGAAAATTCGTTACAGACTTTAAAAACAGATGCTCCCTCCATGCTTTCCACGTCAGGATTTAATCTATTTACAATTTCATCAATTGAATGTTCATTTCCATGAACGGTATTTACCGTAATTCCTTTCACTTTTTTTAGATTAGTTTTAGCTTTAACATTATATTTTATCACAAAATCAGAAAACTGTTCAAAATCATTTCCATTTTCAAAACCTAATTCTGAAAAATTATCTTCTACTACCTCCACTACGTCCCCTACAATATAATCTTGAGAAAAAGAACCAGCAACACCCATATTAATTACTAAATCGTATTTATTTTGCATTAATTCTTTAGTGATTTGAATAGATGTATTTACCATTCCCATTCCTGTAATAAGTATGTTACAACCATTAAATTTATCTTCAATAATCTCATGCTCAGTAGCAACAACCAATAGTATCTTCATTTGGCAAATATACCAAAAGAAAAGGTAGTATATTTGCAGCCTATTTATAAAAAGATGAGTGATACTTATAATAAAAAAATAGCCGAGAGTATTCAATCGGTTTTATCAGAAATTGGGGAAAACCCTGAAAGAGAAGGGCTTTTAAAGACACCAGAGCGAGTTGCAAAATCAATGGGTTTTTTAACTAACGGCTACAAACAGAACCCAACTGAAATACTGAAATCAGCTATGTTTGCTGAAGACTACAGTCAAATGGTATTAGTGAAAGATATTGAGCTTTATTCCATGTGTGAACACCACATGTTACCTTTTTTCGGCAAAGCACATATTGCCTATATTCCTAATGGACACATAGTAGGATTAAGCAAAATACCAAGGATTGTAGATGTATTCTCGAGAAGATTGCAAGTACAGGAACGGTTAACTGACCAAATAAAGGATTGCTTACAAGACACATTAAATCCTAAAGGAGTTGCAATAGTAATTGAAGCGCAACACCTGTGCATGCAAATGAGAGGCGTACAGAAACAGCATTCCTCCACAACAACATCTGCTTTTTCGGGCATCTTTATGTCTGATGAAAAAACAAGAGCAGAGTTCATGAATTTGATAAAATAGATTTTATTTCTGAAATATTAAATTTCAGACTAAAACTAACAACTATAAAAATAAACTATGAAAGCATATGTGTTTCCTGGGCAAGGCGCCCAATTTCCAGGAATGGGAAAAGAGCTTTACGAAGCATCAGCTGGTACAAAGCAACTATTTGAAAAGGCTAATGAAATTTTAGGATTTTCCATTACCGATATTATGTTTGGTGAAGATGCAGAAGCGCTAAAACAAACAAAAGTAACCCAGCCAGCTATTTTCTTGCATTCAGTAATTTTAGCA
>UPTG01003466.1_pt1 | contig 9968 bp, 7 predicted proteins | sample 2160121 | NCBI WGS metagenome assembly UPTG01 (sample SAMN06266255, study PRJEB28933) | marine metagenome | isolation source: Columbia River Estuary | place: USA:Columbia River Estuary, USA | collected 2014-07-27 | reverse complement strand
ACTTTAACAGTAACTGATCCTTCTGAAAATATTGATACTTGTGTAGCAATAATAACTGTTGAGGATAATTTAGCCCCTGTGATTATATGTCCTGATGATCAACTTATAGAAGCGGGTCCAGATGGCACCGTAATCTTACCTGATTACTTAGCTAATAATGAAGTTACGGCTACCGACAACTGTACGGATAATTTGACAATTGTACAAGATCCAGCTGCGGGAACTATTCTTGGCATGGGAAGTAATACCATTACATTTATAACAACAGACAGCTCAGGAAATGAAAATATGTGCTCATTTGAACTAGAAGTACTTGTACTTGGATTGAACGATAATGAATTAAATAAAGGATTGAGCATCTATCCAAATCCCTCGTCAAATATGGTGACTGTAAATTCAAAAACTGATTTATTAACCTCTATTAGCGTGTTTGACATCAATGGAAAGCAAATTCTTGATATTAATACTATAAATTCAGAAACAAAAACACTTGATATTTCGAATTTTTCAAATGGAATCTATTTCATGACCATTAATAATGAAGTCACCAAAAAATTGATAAAAATTTAAATAATGAAACTTTTTATTCCTGTTTTTTTTACCGTATTATTTTCAATAAATCTCTCAGCACAAATTCCGTGTGATAACGGAATGGCTGGAGATTACCCATGTGATGGCTACGATTTACAATCTTTTATTTCGTTAGAAGAAATGGATGGCATAAGAGGAAATGATTCTTGGGGGTGGACCGATCCTGATGATGGAAACGAATACGCCATTATGGGCTTAAAAAATGGTACGGCTTTCATTGATATATCAGATCCAATAAACCCTGTTTACTTAGGGAAATTACCTTCCCACACAGGAGAAAGTATTTGGAGAGATATAAAAGTATATCAAAATCATGCTTTTATTGTAAGTGAGGCTAGTAATCATGGCATGCAAGTTTTTGACTTAACAAGACTAAGAAATGTACCCAATCCACCCGAAAATTTCACAGAAGATGCTCATTACGATGGATTTGGAGCTTCACATAATATTGCGATTAATGAGGAAACTGGTTTTGCCTATAGTTTGGGGGATAATACCTATGCTGGTGGTGCCCATTTCATTGATATTTCAGATCCCTTAAACCCAACTGCAGCCGGCGGATATTCTGCTGATGGATATACCCACGATGCGCACATAAAAAATTATAATGGCCCCGATACCGACTATATTGGAAAAGAAATTTATGTAGGTAGTAATGAAGATCGTGTGGTAATTGTAGATGTAACCGATAAGGACAATCCTCAACATATTGCAGATATATCATACACCAATTTTTCGTATACCCACCAGGGATGGATAACCGACGATTTTAAATATTATATTTTAGGAGATGAAGCCGATGAAATAGACTTTGGATTTAATACAAAAACAATCATTTTAGACATCTCTGATCTAGATAACCCAAGCCATTCGTTTGATTACACAGGGCCTACCCTTGCAACTGACCACAACGGTTATATAAAAGAAGATATTTTTTATCTTGCTAACAACGCTGCTGGATTGAGAGTTATTGATATTTCTGAAATTGAAACCGGTACCATGACACAACTTGGTTATTTTGATAGTCATCCTTTAAATGATTTTGCAGGTTATGAGGGAATTTGGAGTACGTATCCATACTTTGAAAGTGGTAATATTGTTATAAGTGATCGAGAAGGTTTCTTTTTAGTAAAGTCCTCAGCACTATCAATAATAAATACAACTTCTGAGTCTTTTGAAGTGGCATTGAATTCCAACACTGATATACTGAATATTCAATCAAGTGAAATTCCAATACTAAATATAAAAATTTATGATTTAAATGGAAAAAAACTAACTGATCAATTGTTTAATTCCAAATCAACTGTTACTATAAATTTGAATAGTTTTTCAAATGGAATTTATATACTTAATATAAACAATCTGTTTACCTTAAAAGTTGTGAAATTTTAATAATCTACCCAAAATTTCAAACATATTATAGTGAGATAGTAATGTTGTAATATAAAAATAACTACAAGAAAGGTAGGGTGTAGCGACTATACAGTTGTTCAATTAATAGTATTTATGTTATAATGTTTAATAACTGTTAAATTTTATACATAACAACATTAAATAATTACATTTGTAACTTAATAATTAACTATGAAAAAAATATACTTATTTCTATTCGCAACACTTACCCCATTTTTTAATTTTGGACAAACTCCCTGTGAAAATGGTTTTGCACTTAACTACCCTTGTAATGGTTTTGATTTACAATCTCATATTTCACTCGAAGAAATGGATGCTAGTGAAGGAAATGATTCTTGGGGTTGGACAGACCCTGAGGACGGTACAGAATATGCCTTAGTCGGTTTAGATAACGGGACTGCTTTTATCGATATTTCTGATCCAGTGAATCCCATATACTTAGGGAAACTACCAACCCATACCTCAGCAACCATTTGGAGAGACATAAAAGTATACCAAGATCATGCATTTATTGTTAGTGAGGCAGGTGGTCATGGAATGCAAGTATTTGATCTAACACGATTAAGAACTGTTGCTGCTCCGCCTGAAACCTTTACCGAAGATGCTCATTATCCTGGCTTTGGTGCTTCCCATAATATTGTGATTAATGAAGAAACCGGTTATGCATTTAGTGTAGGAGATAATACTTTTGGAGGAGGACCTCACATGATTAATATACAAGATCCTATGAATCCCTTTCTTGAAGGAGGATATTCAGCAGGTGGTTATACTCACGATGCACAGGTGATCGTTTACGACGGTCCAGATACGGATTATACTGGAAAAGAAATATTTTTTGGTTCCAACGAAGACCATGTTGAAATTGTTGATATTACAGATAAATCCAATCCAATTCAAATAGCATCCGTTCCTTATTCAAATGATGGATACACCCACCAAAATTGGTTAACCGATGATCGTAAGTATTTATTACTTGGTGATGAAGCTGACGAATTTGATTTTGGTTTTAATACCCGTACGGTTGTATTTGACGTCTCCGATTTAGATAACATTCAGTTACACATGGAGTATTTTAGTGAGACTAGCTCAGTAGATCACAACGGTTATGTGATAGGCGATCGTTACTATCTTTCAAATTATTCTTCTGGTTTACGCGTAGTAGATATTAGTAATATCGAAAATCAAGAAATGACAGCAGATATTTATTTTGATACTTACCCTCAAAATAATAATGCTAATTATAACGGCTCTTGGAATGTCTATCCCTTTTTTGAAAGCCAGAATATTGTTATCTCTGGAACTAATGGATTTACTTTAGTTAGAGAAAGTGGGTTAAATAATTCTGATTTTGAATCAAATAATTTTAATCTTATACCCAACCCAGCTAAAAATAATCTAAGGATTCAATCCAATAACAATCCAATTTCAAAAATTGAGATATTTAACATATTGGGACAACAAGTAATAAGTATTGACAGCGATAACCTATTGTCTAAAAATATTGATATTAGAAGCTTAAATGTTGGAATCTACTTAGTAAAAATTAATAGCTCAACCACAAAAAGATTGATTGTAAAGTGATTCAATCAACAAATAAAGGTTAACTACATACTAACCATTCACAAATTGGTGAATTATGGATTTTTTTAAAATAAAAAGATATTTAACGCTATTTTTATCTGTCTACATTCTTATCGCTTGTACTGGCGATGATTCAAACTCCGGGGTGCCGGAAGACTCTGTTTTCGATGGAGAATTAGTTTGGGTCAAAACATTTGGAGGCACTAACGAAGACGATGCAATCGATATTGTAGAAGCCGACGATGGTGGATATGTCGTGTTGGGATTCACTAATAGTACCGATGGAGATATTACAGGTAAAATTAATCCAGACCAGGACTATTGGTTATTAAAACTAAATCAAGGTGGAGACAAAATCTGGGATAAAACCTATGGAGGTAGTCAAAACGATCAAGCAACAAGCTTATCCAAAACCAATGACGGAGGGTACATTATCTCCGGGTATACTTCAAGTTTTGACGGAGATGTTTCTGAAAATGCAGGTTTTCAAGACTATTGGATTGTAAAAGTTGATAGCCAAGGTGAAATCCAGTGGGAAAAATCATTTGGGTTTGTTGGTCAAGACCAAGCCTATAAAGTTATTCCAACCACTGACGGCGGATACTTTGCTTCTGGCACATTACAAGTAGGTGAAGGAGGGAGTAATGGGGAAGGAAATGATATCATACATGACGATCAAAGTTTAAGAAATAGTCAACACAGCTTAGGGGATTATTGGGGGATTAAAATGGACGCAGACGGTAATAAAATCTGGCGTCGTTATTTTGGCGGAACTCAAGCAGATTTAAACAAAGACGTTATCGAAACCGATGACGGTGGGTTTTTATTGATCGGTGTTTCTGATAGTCCTGACTTTGACATTTCTAATGCAATAGGTGCAGATGATTTTTGGGTTATAAAACTGAGTGCAACTGGAGAGAAAGTTTGGGAGCAATCCTATGGAGGTTTTGAAACTGATAGAGCATTCTCAATTGCTAGGGCTGACGACGGAAATTACTTACTATCCGGAGAATCAAGATCTCTTGGTGGAGATGTATCCAACCCAAAAGGTGGTGGCGATATTTGGATTGTTAAAATTAATGCTTCTAATGGATCGATACTTTGGGAAAAATCGTTTGGTGGAGCTGAATTTGATACTTCCAGAGGAGTCAAGAATTTGGGTAATGGATCATTTGCAATTGCAGGAAGTTCAAGAAGTTCTGGTGGAGATGCCAGTAATAATTATGGAGCAAACGATGCCTGGTTACTTATTGTTAATGAAAACGGCGCTCTAGAATATGAAACCAATATTGGTGGCTCAGATATTGATTTTGGAAACAATGTAACGGGAACCTCAAATAATGAAATTGTATTTGTAGGAAGTACCTTAAGTAATGATTTTGACATTCCACTTAATAAGGGTGATAAAGATGTCTTAATCTTTAAAATGAGATAAAAAAATACAGAAACATTTTTAGGGTAATTTACATTTAAGATGTTTTATAAGTACTAAATAAAAAATCTAACAACAATTTAAAACTAAATAAAAAATGAAAAAAATTGCCTTTCTCCTAACGCTATTAATTGTTTTTTTGGCTTGTGACTCGGATGATGACAACAATGCGCCACAATTTCTAATTTCAGTTTCTCATTCTCACAATTGGGATGGTGAAAACGTAAGTTCTGACGACATCGGAATTACAGAGTTTACAAACGAAAGCGGGGAGGTCTTAAAAATTACAAGACTTCGTTATTTAATTTCAAAAATAATATTGACCAATAGCACAGGAGATGAAATATCAATTTTAGGAACCAACGATTACAATCTAGTTGATCTCTCAGATAACAGTACCTTTAATTATGCAACTAATATTGTTGTACCACCAGGAACTTATACAAAAATTAGTTTTGTGTATGGATTTAATGAAGAAGATAATATGGACGGAGCTTACGAAGATCTAAATAGTGCAAGTTGGAATTGGCCTGGAATGCTAGGTGGCGGTTACCACTTTATGCAATTTGATGGCACCTATGCAAACCCTGGTATTGGAGACGATCCTGTTTTTAATTATCATAATGGAACTGCCAAAGTAAGTGATGGTGTATTTGAACAAAACTTTATCACCGTTACTACTGAAAATTTATCTATCAATAGCAATACTGTTATCGACGTAAAAATGAATTTAGCAGAGTGGTTTAAAAATCCAAACACTTGGGATTTAAATGAATTTAACACCGGTTTAATGGGCAACTATACTGCTCAAAAAAGAATGAACGAAAACGGTCAATCCGTATTTTCGGTTTATCTTGGAGATTAATTAAAATAATAGATGAGGTATTTTTCAATTATACTGACAGCATGTTTTTTTCTGTCTTGTTCTAGTTCGGACGACAGCACTAGTTATGTGCCAACACCAGTAAATTTAGAAATACCTCCTCTTTTTAATTCCCTACTTCTACCTCCTTCGGTTCCAACCGACAACCCTCAAACATTAGAAGGAATCGCTTTAGGTAGAAAATTATTTTACGAACCATTACTATCTAATGATGGTACTCAAGCCTGTGCTAATTGTCATTTAGCTGAAAATTCGTTTACTGACCCTAATCGCTTTAGTACTGGAATTACTGGTGAAATGGGAACTCGAAATGCTATGCCTATATTCAATCTGGTATGGAATTTTCAAAATAACTTTCTTTGGGACGGAAGTGCCTCTAGCCTTGAAGATCAAGTTAACGATCCTATAGAAAACCCAATAGAAATGAATAATACTTGGCCAAATGTAGTTGCCACATTACAGGCCACTTCAAATTATCCGGTTTTATTTGAACAAGCTTTTGGAAGCGCTATCATTACCAGAGAATTTGTAGTAAAAGCAATCGCTCAGTTTGAAAGGACTTTAATTTCTGGAAATTCAAGGTTTGATCAATATTTATTAGGAGATAATAATGCAGTCACTGCTCAAGAAATAAATGGCTTCAATGTTTTTATGGATGAAAATAGAGGAGATTGCTTTCATTGTCATGGAAATGAATTCAACCCCTTATGGACAAATAATGCATTTCATAATAATGGATTAGACTCTTCTTTTGAAGATCTCGGATTAGGAGGGTTTACTGGGGATCCGCTCGATTATGGAAAATTTAAATCTCCCTCTTTAAGAAACTTAGCTTATACAGCACCTTATATGCATGACGGTAGGTTTGCGACTTTAGATGAGGTGATCAATCATTATAGTGAAGGGTTGGTTTATTCCAACACCATCGATCCTTTAATGAAAAATATAGCCGAAGGTGGCGCACAATTAACTGATTCAGATAAAGCAGACTTAAAAGCTTTCTTGCTCTCATTATCAGAACCTGAATTCACAACAAATCCTGCATTTTTAAATCCAAATTGATAATCAATTCACCTTAACTAAAAAATAATTTTTGTTGAAGGCGCAAAAAAAACGTTAATCAAATTTAAGTTAGTTTATTTGACGTTTTCTTTTATCCAACTTAAACATTCTTTAAAGTCCTCAAACAGATGCTCTTTAGTTATTAAATCTGGAATAATATCAATACGTTCCATCATATATCTGGGCTGTTCAATGATATCTACTAATAATACTGTTTTTCCTGCATTTACAAGGTCAAGAAGTATTTCTTCCATCACGTATAAACCCGTCTGATCCATATATGGCATACGATCCATTCTTATTATTACGGTAGTAGCTTTTTGGGGGATTTGTTTAGCTAATGCTTGAAAATCACTAGTAGTTCCGAAAAAAAGAGGACCTTTTATATGTTTGATAAAAATTTGTTCTTGTAAAATTTCCGGAATCCCAACTTCATCGTCCCAAGCTTCTTCTTTTAATGATTTAACTTCCGATCTCTTTGCAGAAATATCTCCAATGATTTTCATAAAAATCAATGAGGCGATAACTAATCCTATTCCAACGGCATAAACTAAATTCCAAACAGAAGAAAGTATAAGAACTACCAACATAATTGCGACTTCCGGTTTTGGCATATAAGGAATTGCTTTTAGTCCCTTATAATCCATAACCCCAATACCAACTGTTACAAGTATTCCTGCTAGTACTGCAGCAGGAATTTTAGAGGCTACAGGACCCAGTGCTAATAAGATGATTAATAATAAAATACCTGCAATCATACCAGATAATCTGGTTTTACCTCCTGCATTGATATTTACAACTGTACGTATCGTTGCACCAGCACCTGGAATTCCTCCAAACAATGCAGCTATACTATTTCCAATCCCCTGACCAATTAGCTCTTTATTCGGTTTGTGTTTAGTTTTGGTCATATTATCAGCCACAACTGATGTTAATAATGAGTCTATCGCTCCTAACAAAGCTAAGGTTAGAGCTGTAAAAATATAAGGTGTTATACTAGCGAAACTGAAGTCGGTAAACATTCCTAATTTTGGAATGGGTAATCCACTAGGAATTTCCTCTATAGGGCGATAATCTAGACCAAAACCAATGGCAATACCACTCATTACAAATAGAGCAACTAAAGTACTCGGAACTGCTTTGGTGATTCTTTTAAAACCATAAATAATTAAAATTGTCCCTAAGGCTAGGATTAACTCTAGCCAATTGATGTTGTTTAACGCATAAGGCAATACCTTAATAGTTCCTATAACTCCTGAAGCTTCTTTACCTGCTAAAGTTTTAGATTCAGTCATTATTTGTTCCTGCGATACATTCTTTCCTCTTTTAATAGTTTCTTCAAAGTTTTCTAAAACTAAAATCCCTTCATCAACTTCATCTAATAATATGTTTTCCAATATAACTTCTTCAGCAGCTGGTTTAAATTGCCCTACAAATTTCAGATCTTCTTTTGGATAATATCCTACAGAAGGTAAAATTTGAGTTATTAAAATAATCACTCCAATTGCAGTCATAAAACCTGAAACCACTGGATATGGGATGTATTTAATATATTTTCCTAAGCCTAAAAAACCCAACCCTACTTGCATTAATCCCGCTAATAAAAATACAGTTAAAATTGCCGGCAATGCCTTTTCTACATCGCCTTCAAAAGTTGCCAAAATACCAGCAATTACTACCATACTTACTGCAGTCATTGGGGCAGTTGGCCCTGATATTTGAGTATCAGTACCTCCAAAAAGAGCTGCAAAGAAACTGATAAATATAGCTCCGTATAGACCTGCACTTGGTCCCAAACCTGAACTAACACCAAATGCTAATGCCAGAGGCAAAGCTACAATACCCGCAGTTATTCCGCCGAATAAATCTCCTTTGAAATGCTTAAAATTGAATAAATTTTTCATTAATTTTTCTTTAAGTCAGTGAAAATAAATAAAAATAAAATACAATTAAAGTTTTAATTAATTTTTATGATTATAATACTATAAAGATTAAATAAGAAAAATTGATTCAACGATAAATATTAATAGGGCAGTTTTGCGCTGAAAAGTATTGAAAATGGCATATATTTGCTTTTTATTTAGATTAATCTAATTATGATAAAAGTAAGCGATACAGCAAAAATAAAAATAAGTCAATTGATGTCTGAAGACGGCTTTAGTGTTGTCCAAGATTATGTAAGGGTTGGAGTAAAAAGTGGTGGTTGTTCGGGTTTATCGTACGAGTTGGATTTTAACAGGCAAAAAAAAGAAAATGACCAACTTTATGAGGACAATGACGTAAAAATAATAGTTGACAAAAAAAGTTTTTTTTACCTTGTTGGAACTACACTTGAATATAGCGGTGGTCTCAATGGTAAAGGCTTTGTTTTTAATAATCCAAACGCAAATAGAACCTGTGGTTGTGGTGAAAGTTTTTCTTTATAAATTCTAAGAAAAGGTACAAAGGTATTATGGCAAAATTTACAGAAAACGATTTAAAAAAAGATCTTGAAACCAAGGAATATGAATATGGGTTTTATACAGATATAGAATCTGAAACTTTCCCTGTTGGTTTAAATGAGGATATAGTAAAGGCAATATCTAATAAGAAAAATGAACCTCAATGGATGACAGATTGGAGATTAGAAGCTTTTATGCACTGGAAAAGTATGGAGGAACCTGATTGGGCTAATGTGAATTATAAAAAACCTGATTTTCAGAACATTTCCTACTACTCAGCACCTAACTCAAAACCAAAATACGATAGTATTGATGAGGTCGATCCAGAATTATTAGATACTTTTAACAGACTTGGAATTTCTTTAGATGAGCAAAAAAAACTAGCAGGGGTTGCGGTAGATATTGTTGTAGATTCTGTGTCAGTGGCAACAACTTTCAAGAAGACATTGGCAGAGAAAGGCATTATATTTTGTTCCATTTCAGAAGCTATACAGGACCACCCTGATTTGGTAAAAAAATATATTGGTACTGTAGTTCCTCGAAAAGATAACTTTTACGCTGCTTT
>UPTG01003463.1_pt1 | contig 9980 bp, 6 predicted proteins | sample 2160121 | NCBI WGS metagenome assembly UPTG01 (sample SAMN06266255, study PRJEB28933) | marine metagenome | isolation source: Columbia River Estuary | place: USA:Columbia River Estuary, USA | collected 2014-07-27 | reverse complement strand
CATGCCCATTCGCGAACACGACGAAGTACTTGCCGCCACCAGCCACTTACCGCACTTTCTCGCCTACTCGCTGGTCGACACACTGGCCAATATGCGGGAAAATCGCGAAATTTTCCGCTACGCAGCCGGAGGATTCCGCGACTTTACACGCATAGCCGCCAGCGATCCCGTTATGTGGCGCGACATTGCACTGGCCAATCGCGACGCAATACTCAGCGTGCTCGACCAAGTAATGGCCGATTTTAACCAGCTGCGCGGCGCCATCGACAGTGGCGACGAAACCTACTTGATGGACGTTTTCACCCGCGCTCGCGACGCGCGAAACCATTTTGGCAAACTTATTGAAAGCAAGGTGTTAGAACAACCCATGTCTGAAAAAACAATTAATTACAGAGTCTCCCCAGGGGGAGTTGCGCAGGGCGACATTCGTGTACCCGGCGACAAATCAATGTCCCACCGCTCAATCATGCTCGGATCTATCGCAGAGGGCATGACCGAAGTGACAGGTTTCCTTGAAGGCGAAGACAGTCTCGCCACACTACAAGCGTTTCGCGACATGGGCGTGGTTATTGAAGGTCCAGACCAAGGCCGCTTAGTCATTCACGGCGTCGGTCTGCACGGATTAAAAGCACCGAACAAGCCCCTCTACTTGGGCAATTCAGGCACCTCCATGCGCCTGTTGAGCGGCTTATTGGCCGGGCAAACGTTTGATGTCGAACTCACCGGCGATGCCTCCCTGACCGGACGGCCAATGGCCCGTGTCGCAAATCCACTCACCGAAATGGGTGCAGTCATTGAAACGGCAGCCGGTGGCAAGCCGCCACTGCGTATAAAAGGTGGCAACAAGCTCAAAGCTATCCATTACGTCATGCCCATGGCCAGCGCGCAGGTTAAATCCTGTGTCTTACTAGCAGGACTCTACGCCGACGGTGAGACCTCCACAGTTGAGCCAGCGCCTACCCGCGACCACAGCGAGCGCATGTTGCGCGGCTTCGGTTACGACGTCACCACCGACGGCAGCAAAGCCTCACTCCGTGGCGGCGGCGCACTCACTGCCGCACGAATCGATGTCCCCGCAGATATCTCCTCCGCAGCGTTTTTCATGGTTGCCGCAGCCATCACCCCCGGTTCCGATATTATGTTGCGCCATGTCGGCGTCAATCCCACACGCATCGGCGTGATCAACATCTTGCGCCAGATGGGCACCCTTATCGAACTGTCCAACGAGCGCGAAGTTGGCGGCGAGCCAGTGGCCGACATTCGCATACGCCATGCAGAGTTGCGCGGTATTGTGATTCCTGAAGACCAAGTACCCCTCGCCATCGACGAATTCCCCGTACTCTTTATTGCCGCCGCCTGCGCCAAGGGCGAAACCGTACTTACCGGCGCAGAAGAGTTGCGAGTAAAAGAGAGCGACCGCATTCAGAGCATGGCTGACGGCCTGCTAACGTTAGGCATTGACGCCCAAGCCACCCCAGACGGCATCCGCATACAGGGCGGTCAGATAGGCGGCGGCGTGGTCCATAGTCATGACGACCACCGTATAGCCATGGCGTTCTCCATTGCAGCACTGCGCGCGCAAGACGAAATTTTCGTGCAGGACTGCAACAACGTTGCAACATCCTTCCCTGACTTCGTCGCCTTAGCGCACCGCGTAGGCTTACACATCACCCCAGTAGTAGCAGGGCATTAATATGCACAAGCCAAAAGACGTAGCGGTCATCACCATAGATGGCCCGAGTGGTGCTGGAAAAGGCACCATCAGTCGCATCGTGGCGAAAAAACTGGGTTTCCACTACCTTGATAGCGGCGCGCTATACCGCTTGCTAGGCCTCTGTTCCCAGCGCCACCACGTCAGCGTCACCAATGTTAAAAGCCTCGCGGCGCTCGCCGAGCATATGGATGTTGAGTTTAAAACCACCAAGAGCGGCGAGTTCACCATTCTGCTTGAAGGGGAAGACGTCACTCGTGAAGTGCGCACCGAAGAGACCGGCGCATTAGCCTCTCAAGTTGCGCAGTACCCCGAAGTTCGCGAAGCGCTGCTCAAACGCCAGCGGCTGTTTGCGCGCGCGCCAGGGTTAGTCGCCGATGGGCGCGATATGGGCACCGTTATTTTCCCCGACGCGCCGGTCAAAATTTACCTCACCGCCTCCGCTGAAGAGCGCGCCAGCCGGCGCTACAAAGAGTTGATTGCAAAGGGTGAAAATGTTAGTCTGCCCACCCTCGTAGAGCAGGTACGCTCGCGAGATGAACGCGACATGACGAGAGAATCGTCGCCACTGCGACCCGCAGCCGGCGCGATCAATATAGACACCTCCTCACTGTCCATTCAAGAAGTGACGGATACCGTGCTAAATCTCCTCACTGTGAAAGGATTTTCCACACACTCTTAGGCCGCGCTCTCCGACAAGAGATAGGCAGAAGAGACGGCTGATGCTTTAAGGCACGTGTTAAAGCAAGTGTTAAAAAAAGTGTTAAAACAAGTATCAAGCCACGCAGTAAACGAAGTAGATGTAGTTTAGACCAATGGGCAGAGCAGCAATCGCCAGCGAATATTGTTGCATGTCTTTAATTTAACCGACCCGCGTAAACTGGCCACGCGGAAAAAAGAGAGCAGCGCAGACAACATCATCCTGCTGTATCTCTGTCAATATTCAGGTATTTTCCATGTCCGAAAGTTTTGAATCCCTATTTGAAGAAAGCCTAAAAACCGTCGAAATGAACCCCGGCGCCATCATCACTGGCGTAGTTATCGATATCGATAAAGACTGGGTTACTGTTCACGCTGGACTCAAGTCCGAAGGCGTTATTGCCATTGATCAGTTTTACAACGACAAAGGCGAAGTTGAAGTCTCCATCGGCGACGAAGTTCAGGTTGCCCTAGAAGCCGTAGAAGACGGTTTCGGTGTGACACGCCTGTCACGTGAAAAAGCACGTCGCGCAGAATCTTGGATCGAACTTGAAGCAGCCCATAAAGCTGACGAAGTTGTGATCGGTATTATCAGCGGCAAAGTTAAAGGTGGCTTTACAGTTGAAGTTCGCGGACTCCGCGCCTTCCTGCCAGGCTCACTGGTTGATGTTCGCCCATTGCGCGAAATCACCCACCTCGAAAACATTGAACTCGAATTCAAAGTTATCAAGCTCGACCCTAAGCGCAACAACGTCGTTGTTAGCCGTCGCGCCGTCATGGAGAGTGCAAACTCGTCCGAGCGCGAAGAATTACTGGCCAACCTCGAAGAAGGCGCATCATTGAAGGGCGTGATCAAGAACCTTACCGATTACGGTGCGTTCGTTGATCTCGGCGGTATTGATGGCCTGTTGCACATCACCGACATGTCTTGGAAGCGCATCAAGCATCCATCAGAGATGATCAGTGTTGGCGACGAAATCGACGTTAAAGTACTCAAGTTTGACCGCGAGCGTAACCGCGTATCTCTGGGTATGAAGCAAATGGGCGAAGATCCTTGGGGCGACATCAAAGCGCGCTACCCAGAAGGGGCTCGTTGTAAAGCCAAGATCACCAACCTCACTGACTACGGCTGTTTCGCCGAGTTGGAAGATGGCGTTGAAGGTCTGGTACACGTTTCAGAAATGGATTGGACAAACAAAAACGTTCACCCATCTAAAATCGTTGACCTCGGCCAAGAAGTTGAAGTTATGGTTCTGGATATCGACGAAGAACGTCGTCGTATCTCTCTGGGTATCAAGCAGTGTCACACCAACCCATGGGACGATTTCGCAACCACTATGGCCAAAGGCGATAAAGTATCTGGCAAGATCAAGTCGATCACCGACTTCGGTATCTTTATTGGTCTGGACGGCGGCATTGACGGCCTGGTTCACCTGTCTGACATCTCTTGGGATGAGACTGGCGAAGAAGCCGTTCGCAACTTCAAGAAAGGCGAAGAAGTTGAGACTGTTGTACTCAGCATTGATGCAGAGCGCGAGCGCATCTCTCTGGGTATCAAGCAGCTTACCGACGACCCATTCAACAACTATGTAACTGACAACGACAAAGGCGCTATCGTCACTGGTACCGTCAAAGAAGTTGACGCCAAAGGTGCGATTATCACTTTGGCAGACGGCATCGAAGGCTACCTGAAGGGCTCAGAACTGGGTCGCGACAAAGGCGAAGACGCTCGCCATGAGTTACAAGAAGGCCAAGAAGTTGAAGCCAAAATCATTAACGTAGATCGTAAAACGCGCGCAATTACATTGTCTATCAAGGCAAAAGACGTTGCAGACGAAAAAGCAGTAGTGAAAGCTCACCGCAAGACCGAAGCTGAAACTGCCGCACCAACGACTATTGGTGATTTGATCAAGGCGCAAATGGACAAGTAATGTTCAGTTGAGTAAGTGAAAAAGGGTGGCTTTGCCACCCTTTTTTTATGCACAAAACTCTAATCCACCATCTTTTGCTTGTATAAATTTAAAACTTCAATAAAATCAACGAGTAATCGCGGTCACGGACGATATTCAGCAGAAACCCCCAACCCCTAATAAAACAACGAAAAAAAGCATGACTAAATCTGAATTAATCGAAAAAATTGCCGCCAGCCAAGACCAACTCCCCCCCAAGGACGTTGAACTCGCCGTAAGAATGATTCTAGAGCGCATGACCCAAGCACTGGTCAACAACCAGCGCACAGAAATCCGTGGCTTTGGCAGCTTCTCCCTCCACTATCGCGCCCCACGCGTTGGCCGCAACCCAAAGACCGGCGACGCCGTCGATCTCACCGGCAAATATGTACCGTACTTCAAGCCTGGCAAAGAACTGCGCGCCCGCGTCAACGACAGCCTCTAACCGCAGACTAGACCGCCCATCCACAAACTTTAACAGCGGCCCCGCAACTATTTCGGTTACTATGCCTAGGCACTAAATACCGGAGAGTAGAAGATGCCCGCAGAGATAAAAACCCACTACCGCGCCTGCAACCTATGTGAAGCCATCTGTGGCCTTGAGATAAAAACTCAGGGCGACCAAGTCCTCTCCATCAAAGGCGACAAAAACGACCCCCTCAGTCGCGGATATCTGTGCCCCAAGGGCACCGCCATGGAAGACATCTACACCGACCCCGATCGACTGCGGCAGCCCGTCAAGCGCGTCGGAGACACCTGGCTCCCCATCAGCTGGGACGAAGCCTTTGCCACCCTTGCGGAAAAAATTGTCGCCGTCCAACAGCAGCACGGCGCAGACAGCGTCGCCTTTTATGCCGGCAACCCCAACGTCCACAACTATGGCAGCATGACCCACGCCAGCGTGCTGCGCAAAGCCGTGCAGAGTAAAACGCACTTCTCCGCCACCAGCCTCGACCAGCTACCGCACCACCTAACCTCATTTACGATGTACGGCCATCAGTCATTGATACCCGTGCCCGACATTGACCACACCAACTACATGCTGATCATCGGCGGCAACCCACTCGCCTCAAACGGCAGCATCATGACCGTCCCCGACGTTCCCAAGCGACTCAAAGCCATTCAGCAGCGCGGCGGCCGCTTTATCGTCATCGATCCACGGCGCAGCGAAACCGCCGAAATAGCCGACCAGCACCTCTTTATACGCCCCGGCAGCGACGCCTACCTGCTCATGGCCATGATCCACACATTATTTGCAGAAAACCTCGTCAACACCGGCCACCTCAGCCACCTCCTAGTCGGACTCGACGACGTACGCAGCCTCAGCCAACCCTTCACCCCAGAACTCGCCGAACAGCGCACCGGCATTGCCGCCGACCAAGTTCGCCAGCTCGCCCGCGACATGGCCACCATCGACGGCGCCGTCTGCTACGGCCGCATGGGCGTCTCCGTACAAGTGTTTGGCACCCTCTGTCAGTGGGCCATCCAAATCATCAACATACTCACCCACTCGCTGGACGTGCGCGGCGGCCTCATGCTGCCATCCCCAGCCTTTGGTTACGTCAAACCGGGAGAATCCGGCGCCGGCCACTTCGCCGCCTTCCACAGCCGCATCAGTGGCCTGCCAGAATTCGCCGGCGAACTGCCCAGCACCGTCATGGCCGAAGAAATGCTCACTGAAGGAGAAGGGCAGATCCGCGCCCTCATCACCACCGCCGGCAACCCCGTACTCTCAGCACCCAACGGCCAGCAAATGGACGAGGCCCTGAGCGGACTCGACTTCATGGTCTGTCTCGACTTCTACATCAACGAAACCACCCAACACGCAGACATTATTCTGCCGCCCACCAGCGCCCTCGAACACGACCACTACGACCTCGCGTTTCACCGCCTCGCCGTGCACAACACCGCCCGCTTCAACGAGCCCGTGTTCCAACCCGCCCCGGGCGCACTGCACGACTGGGAAATTTTTAACGGCCTCGGCCTCGCCATCGCCGCGCGCAAAGGCATAGAGCTCAAGCCGCTGCCCTCACCAGACAAACTAATCGACATGGGCATACAGCGCGGCCCCTACAGCGCCGCAGCAGGGCACCCCCTCGCACTCACCCTCGACAAAATCAAGCAGCACCCCCACGGCATCGACATTGGACGCCTCGAACCCAGCCTCCCTGAGCGCATCTGCACCCACGACGGGCAAATACAACTGCTCGCAGACTACCTGCGACAAGATATCGCCCGCCTTGAAAACACCCCAGCGGCCACCGACAAAGACGAACTCCTGCTCATCGGACGCCGCCACATCCGCAGCAACAACTCCTGGATGCACAACGCCCATCGACTCGTCAAAGGCAAACCGCGCTGGCAACTGCTCATGCACCCCGACGACCTCGCCGCCCGCAACCTCACCCACGAATCACAGGTGCGCATCGAGTCCCGCGTAGGCAGCGTGCAAACCCAAGTACTCGCCAGCGACGAAGTTATGCGCGGCGTCGTCAGCCTGCCCCATGGTTGGGGACACAAACGCAAAGGCGTCAGCCTAAGTATCGCCACCGAGCAGGACGGCGTCAGCTGCAACGACCTAACCGACAACAAACTTATCGACCAAGCCAGCGGCAATGCAGCCCTCAACGGCGTCCCAGTTAAAATTTATCCAGTACAAGCACGAGGCGCACAAGCATGAGCAACCAACTGAGAATCTTTAAAGACGCCACCGCCATCATGACCGGCGGCGCCTCCGGCATAGGTCGCGCCATGGCCCTCGAACTCGTCAGCCGCGGCTGCACCGTCGTCCTCGCCGACCGCCAAATCGCCCTCGCCGAAGAACTTGCCGCCAGCATCGTAGCCAGCGGCGGCAACGCCTGGGCCAGAGAACTCAACGTCTGCGACTACAACGCCGTAAAAGTCCTCGTCGAAGAAACCGTCGCCAAAACCGGCCGACTCGACTACATGTTCAACAACGCCGGCATCGCCGTCGGCGGCATGACCCATGAATACCAAGTCAGCGACTGGGACACAACCATGGACGTCAACGTGCGCGGCGTCACCAACGGCGTCCAAGCCTGCTACAGCCTCATGGTCGAGCAGGGCTTCGGCCACATCGTAAACACCGCCTCCATGGCCGGCCTCGTCCCCGCCACCAACGCCGTCGCCTACAGCACCAGTAAATTTGCCGTCGCAGGCCTCTCCCAGTCCCTGCGCATCGAAGCCGAATACCGCGGCGTGCGCGTCAGCGCCCTCTGCCCCGGCGCCATTCAAACCCCCATTTTAACCGGCGGCGAATTTGGCAAACTCGGCTCAGGCATCACCAAAGAGCAAGCCGAAAAATTCTGGGTTGCCCTAAAACCCATGGCCCCCGAAGCGTTTGCCCGCCAGGCCATTGACAAAGTCGCGAAAAATCACGCCCTCATTATCGTGCCCAGCTGGTGGCAAAAAGCCCACCTCGTATTCCGCCTATTACCAAGCCTCTGGTTTGCCTGGTCCAAGAAAGAAATGATTCGCTCAATGCGAATTTTTCAGCAGAAATAATCGCCAGTCACCGCACAACCCCCGTCAAAACACCCCAGTCGCCTCCCAGCTAACCCCACGGAGCGACTGGCCAACACCCAACATCAAGCACCCAACACCCAACATCAAGCACCCAATTCCCACACTAGCGCCCAAAGCCAACAATCGTCGGCATCCCCATATGCTATAACTTAACCATTCACGGAACCGCTCTGGGGGAAAAGCCTGGCCAAGTCGTCTACTACTGTCCGGGCTCACGATAAAATCATGGATGAAGACCAACCAGTGAACAGCAAAGACAGCATTCACAGCGTATTTATGGCACTGCGCAGCAGCCTCGCCCGCGCCGTCATGGGCATGGTGCCGCCCCGCGAAGTTGAAGACATCGTGCAAGAAACCTACGTTCGCGTCTGCCAAGTCAAAGACTGGGATCAAATACGCCAGCCGCGCTCCTACCTATTCCGCACCGCCCGCAACCTCGCCCTCGACTACCGCAAACGCTTCGAAACCAAATACACCGACAGCATTGACGACGAAGGCGTCGAAGCCCTCGTCGACGGATTAAACGTCGCCGACGGCACCTTCGAACAAGCCGCCTCCAACCAAGAGTTCGCCATCTTTTGCGAAGCCGTGCCAAATCTGGTCGCTCCTTCACAGGAGCGTGGATTGAAACACTAGAATATCGAGAAGCATCTGAGTTTGATCAGGTCCCTCCGTCACAGAAGTGAGGATTGCATCGCCGTAACTCAACTTTACCCGCGAAATAGTTTTTGAAGAGCTGGTCCCTGTCCGCCTGACGTCGGCAAGCCGAACACCAACCACCTACCCAAACAACGACTTCAACGCCGCCAACGATTCCGCACCCTTAACCTTATTATCTTCCTCGCTCATCGGCGCGCCGCCGCCGATTCTTATCAAATCATCTTGTGGGAGTTCTTCGACGAAGCGGCTTGGGGTGGTTGAGGATGTTTCGCCGAATTGGGTGCGCTGGCGGGCGCTGGTCATGGTGAGGGTGCGTTGGGCGCGGGTGATGCCGACGTAGGCGAGTCGTCGTTCTTCTTCGATTTGGCCGCCTTCTATGCTGTTGCGGTGGGGTAGGATGTCTTCTTCCATGCCGATCATGAAGACGTGTAAAAATTCGAGTCCTTTGGCGGCGTGGAGGGTGAGGAGTTGTACTTTGTCGTCGGCTGATTCTTCTTGTTCGCGGTCGAGGATGTCGCGGAGTATGAGTTTGGCGATGGCGTTTTCGATTTTGCTGTCGCCGTTTTCTTCGTCGGTGGCGGTTTCGTCGTTCTTGAGTACTTGGGCGAGTTGATTGAGTAAAAACTGCACATTTTCGTAGCGCTTTTGTGCCACGTGGTCGCTGCTGGCGTTTTGTTGCAGCCAGCCGAGGTAGTCGATGTCGTCGAGCATTTCGTTGATGGCGGCGATGGGTTGGCCGTTGTAGACGTTGCGGTTGATATTTTGGATCCAGTGTTTAAAGCGTTTTAGGCGCTCTAAGTTGTTGGCGGGCATGGTGGCGCTGAGGCCGACTTCGTCGATGGCGTCGTAGAGTGAGATATTGCGTTTGTTGCTGTACTCGCCGAGTTTTTCAAGTGTGGTGGGGCCAATCTGTCGGCGCGGTGTGTTGATGATGCGCAGCATGGCGTTGTCGTCGTCCGGGTTAATGATTAACCGCAGGTAGGCCATGATGTCTTTGATTTCGGTTTTGGCGTAGAAGGATTGGCCGCCGGTAATTTCGTAGGGGATGTTCTGCGCTTGCAGTTTTATTTCGAGTAATTTGGCTTGGTAGTTGCCGCGATAGAGTACGGCAAAGTCGCTGTATTTGCAGCGGCGTTTCAGGCGCATATCAATAATTTCGTTGACGACGCGCTCGCATTCACCGTCTTCGTTGTCGCTGCTGATAAAGCGCAGTGGGTCGCCTGGGCCGAGTTCGCTCCACAGGGCTTTGCTGATGAGGTGCGGGTTGTTCTCGATGAGGGTGTTGGCGGCTTTAAGTATGCGGCCTGTGGAACGATAGTTTTGCTCTAGTTTGATGACGTTTAGGCGCGGGAAATCTTCTTGCAGTTGCATCAAATTTTCTGGGCGTGCGCCGCGCCAGGCGTAAATCGACTGGT
>UPTG01003462.1_pt1 | contig 9983 bp, 10 predicted proteins | sample 2160121 | NCBI WGS metagenome assembly UPTG01 (sample SAMN06266255, study PRJEB28933) | marine metagenome | isolation source: Columbia River Estuary | place: USA:Columbia River Estuary, USA | collected 2014-07-27 | reverse complement strand
TTCGGATGTTGAACTGAGAATCAGGACACTCTCGAATCGCCTAGCGGCGTCTCCGGATTGCAATTAATCCAGCGGAGAGGACCATCAGGAGTGATGAAGAAGGCTCCGGAATCTGCACCGTGAGATTGTCAAAAGCCAAGGTGTGTGCGGAAGTTCCAACCTCAGAAAGCGGATCGTGCTCAAAGGTAATTCCAGTGATTGAGTTGAGAGAAGTCTCTGCCACGAAAGATCCAAGTCCAATGGTGAGACCAGAGCCATCACCGGCGCCGTAACTAAAGCTGGTCGTATTGTCGCGAGAGCTGATGTAGAAATTGTAACCAGAGTTGGCCGAAATTGTCTGAGGGGTGGTAGAAGTCGAACCATTCACCCCAACCGAAACATCCCAAACCTCATTGTTACCCGCCGAAGGGCTGAATCCGATGGTCGCAACTTGGCTGCCAGAAGCGGTCGTCAAAGCGACATTGAAGGCGTCGCGACCTTCGAAAGAATCCGCCGAATCGTCGAGAACCGCCATGTTGAAAGAAACATTCAACATGTTGTAAATTGGATCTAACGAGGACAAATCCCCAGTCAAGGTGGTATCAGCATTATCAGGCGTATTGGCGACCTGGGTTCCAAGGTGAGCCGAATTGCTCAAACCACCACCGAAGTCAGTTGCCGAAATGTAGGCCAGAGGAAAAGTCTGCCCAAAGGCTGTGGGGTTTGAAGTGTCCTGTGACCATCCGGTCACGCCACCTGCCTCGAAGAGATCTCCCGAGGATGAAGTTTCAAAATCGTAGGTCACTGAGTTTGCAGCAATCGCAGACCCCACGAGAGGTGCGAGGACCAAAGAAAGACGTGAAAATTTAGGAATCATAATAGATAGGAGTTAAGTTTGGGGAGACAAGGTGCTACTCGGCACTAATCACAACAGGAGTATCAAGCGCAGGGTCGACTGGCGTGAAGGTAGTGGTCGGCGGGAGATCGAGATCGTCCTCATCGACATCAGCCTCGTCTTCGATTGTCGTCGAAACTGTCGTCGAGCCTGTTGCGGTTCCGCTTGCGTCAACTGGCGTTGTGCGCACCTTCGTGATGGTCTCAACAGCGAAGTTACCGGTGAAGGCATCAGGAGTGGCGGTCGTTGTCTCTTGAGTAACAAGCTGCTCGTTTCCACCCGATCCGTCTGAAACTTGGACGAAAGTCTGCTTCTTGGCAGTGATCACTCCATTAGAGTCAGTTTCAGTGACTGTGGCAGTAGCTTGGGTCGCGCTTACGGTTGCACCAGCGGAGTTGACGACGTCGACGGTTTTGAAAACAACTTTGACGTTGTTCGTAAAATCGATGAATTGAGCTTGGACGCTTGCGCTACCGGCACAGAAGAGTGAAGCAAAAGCGAGTGCTTTTGTCCGTAGATTGGTTGAAATAAGTGTTTTCATTTTTATTTTGGGGAGTGGGGGTTCCAGATTCTTTTGTAAAACTTAAGGAATGTCAATAACTTTCAGTTAGTTTTGTAAATTAATTTTTTTCTTTGCTAAGTTTGGGGCGGGGAGAATCTAGTTAGATTTGGCCAAGCGTCAATCAAAACTGAAAAAATCTAACATGAAACTCTTTCAAGCTAGAACTGTTCCAATTTCATCTCGGATTTGCCATCTAGATTCATAGACGGATACGGAAATTCTAGGGTTACATTTCATGATACTTTTTTTCTCGTAGGAGAACAGCGACCCCAGACCGGCTATCTCACAAAAGAACGGAAAGGTGGAAGCGCCTCTCTATCTGAGGGCAACTTTTCATCAATCTATCTGTGCTCAGTTGCTTGTTGAGACAAACTTGGAGGTTTTGAAATAAAACCAGTCAGCGAGGGAGTCAACCGAGACAGGGTAAGCAAGTGGTGCGGGATGACGGACTCGAACCGCCGACATACTCGGTGTAAACGAGTCGCTCTACCAACTGAGCTAATCCCGCCACTTCGCTTCAACGGGCGAACAACTAACAACTTTCCCACCTTAATCAAGCGATTTGCGAGCTTGTTTCATAATTGGTGGAGGGATTAGCTTTAACGGGCATGCATCTTAGGTTTAGCGACGACGAACTGGTGACTCTGGTCGAAATGGTCAGCCTTGCTACGGAAATGGCAGCTCTCAACCCCGACGACATGGAACAAGCAGGATACGCCCGCTTTGAGGGAATCGAAAACAAGGTGCTTGAAGCAGCTAAAAGCACCGGGCTAGCCGGCATTGTCGAATTTGACATGGAGCGTGGGAAAAATCGCGTCACCGAAAAGTTTCAGGAAAACGCTTACTTCCAAGAATGCTTCCATGAGGTCCGGAACGCGGTCTTTTGGGAAGAGCTCATGATCCGCCTCGCCGAGCGTGACCTGATTCAAGAAATCGGACCCGCTGCCAGCGAAGCACTCAGCGAAGAAGAGCGACGCAAAAAAGCGGCACCTCTCGAAAAGCGTTATTGGAAAAAATTTCAAAAGAACGGAACAGATTTACTTTTCTGGATTGATCGTAACGAAGATGCCTAGGACGCTACGGGCATGATTTCGCGGCGTAAGATCTTTTATCCCATCTCGGACTCGCTGCGGAACTATCTCGCGCACTACGGTCGGCTCTCGGAAGTCCCCTTGGTTTATGACGAGCTCCTCCGTTTCTCGGGATCCATCCCCTACGAAAATCCGGCTGGCGAGGAAACGCTATGGCTCGAAGTGATGTATCCACCGGAGGTGATGGCAGAGCTTCGCCCGAAGCTCACCAAGATCTACGCGATGCTTAAAATCGGGGGCGATTTATCTCTCGCAGAACACCTTACGGTTGATCGGATCGACTTCGGAGAGTTTGGAAATTCCCGGCCCTTTCGAATTCGCATCACAAACCTGTTCAACGGAAACTCAGATTACTACTACGTCAAACATTCCGACGCCTCGCGACTCTTTGGTCTAGAGTTAGAGCATATTCTTTCCCCGAACCGTATCAACTACCTCGTCAACGGAAACACCCTCATCGAAGAACACATCGCCGGACTGCCTGGTGATGTCTTTATCCGGGACCACCTCGATGACCCGCATCTCAATCACGTGCGGGTTGCCAAAGAATTTGTGAAGTTTGGCGAGCGATGCTTTGTCCGCCTCCTCGGTGATATGCGCACTGTAAACTATGTGGTCGACATCACGCCAGACTTTGAAGAAGTCCAATACCGGGTCCGCCCCATCGACTTTGACCAACAATCTTACGAAGGCGGGATCTCAGTCTACCGCGCGCACATGTTCCCTGATAATAAACCAGTCGAGGAACTGGTGCGCGCACACCTTAATAATCAGACGATCCTCCAATACCGCGCAGAGGAACACCTCCAAATGTCACGCCGAGCGAAGGTAGAACGCAATCGACTTAAAGCGATACTGACTGTCATGAATCGGACCGAGGTTGCTCCTCACGATCACGTCGTCGCCTTGCGGGATTCTTTAGTGGAACGCTATGGATCCCATGCCTTTGAGGCCTGCGAAACGATGGGCGCGCTCACCGCGATCCACCTGCAAAAAGTGCTGAACCTTACTCCACCGCGAAGGTGACAAAGCAATCTTTGGTGCCCAACTTTTCCTCATTGGCCATCCAGGTCATACGAAAGGAATTGTAAAGTGGACCCTTTGTTTTCACATCGATCCGGCCGGCCTTGTCCCTGCCATTCTCGATGACGACAGACTTACCCAAGATCCCGTCAGATTTGACTTCAATTTCGCTCGCCCCTTCGCCAAGGAATTCCTCGCTCGTGACGTCGTCTTCGACTTCGTGGAATTTGACTCTCACGCTCTTGCCATCCTTCAGGCGCTTCGCCTTGATGTAGTCCGACCCCACCTTCTTCTTGAGCTCTCGATCCGTCGGCTCTTCCTGAAAGCGGTAAAGGCGAGGCAAAGCAAACTCCATCCCAACCCGAACCTTATTCTCGGTCTTCTTCTCGAGAATCTTTGGCATCACACTGACCGTCCCACGAGCAACGACGTGGGTCCACTCGACCTTCGTATCCCCGGTCACGGTGGTGACAAGCACGACCGGTTTCTTGGGGTCGAGCCCTTTCTCGGTTTCGCTCTCGAGCCCCCCTTCTTTTAAAAACTGACGACGAATCCACCTTCCCTTTACCTCCTCCTCGATGATGTAATGAATCTTGAGCTCCTTATGACCTGCGCGCTTTCCACTCTTTTTAGGGTGAAGGAGAGACTCGCCATCCGCTCCGATTCCAAAGTCCGACGAGCGGCCTTCCCAACCCACAAAATATCCGAGCCATTCGGTCTTATCAGACATTTGCGGAAGCTCGGCAAAACACGGAGCTAGAGAAGCAGTGAGGACGAGGAGAAGTCGTTTCATAGAGATAAGTAAACACCAGTCCAACTGGTTCGTAAAGTTCACTGGTGAATTTTCAGGTTCTCTCCAGATCAGTTGGCGAGATGATTAGCTTACCCGAAAAGAAAAAAGCGCGAAGCTCTGGAGAGCATCGCGCTTTGAAATAAAGTGATCGCCAAAAATTACTTCGCAGCGGCGAAATTAGCCGCGACCACGTCCCAGTTGACGACGTTCCAAAAAGCAGAAATGTAGTCAGGGCGACGGTTTTGGTAGTTCAAGTAATAGGCGTGCTCCCAGACATCGAGTCCGAGGATGGGAGTGCAGTCGCAAACTCCGGCTTCCTGGCCCATGAGCGGGTTGTCCTGATTGGGGGTGGAGCAAACTCCAAGGCTTCCATCAGCTTTTACGCCGAGCCAGGCCCAGCCAGATCCGAAGCGAGTGGCACCCGCTTTGGCAAATTCTTCTTTAAAAGCATCGAGAGATCCAAAGGCGGCATCGATGGCAGCGGCAAGATCACCAGAGGGTGCGCTCGCTCCGCCGGGAGCAATCACCTTCCAAAAAAGGCTGTGATTGAAGTGACCGCCACCATTATTGCGAAGCGGAGCAATCCCAGCGATCTTTCCTTGGAGTTCCTCGAGGGAGAGATCAGCGAGTTCGGGGTGCCCTTCGAGGGCTCCATTTAAATTTGTGACGTAAGCATTGTGGTGCTTACCGTGGTGGATTTCCATGGTCGCCTTGTCAATGTGGGGTTCCAGGGCGTCGTGCGAATAACCAAGTTCAGGAAGAGTATGGGCCATTTTCTAATAGGGTTTGATTTTGAACGATTGCGCTTCCACAGTCTCGGGGCGCTCACGTGGCGATAGAATTGCATTTTATCTTCTAACCGCAAGAGGCAAAGCCAGATCCCATGACTGAATTACTCAACGACCCCGCCCTGACTCCTTCACTCATCGGCTTTCTTGTCGGTGTGGTCTTCACCTCGATTTTTGCTGCCATAAGAGGGAAACTCAGCCGATCTGTGGCGCTCGCGAAAGAAAAAGTGGCTGAGGAGAAGCTCGCAGCCTTCCAAAGTAAAACCTCTGCCCTCGAAAACGAAATCTCAACCCTGCGCTCGTCGGAAACCCGGTTCCTCAAACATCAAGGCAAACTTGAGGCCCTCACGAAGGCCAATAATGAACGCCGCGAAGAAATGAAGAATTTCCTCGATCTCACCCAAGCGACTTTGACGGATGAGCTTAAAAGGCAGGAAATGGTGCTAAAAGAAGCGATCAACAAGAGCCAAATCGCACGGGCAACACCAGCCATTCAGGAAGGATTTGGCGCGCCTGCCGCTCGCGCGACGAAGCCAGCATCTCAAACTGGCCTCCAAGACGACCGCGACTTCGTTCCCCTGCAGAACCCGGCTGGCGAAGGCCCGGCCGAGAATCAATTCGAAGGATTTGCACCCGACCCCAGTATCGCAAAAGCCGAGTCAGCCGCCAACTCACTTCGCGCCGCTATTGAAGAGGGAAATCTATGAAAACGGCCCTTGTTACTGGAGCATCCTCGGGGATTGGCAAAGCGATCGCTAGCGCCCTTCTGAATGAGGGGATGACGGTCATCGGCCTCTGCCGCTCGGTCGATCAACTGCCGGATGGCGTGAAGCCACTGGCTTGCGACTTGCGTGACGAGAGCGCTATCAAGGCCGCATTCGAAACTCTCGAGGAACTCGATATCCTCGTGAACTCGGCCGGGCTTGCCTACCTCTCGCGGATCTGTGATGGAAACCCTTCCGACTGGGACGAGATGTGGCGAGTCAACGTGCACGCTCTCGGACTTTGCAGCCAACTTTCGCTTGCGCTTTTTCCTGAAGGAGGTGGTCACATTTTAAACCTCTCCTCGATGTCCGGTCACCGCGTTCCTCCGACCGGGGGATTCTACGCGAGTACGAAGTTTGCCGTACGGGCAATCTCCGAAGCGCTTCGTGCCGAACTTAAGAACAGCGGAAACAAAACGCGCATTTCATGCCTCTCGCCCGGGTTCGTCGACACTCCCCTTCTCGACAAATATTTCGCGGGACGCGAGGATCAGCTCGCCGAAACGCGAGCGAAGATTGAGATGCTCACACCCGAAGCAATCGCCGATGCTGCTCTGCACATCCTGACTTCGCCAGCGAGCGTGGAAATCAATGACGTCCTCCTCCGCAGCGCCGATCAAGCGATATAAAAATCCTAGAGAATTAGGCTTCTTCAGAAGTTTCTTCCGGCTTCGATCCCTCTTCGGTTTCCTTGGCATCTACAGCGTCTTCGGCTTCCTTGGCATCTTCAACCACCGGAGCCGGAGCTGGGGTAGGATCCTCAGGTGCTTTCGCTTTCTCAGATTCGAGCTTTGCTTTTTTCTTAGCGGGAGCCTTCTTGGCGGCGGCCTTTTTGGCAGGAGGAACCTCAACTTCACCGCCTTTCGCAAGGTGCACCGTGGTGTCGGAGAGAAGGATGATGTGCCCCTGGCTCAAGAGCCACTGGAAGTCCTGGAACCAATCGTGCTTTTGCTCATCTGTGACATCAGAAGGCATGACCGCTCCCCAAAAGTCTTTAAGAGCGACGCCTGAATTTTTCAGAAGGTGATCGATCATCGCTCGTGGACGCTCGGCAAGCGGAGTCTCGGTCGGAACCGCATGAGGACGCGAGGGACCAACCTTGAGCTTCTTCTTCCACTTGAAGACCGCAACGTGACGGCCGGAGAGCTGTCGGCAAACCACCGGCATCAAACTGGCAGGATAACGTTTTTCCTCAGCAACCCCTTGCTTGAGTAAAGTGAGCAGTCCCGGCGAAAGGAGGTTACCACGAATGTCACCCATCACCCAAGCCCGATTGGTTTCCTCAAAAACCTCCTCGAAATGATTCTCCGCAAAGTGGCGCTCCACGGCACGGGCATCGTCGAACAACTCGACCGGCTTTTCTTCAGCGGGCGCTGGTTCCTCTATCTCAGGTGCCCCCTCCTCTGCTTCAGATTCTTCAGCTGATGATTCTTCAGCTGGCGATTCTTCCACGGCCGGATCGGATTCTTCCACCGCTGGAGATTCCTCCGCCGCAGGGGCCTCTACTTCTGCTGCGGGCTCTTCTGTCGCAGGGGCCTCTTCAGACTGTTCAAGAGCGGCAACCTCGGGCGCAACTTCCGGTTCTGAAGCCGGATCAGCTGATTCCTCAGTCACTTCCTTCGCTTCAAGGTCATCCGCTTTAGGCTCTTCTTCCTTTGGTTCGGCGACCTTCCACTTGGTCACCGTCTTCATGCTTTCAAGCCAAGCCTCCACAACCTCTTCACCATGTTCGGTCCGCACTTTCGCTTTATAGGCATCGATTGACATATTGGAGAACCGCTCGCGATGAAGGGCCGTCAGCTTCTCCTGATAGCCATGATAGTTGGGCGGCCCCAAAAGTTCGTTGCTAATTCCACAACGCGAAATAGCAGAGAAACTTCCTTTGGGAGCTTCGCCTTCCACTTGCACTTCTTCGTAAAACTTGTTCACCCACTCACTCCGCCAAAGATGGCTTCGAGCCTCGTCTTTCGTGAGCCAAATCGATTGGTCTTCGCGGCATCGGTAAAACGCCTTCTCACTCGATTCAAAGGTCACCCGGAACCGATCACGGCTTTGCAAAAGAACCTTTGCCAAATCGAAAACTGAAAAGGTCTGCCCTGAGTCGATCACGCGCTTCGCAAGTAGATCGAGGCTCTCTTCCGCTGGCATTAGGCTCATCTTAAAACCCTCAGGAGGCTCAACCTCTCGTCGCGGTGGACGACGATCATCATCGCGCCGGCCTCGGCCTCCATCTCTTGGGCCACGGCCACCACCCCCTCCTCCACGATTGTCACGACGAGGACCACCGCCGCCCCGCCTATCATCGCGCCGGCCTCCGCCACCACGTCGATCGTCACGGTCACCGCGATTTTTAAATTTTTTCAGGCTTTTCGACTCCGCTGGATCCCGTGCCCAAGCAGGGCCGAAATTCAAACCGGACAAATCAAGAGCTCCGTCATTTTCAGGAGGTTGTGGAGTTTCATTACTCATAGTGTGTGTGCGGGGAGAGATTGAAGCATACACACAACTCGTTAGAAAGCACCCATCACCGGTTTTTTTCAAGGCCGAGGATCACCATTCTCTATCCTGTTTCATGAGCTGATCGCATTTTATTATTTCCGACGAAGGGAATGATCCGGTTCACGGGACGGGGTGGCGAGGACACAACCGAAACAGCGCCGGCAAGACTACTCTCCCTGATCCACTTGGCGAATCACCTTCAAAAAAGGCTCGAGATACTTCTCGGCCTTAGCCTCTCCAATCCCTTTTACGAGCAGCCCCGCATCCATCGTTTTAGGTCGAAGCCTTGCGAGATGCTCTAAGGTGTCATTTGAAAAAATCACGTAAGCCGGAACCTGGGAAGCCTTAGCCAGACGGGTTCTCACATCCTTAAGTCGATCATACAGTTGTCCATCGAACCCCAGATCTTTCAGGTCAACTCCTTCCGCCGAAGTTTTCGATCCCCCATCATTTGAGGGCCACTCGAGAGAATAACTTGTCTTCCCCATCATCACTTGCTCGCCGCGAGGAGTCAGCGTCACAAGGGGATACTCACCCATTTGGGTCACAATTAATCCTCCATTATTCAGACTCCGGGCGAGCGCGTTGAGGTATGCGGTCCCTTGTTTTTTTAAGATCCCGTAGGTCTTTAGTTCATGCAAGCGAACCCGCAGAACTTCTTGGGACTTACTCCCCAGAAGCATCTGGACAATCCGTCCACGACCAAAGATGCCCTCCCATCCGGCTGCAGTGCGGCGAGACATTCGCGCCACTCCGCTCAGGAACTTGCGCACGATTAAGTCCTCGTCATCGCTTGGGGCACGACGCTCGCTATTTTCTTCCCCCCGACAGACATCGCAGCTTCCACAAACTGGAGCATCAACTTCACCAAAATATTCCAGAACCCATTGTTGGCGGCAGGTATTTGCATAACAAAGCTGCACCATTTTCTCTAACTTCTCACGGTCGCGGCGCTCTTTCTCTTCAAGGGCCGCTTCATCCAGCGTCAGGTCCCGAGTCAAAACATCCGGCTTGAGAAGCCGAGTTCCTTTCGCTCGCATTCCGGGAACATCAAATCGCTCGACCCATCGACCCCGAATCAGCGCACCCAGCGCCGCATAGGCCGCGATCAGGCCGGCCAGCGCGGCAATGCCCAGCAAGGCCCACAGCACCATGCTGCTGGCCAGGCCATTGAGCCCGTCGATGATGTTGATGGCGTTGGCCACACCGCCCACGGCAAAGGCGGTAAACACCACCGCCACGGCGGTGAACTGCAGCACATAGTCCACGCCCCACACGTTGACACTGGTGAGGGCATAGCCCGTGATGGCCCAAGCCAGCACCCCGCTGGCCATGGTGGCCAGCAAGCGGGCCAGTACGCCCACACGTTTGGTGAGGTCTTCGGCCAAACCAAAGGCAAAAGCGGGGCTGCCGGAGGCAGTGCTGCAATTGGTGGCGGTGCCAGCGAAGTGATGTGTGAGATTATAGCCAAAACATCCGGCATATAAAAAACATTTCACAGCAGCAACATGGGTTATTGTTTAGCCATGGACTTGATAAGAATCGTGAAATTGACAACAAAATGAATGACACCCGGGAGAAAAGGATGA
>UPTG01003458.1_pt1 | contig 10003 bp, 9 predicted proteins | sample 2160121 | NCBI WGS metagenome assembly UPTG01 (sample SAMN06266255, study PRJEB28933) | marine metagenome | isolation source: Columbia River Estuary | place: USA:Columbia River Estuary, USA | collected 2014-07-27 | reverse complement strand
CGATCTGAGTGGGTTTTATCCTATGGATCTTTTTTCAAACGGTGCGCATCGTGCCGCAGCGAGAACAGTATGTGGTCGAGAATCTGGGCAAGTACCAAAAAACGCTAAGTGCTGGCTTTCATATTTTGATTCCGTTTGTGCAAAAGGTGGCCTACAAGCACACCTTGAAAGAGCAGACGATTGATGTGCCATCACAAAGTTGTATCACCGCAGACAATATCTCGGTCGAGATTGATGGCATTCTCTATTTGCAGGTTCAGGATCCGTATCTTGCGAGTTACGGGATTCAGGATTACCACTATGCAACCTCTCAATTAGCGCAAACTACGTTGCGTTCTGAGATCGGTAAGATTGAGCTGGATCGAACCTTTGAAGAGCGCACCACCATTAACTCGCAAGTGGTGGAAGCGGTGGACATGGCCTCAAACCCCTGGGGCGTCAAGGTCTTGCGTTATGAAATTAAAGACATCAACCCGCCCGCAACGGTGCGGGATGCACTTGAGAAACAAATGCGCGCAGAACGGGAACGACGCGCGGTTGTGGCAGAGTCCGAAGGCGAGCGAGAAGCCAGAATTAATGTCTCACAAGGTCAGCAGCAAGAAATGATTAACGTCTCGGAAGCCGAGAAGCTCAAGCAGGTGAATGAGGCGGAAGGTAAGGCCAAAGAAATCGAGCTGTTGGCGCAAGCTACTGCTGAAGGGATCCGGACGATTGCCAGTGCCATTAACTCGCCCGGTGGTATGGAAGCGGTGAACCTGCGTGTTGCCGAGCAGTACGTGAAGGAATTCGGCAATCTTGCCAAAGAAACCAACACCCTAATTCTGCCCGCAGATGTCGGTAATATTGGCGCGTTTGTCGCAACGGTGACGACGGCCATGAAAACCATCAGTCCGGAAACGTCAAAGCCTTCAGGCGAGTCGCTCTAAGCTGGGACAGCGCGTTATGAGTCAAAATGGCTAATCAGCCGCGCGCCATCGGGCTTGCGTTGATCACCTTACTCATGTGGTCAACGGTTGCCACCGCGTTTAAGCTCACGTTGGCCCACGCCAGCGTACTGCAGACCCTGGCGGTTGCGAGCGTGGTTTCGAGTCTGGTGCTTGTGATCCTGGTCGTGCTCAGCGGGAAGGGGGCAGCCCTTGCGGACGTGTTTTGGGATAACTGGCGGTTCACGCTGTTGGCCGGGTTGCTCAACCCGGTAATCTATTACCTCATCCTGTTTGAAGCTTACGATCGATTGCCAGCTCAGCTGGCGCAACCCATTAATCTTACCTGGACCATTGTGCTGTCTTTGATGGCTGGTTTTTTCTTAAAGCAGCGGATCCGAGGATTTGACTACGCAGCGGCCTTGATCAGTTATACCGGGGTCCTGGTGATCGTGAGCCAAGGCGATGTCACCCAATTGCTGCAAGCCGATTGGATCGGGGTCGGATTGGCCATCGTGTCTACCTTAGTCTGGGCGGGGTATTGGACGCTCAATATTCGTGATCAACGCGAACCCCTTGTTGGGATGTGTCTGAATTTTGTGATCGCAGCGCCAGTGGTACTGGTGATCTGGTGGGTCTTTGACGGCGCATTGCCGCCGGTCGCGGGTATTTTTGGCGGCGTCTATATTGGTTTGTTTGAGATGTCGCTTGCGTTTGTTTGTTGGTCGCTGGCTTTGAAAGCAACCGACAATGCCGCAACCATCAGCAATCTCATTTTCCTGTCCCCCTTTTTATCCCTGCAGTTTATTCACTTCGTTCTGGGAGAGGTTATTCACTGGACGACCTATGCTGGTCTCATCATCATTATTGGGGGTATTGTACTGCAGCAGGTTTTGCACCGGCGCGGCGTTGCCGCAACGGTCTCCGCAACGCTTTGAGTTTGACGCTGGCCCCAAATTAACCTTAACGCACGGGTCGCGTACGGCCTGCGCATCGCACGCGTCTTGAGGCGAGCGGCTGCGAGTCCCGGGGGCTGCTCGGAATCAAGCCACAGGCTAGGGCAGTTTACGCACCTGTATGGCTTCGATGCCTTGCCCGGATAGCATGTCTGAAATCACGACCACTTTGTCGCCACTGTCTAAGCCGGCCTTGCCTTTTAATAACTTAAAGGCCGATGTGAGGGTTTTCTCAGGGTCTTGGCTGAAGGCAATGCGGTAGGGGGAAACGTTCCGGTTCAATACCAGCCGCCGTCGTGTCTGGGAATCGTTGGTAAAAGCGTAGATCCGGCTTTTCTGTGGATGGCAGTTGGTCACAAAGTCTGCCATGTAGCCTCGGCGGGTGATGACAACGGTGCCTTTTGCACCGATGCTCTCGGCCAGCTGTACGGCGTAGTGGGCTATCTGCTGCTTGTCGGAGTCCGGCGCCAGCTTTTGAACGAAGCTCAGGCCTGGAACGCGCTCTGAAGCACGTGCGATCTCGACCAATTGTTCAACGCACCGAATTGGATATTTTCCGATGGTGGTTTCACCGGACAGCATGACCGCATCCACTTCCTCATAGATGGCGTTGGCCACATCCGTGACTTCGGCTCGGGTCGGGATCGGGTTTTCAATCATCGACTCCAAAAGGTGCGTGGCGACGATAACCCGTTTGCCTTCCTCGGCGCAACGCCGCACGATCTTTCGTTGCACGTTGGGCAGCTCGGCCAGATTAATTTCAACGCCGAGGTCTCCGCGCGCCACCATGATGCCGTCAACCTCTTGCAAAATATCATCCAAGTTCGCAACGCCAGATTGGTCTTCGATCTTGCCAATGATTTTAATCTTGCCGGCCTTCTTGCCGAGGAGTGCTTTGAGTTCTCGCACGTCTTCGGCTTCTCGAACAAATGACAAGGCAATAAAGTCGACTTCCTGCTCGATGCCAAAGGCAATATCAGACCGATCCTTGTTGGTAATCGCGGGGAGGTTGACCCGGATGCCCGGCAGGTTGACATGGCGTTTGCTTTTTAAAATACCGCCATCGATGATTTTACAGCCCAAGGTGCCATTGTCGTTCTTGGTGAGGACCTCCAGGTTAATGATGCCGTTGTCGACGGTGATGCGATCACCGATTTTAAGGGCGCTGACCAAATCGTCGTAATGGATGCGAATGCTTGATGCCTCAACATCACCGCCATCGCGGACACTGATGGTGATCTCATCCCCAGTCGTCAGAGCGAGCTCGCCTGTTATATCACCGGTGCGAATCTCTGGCCCTTGGGTGTCTAACAAAATGGCGACGGGATCCGGCAGCTTACGGTTGAGGGTTTTAATCGCGCGAATAATGCGGGCCGCGCCTTCATGCTTGGCGTGGGACATGTTTAAACGAACCACGTTCATCCCAGCCAGCGCCAGTTTTTCAAGCTGATCGAAGGATTCGGTTTTTGGGCCGATGGTGCAGATGATCTTGGTTTTTCGCATGACGGGGCCTTGCCTGAAAAGCGGCGAATCTTACAGGATTTACGGCGCGCCTTGTAGTTCGGCCGCCTCAAATAGGGCGAGTTGTTGGCTTTGCTCGGGCTCTGGGTCATAAAAATGAACCCCAAGGCCAATCAAACGCACGCCTTTGCCAAAGCCGCGGTCCCAAGCGCTTTCAAGTAGCGTTTGCGTCAGCGCAGGGTCGAGGCTGTCGCTTTGGCGCTCCACGGTGGTTTGCGTGAAATCGCTGAATTTCAGCTTAACTTGCTGATTTTTGATCCGCCGGCTCGCATAGGGCGTTAAGCGTTTTTCGAGTTCCGCGGTCAGACGCTCAATGATCGGCGCGGCCTCGGCCTGCTCGGTTAAGTCTTCTGAAAAGGTGCGTTCAACACTAACGGATTTTCGGATCCACTCGGTTGTCAAACGCCTCGGGTCGCGTCCCCAAGCGCGCTGAAAGAGGTGATTTGCAAAGCTGCCGAAGTGCTGTGACAGCGCCGCTTCGCCAAAATCCCGGATGTCTTGGCAGGTAATGAGGCCAAGCTTGCCCAGCTTTGCTTGGGTTACTTTACCAACGCCGGGGATTTTTTTAAGGGGTAACGCGCGCACAAAGTCATCCACGGTCGAAGGCGTGAGCACAAATTGGCCATTGGGCTTGTTTTCATCGCTGCAGATTTTGGCGAGAAACTTGATCGGTGCGATACCGGCTGAGGCCGTGAGGCCGGTTTCATCAAAGATCACTTGCCGAATCTCGGCGGCAATCCGGGTTGCGCTGCCTTGGCAATGCTCGGAATCGGTGACGTCCAAATAGGCCTCATCCAGGCTAATGGGTTCGATCAGGTCGGTGTAACGATGAAAGATCGCGCGGATCTCGCGGGAGATGGCTTGGTAATAGGCCATGCGAGGGGGGAGGACGATTAGGTCAGGGCATAAACGGCGGGCATAAGCGGTTGCCATAGCGGAATGAATGCCAAAGGTTCGGGCAGGGTAGTTGCAGGTTGCGACCACCCCGCGTTGATCGGGACGGCCGCCAATGGCAAGGGGCAGATTGGTGAGCGTGGGGTCGTCACGCATTTCAACCGCTGCATAAAAACAATCCATGTCGACATGGATGAATTTACGAGTGGTCTCCTCGCTCGAGGCTTGCGATGTGTCGGCGTCCATTGACAGCTTATGGATTGGTGCTTTGGCACGAGTCTAACGAGGATTACGAGAATTGCGAATAGGCGCGCGGGGAAAGGTTGGCGTCTGTCTGTCGTGTAACGATTGGCTTTTTTAAGGGTTTCCTGCATTCGGGCAGGATCTCCGCACTGCAGCGCCTTGCTTGATCAAACTGACGGGATTCGCTCAACAACCTGCGATCGAACTGTTATCATTTTTATCGTGTTGTTACCCAGTGTGTCGCGTGCCCATGATGAAAATAGAAGAAGCCCGAGAACGATTCATTCCCGCCGTTGAGGAGATCCTCGATCAGTGCCGGTTGGTTGATGAATTCGTTGATAAAGAGAAATTTCGGATGATGATCGCAACCATTTGGGGGAATGCGGTGCTTGAGCCGGATCGGTCAGGGATCACCGAAGACGACCTGCCGGTTTTACATGATTTCTTGAATGAGGAGCTCAATCGGGTGGTCGGCGCAGATGAGAACCTGATGTCGACCTTTGAGTTTTTGGTCAGTAAAAAAGGCGCGGACAGCATGAGCCGATTACAGACCAGCCAAAATCATCGTGAATTCTTGTTTTATTTTGCGCGGTTGATCCTGCAGCGTGAGGTCGAGCCCAAAGCTTAGAACGGTATTTTCGCCAATTTTGCTGCGTAGCCTCTGAATGCGTCCGCGGCGGTCCTTGAACCTTGGGCTATGACAGCCCCTTGAGAACAAGCAAGGACTCAAGCTGATTGTGATGCCCGCTGTTCCCGACGATTCAAATAATGCTGCACCACGAGGGTGCCAATCAAATCACCCTGGACATTCACCGTTGTGCGAAAGGTGTCTAAAGGCCGTTCGATGATGAGTAGGATCGCGATGGCTTCGAGGGGGATGCCGACGGCGAGTAAAACGATTTGCATCCCGGACATGGAGGCGGTTGGCATGCCCGGCGCGCCGATGGATGAAATCATGGCCATTAAGAATACCGTGATCACCATCAGGGTGCTGAGCTCGATCCCATAAAGATAAGCCAGGAAAATCGCAGCGACCGCTTCGAATAACGCCGTGCCATCCATGTTCATGGTGGCGCCCAAGGGAAGCACGAAGCTGCTGACACTTTGAGAAACGCCCAGTTTTTCCTGAGCGGTTTTCATAGAGACCGGCAAGGTCGCGGCGCTCGATGAGGTCGAGAAAGCGACGAGCAAGGGTTGTGCGATGGACCGCACCAGGCGCGCCGGGTGTTGGCCCGTTGTCAGCCACGCCACCAGCGGCAAGATTACGAAACCGTGGAATAACGTTAAGCCCGTTACCAGCATCGAGAACTGTAAGAGTTGGGTGAGGAAGTCTTGGCTGAATTCATCACTGATGCTCAGGCGCAGCGAAAAGTCGAAAATAATGGCGAAGATGCCGATGGGCAGCAGCCGGATAATCCAGCTTAAGACGGTCATGATGATTTGGTTTAGATCGCGGACGATGCTGAAGACCGGGCTCTCGGGCTTTAAGGTGATGACCATCGCAAGGCCGAGTAAGATCGCGCTGGTGACAATGCCAATAATGTTGAGGTTGACCAGCGCATGGAAGGGGTTAGCAAAGGCCATGACGAGGATCTGCTTTAAAATGGCAATCAGGGAGTCGCTGCCAGGGTCGATCATGCGGGATTCTGAAAACACGAGACTGCTCTCAAGGGCTGGCGGGTAGGCTTCCCAAGGGTGGATCCAAAAAACGGCGATGAGTCCAAGCACAATGGCAAGGCCGGTCGTGCCCATGTAGTACAGAACGGTGACGCCACCGAGGCGGCGCAGACGAACCACATTGCCGATGTTGCTGATGCCGCTAATAAGCGAGAAAAAAATCATCGGCGCGATGAGCATTTTCAAAGCGGCGAGAAAGGCAACCTTGATCATTAAGATGGTGTCGTAAAAGGGCGTGGGCGATGTGAGCCAACTGCTGTCGCCGAAAAGCCGGGCGCTGAAGGCCGCGACTACGGCGGCAATTAGGATTTGAACCGTTAAATTTTTAAGCATGAGGGCACCTTCTTGAACGGCGAAAGTGTAGCATCTGTTCCCGCCCGCAGCATCCAGCAGAAGGCATTCCCATCAATCTCGATTAACGATAGTCTGTGTTCTTTGCAGATGATTCGAGCGCTATGATGTTTTTGCTAACCAGTTTTATTGCGGCGCTCGCGTTGTGGTCTTTAGTGCGTATTGTGATGCAGCGCGCTGCAATCGCGCCGAACCCGATTCAGGCGCCCGGTCCCGACAGTCTTTATTTTGAAATGCGCACTGGTTTGATCCTTGCCGCGGGGGCTCATATCTCGCAGCTGTTAGGTTACCGGCGCGCCGCCGATTGTTTGGCGCAGTTCGATGGCGCTGCGCATTTTAAGAATGCCAGTTTGGTGCAACTGATCAGCGGCGCGGTCAAACCCGAGGCACTCGTGCTGCAGACAGCGCAGGGTGATGCATTACCCGGTGCTTTAAGAATTCGGGTGATCGAGGGTGTCGAGGCGGTGGAGGTGCAAGCAGCGACGAAAGTCGAGCGCCGCGCGCGGGTGCTGACGCCATCAGATGCTTCCCGGCCAGCATTGCCGATCCCGATCCCATTGGCGCCAGGACCGCTCTTTTCTGTGCTCGCGGCCTCCCACGCTGGGGATGCAATTGAAACCTATCACGCGGTGTTCGACAGGACGACCTTGCGCCTGCAACCCAGTCCAGACCTCAATCGTCGTATGGGGTTTCCGGTAAACAACCGCTGGTTATCCTCGGCCCTCTGGCAAAAGTGCCTGGATCCCGATGATCATGAGCGTGTTCTGCAGTGTCTGAGAGGGCAAGTCGTCGATGACGTATCCTGTCGCGTTGCGACCTTGGCAGGGGAGTTGTTGTTCTTGCGCTTGACGGTGATCGCATTACCCGATGCCTTGGGTAGCCTTGCAGCCGGAGCCAATGCGGGCTGTGGCGCGGGTCTTTTGAAGATTCAGTTGGATCAGCAGACCGGTCAGGCTGAGGGGAGTCTGACGCCTCAAAGGCGCCAATACGTGCCAGTTGGTCCCCCGGCGTCACGGGTTGATAAGGCGCGTTCAGGACGAGCGGGTACGGATGCGGCATCACTCGATGGGGTTGCCTTAACAGATGATGAACTAAAGGGCGTGGGGCAGGCTCGACCACTTCCCGCCTTAGAATCGCTTGCGCTTGGCCGCATTTCCGAAAATAAAGACCGGGGTTCAGCAGGGCGCGTTCTACTGATTGAAGACGACCCGGTGGTGCGCGAAGCGCTGCTGCCAGTCTTGTCTGAGGCGGGGTTAAGCGTCACAACGGCGGCGTCTCTAAGCCGTGCGATCAATCTCTGGCAGAAGGGCGCCTTTGATTTGGTGATCACCGATCGTAATTTAGGCCGTGACAGCATCCTACCCTTTCTGGACGAGATGGCCCATGAGGGTTCAACCGTGCCGGTTCTGTTAATGACCGCCGACCCCTTCGATCATGCCGCGGTTCATACAACACTGGCCAAACCCTTTGATCTGGCGGCGTTTCAAGGTTTTTTAGAAGCGGGTCTCGACGCCATGCACGCAGCACACAAACAAAGGTTAGGGGTTGCGCCATGACCCAAAGGATGTCGTTTTTGATTCAAGCCATGCCGATGCCGTGCTTTGTCTTGGATTCAGAGGATAAACTCGCGTGTTTTAATCAAGCAGCACGCGCCGAGTTTGAAAATCCTGAACAGGTTTTTAATCATTGTTTGACCGGATGCCCCGCGTTTCAAGACGAGGTGGGGAGCTTTGAGTCAGAGTTCGAAGGCGCGCCCATTACGCTGACGTACGTCAAGGATGAAGCCCGGTATCTTGTGTTTATGGCGCATCATCAGGAATTAAACTTGCTCCAAGTCGAGCTGCAGTCTCTGAAAAAACCACAGCGACAATTGATCCAGACGCTTCAAAACATGGTGTCCACGGCTAAGGGCTACTCAGAGCTGATTGCGGTGATGCTGGAAGAGAATCAGTTGGTCGCGGGAGAGCGGTTGGCAGCCATTCGGCGCTACGAGCAGTATGTGAATGATCACCTGATGGATATGGAAGGCCTGCTGGGCCAGGCGTCCAGCAGCAAACTGCTCATGGGCGCGCAGTTGGCTGATGAGGCGCCCTTGATCGCGCTCGTGAGTTTATCGAACCCGGTTAGGAGTGAGCTGGTCGCGGAATTGTTTCGCGCCCAGGGTATGACGGCTCGCATTGCTGAGGGCCCACGGCTAGCAGCCGCCGCACTTCAGGAAAATGCCAAAGGCATCCGGTTGCTGGTGACCGATGATGCGGTTGACGGCTTGCCGCAATGGCGCGAGGCTAACCCGGATGCCTCGATCATTGTTTGCGGTGATTTTTCAGAGCGGGCCGCCCTTGCAGGTGATTTCGCGGATCGGTGTCGAACCCTCCCGGATCAGCCGATGGATATCAATCAAATGCTGCGGGCGGCGATAGACCTGCTCAATGATTGACTTGATCTAACCCGGCCGCTGCAGAAAGCACAGCGCCGATGGAATGGGGGATGACCAGATCGGCAATGGGATCTAGGTCGGTGGCTTGATGATTGATGATAATGAGGTCTGCGCCCTGTTGTTTGGCCAGAACCGGAAAGCCGGCAGCCGGGTACACCGTAAGGGAAGACCCGATCGCAATGAATAGGTCGCAGTCGGTGCTGGCATCGTGCGCTGCCTGCATTTCGGTTTCGGGCATGGCTTGTCCAAAGGAAATTGTGGCGGTTTTAATGATACCGCCGCATTGCTGGCAATCTGGGACGGTCTCGAGGGGTAGAAATATCGCTCTAATTGCTTCTAGCTCGTACCGGTCGCCGCAGGATAAGCACGTCGCATATTGTGCGTTGCCATGCAGCTCGATGATCTGATGGTCCGGCACCCCCGATTTCTGATGTAGGCCGTCCACGTTCTGCGTAATGATGCGGGTAATCTTGCCGGCGCCTACCCAGTGCGCAATCGCTGCGTGTCCCAGATTGGGCTCCGCCGTCCCAAAGCGGTCACTGCCAGAAAAGCGACGTCGCCAGGATTCTCGGCGCCAATCTTCAGACGCAATAAAATCACTAAAGTCGATCGGTGTTTGGGTATTCCAAATACCATTTGGGCCGCGAAAGTCTGGAATGCCCGACTCTGTGGATAAGCCGGCGCCGGTAAAAACCACCACATTCTGAGCGCGCGTGATTGCGGCAGTTAATGCGGTTATTAAGTCGCTTTTGGTTTGTTGGTTCATGGCGGGTCTCCTGTTATGCCAGTTTAGAAGGTATTGAAATGCAGCGCCAAGCCGTATTGCGATCGTTATACCGTTTAGATAGATCGTAATTTAAAGCCCCTGACGACGGGTATTGCTAGCGCCGAAGATGGCGGCGGACAGGGCTTGTTAAAAGCGGGTTTGCTCTGTGCCAGGTCGAGCAGGAGGCCCAAGGCTAAGGGGTTCAACCCGGGATGATTAGGGCTCATCGGCCGAA
>UPTG01003456.1_pt1 | contig 10004 bp, 4 predicted proteins | sample 2160121 | NCBI WGS metagenome assembly UPTG01 (sample SAMN06266255, study PRJEB28933) | marine metagenome | isolation source: Columbia River Estuary | place: USA:Columbia River Estuary, USA | collected 2014-07-27 | reverse complement strand
GTCATTCCAAGCATCATTTTTTCCTTGCCGGACACGCTTTTTTAAATCTTTATCAATTTTTGAAAGTTCTTCCTCAGTTGCTATCTCATTGCTAATAATCCAATCCCGCATTTTTAAAAGACAGTCATGCTGTCGCTCCCAAGTTAATCGCTCAGTCGATTTATACCGCTCATGAGACCCAGATGTTGAATGACCTTGAGGTTGCGTTAATTCATTGACATGAATTAATACTGGCACATGTTCTTCACGAGCAATTTTTGAAGCAATTAAGTAGGTGTCAATTAAAGAGGCATAGTCCCAACCTTTAACTGTTAGAATTTCATATCCGAGTTGTTGATCGTCTCGTTGGAAACCTTTTAAAATTTCCGAAATACTTTCTTTAGTGGTTTGTTGTTTAGCATGCACTGATATACCATATTCATCATCCCAAACACTTATAACCATTGGGACTTGAAGAACTCCGGCAGCGTTAATTGTTTCAAAAAAGACACCTTCACTTGTACTTGCATTTCCTATAGTGCCCCATGCTACTTCATCGCCGTTGTTTGAAAAATTAGTCGCATCAATATGTTGAATATGTCTGTAAATTTTTGATGCTTGTGCAAGACCTAATAACCTTGGCATTTGAGCAGCTGTTGGAGATACATCTGCACTTGAATTACGTTGTTGGGTTAAGTCTTTCCAATTATAATCTGCATCTAAACTATGAGTTCCAAAATGTCCCCCCATTTGCCGACCTGCACTCATAGGGTCGGCATTTATATCTGTATGCGCATAAAGCCCCGAGAAAAACTGTTCAATAGTTAGTGCATCAATTGCCATCATGAATGTTTGATCTCGATAATAACCAGATCTAAAGTCACCATTTTGAAAAGCTTTGGCCATTGCTAATTGAGGTAGCTCTTTACCGTCTCCGAAGATTCCGAACTTGGCTTTTCCAGTCAAAACTTCACGACGCCCTAGTAAGCTGCATTCTCTGCTAGTCACAGCAATGGTATAGTCGTTGATGATTTCATTTTTAAAATCAACGTAGGACATCGCTTTAGTTATGTCGGAGTTCGTTTGCATTAATTAAATTTTAGAAAACGCGAAGGTAATGAATTACCCATGGTTTTGCAATCTACAATGTTAATTGTAAGGCAATATTATAAAATATGAAAGGGGTAACCTCCTAAAATTGAAGAAAGGAATTAATACCATTTTCTTCGAAAAAGGCCTAGTAATGATTGAGGATCTACAGTGAAAATAAAACGTATTTTCTCATCGTAGTTTTGATTACCAATTTCCCAACCAAGGTTGGAGTATAAGGGAAAATATATTTCAAAATAATCAGTCACTAAGTTTAACCTTACACCTGAGTCATAAACAAATTTCATATTAGAAAATTTATTTTTAATAACACCAAAATCTGCATATCCTTGAATATATTTCCAGATTGTGGTACTAAAATTCATTGTTGACATCCATTGATTAGCAAAAGGGGTTTTTAATTTTGATTTAAATCCACCTTCAGCTATGATAAGTTGTTGACTAAATATGCCTGAATCCTCAGAACGACCCAGGTAGTTGTAATCAAATAAATAATCAGTTGGTCTGTCTAAAGCAAAGCTAAAGTAATCTGATGATGGATCGTTGTTGTTATATAAAAAGGTGCCAAAATAAAATCTTAAATTTATTTGTCGATTACTTTGAAATAATTTCCTGTATTCATAGTTAATTGAGATTTTCCCAAAATCTTTTGACAATTGAAAATCAGTAAAAAATTTATAAAAATTTATCAGACCAGGATTAGTGTCAATAAATTGTGCATTAAAAACGCTATACTCGGGTTCGTTATTATTTGTAATATTATCGATGTCGGGATCTTTATTGATATCTAAATACCTGAAATTTATTGCTTGAAATTTATTTGATCTAAAGTTGGTATTATCTCTAAAACTAAATCTTAAATTAGGAGAAATAACCCGTGCAAATAAATTTGGCCCATAAGCTCCGTATTTTCCCGAAATACCATAGCTTGTATTGTAAAGATTACCGCTGCTATTGTTTTGCTGTACATAAACAGATGCTGAGCCAGTTATTTTTTTTGATTTAACCCCATATTTAGGTGAAAATTTATAATTAAATCTTTTTCTGAGTAGTGTTTTATTATAAATTTTCCCTCCAAAGGATAAGCCATCATAGATATTATTAAATTCAATAAAAGGCATTAAAAAAACTTGACTGTAGTTAGGGTCTTCAATGTCTTTGAATACGCGTAATTGGATAGGTTTATTGTTGGAAAATAAACCCTTTAAAGACTTCCAATTATCTCTTAAATTATACTCAGGAATTATCTGATCGTAATTAAGGGTGAGTTTAGTAGCCTGGTTTTTTGGAATAGTAAACGTTTCTTTTCCAGAAACATGATTAATCCAAACCTTTGAAACTATTGAATCCTCTTTTAAAGAAAATAACGAAATTGGCATGTTATTAGAATGCTTATTTTTGATTGTAACTTTAATTGAATCATTTGAGGCCTTCACTTTCGTGATTTTAAAATCAATTTTACCCCTTGTTCCTAAATAATCTTCGACAAACCAATCAATATTTTTTTTGGTATTATCTTTAAGATACTCAAAGAAGATTTTAGTAGATGTTTGTTTAGTTTTATTTTTTTTCAAAAAGGATTGAAGACTTTTTTCAATCACCTCGTTTCCAATGTAATTATTGAGGTATTTTAGACCAATCCCAGCTTTATATTTATTTGCTAATTCTGCATTAAATCTCAGAAGACTGTCTTTGGTTTGTATTAATGGCTGATCTCTGTTAGTTCTAGCCATGTGCATGTAAGTAAGATTATACTGATCATTAAATTTTAAATCTGCAGCATGAAACGCTCTTATTCCCCAAATATTTGCAAGATTACCCAGTAGTTTTGTGTCTGGATAAAATTCATCCACATATGCCATTAAGTAATAAATTTGAATACCATCTTTGAGCCAGGAGTCATTTCTTGGATTTAAGAGTAATGTGTTATCCAAAAAATTACCGAGAACATTTTTTAAAAGCTGTAGCTCGAATTGAAAATTTTTTGGGAAAGGACGGATAAAATTAGGTAATTGATTGAGTCCATAAACGGGATCTTTTTTCGCATCAATTTGAGATACAAGAAGTTTTTGATGTGGGTATTTTCCCAAATTACGGTTAATAAACCTGGTAATACGGTCTGTAATAATTGCTTTTTCCGTTGCTTCTAATCCAGTACCAGTTAAGTTAGATACAATGGTGAAATCATCTGTTTGAATAGTTTTAAATGATGGTAAATTTGTTAAGAATAATTTACTATCAACCCTGTCTTTTCCTGAATAGAAAGCAGTTTGTGTTGTCTCATTTTGGATAATATTAATCAAATCTAATTCGGTAATAAGTGTGTAATTTTTTGGAAATTTCGCTTCAAGTGTAATATCTGCTTTTGGTATGTAAGAATCGTTGAGGTCTAAATTGCTGTAATAATTCCATTTCCCATTATAGACGGAAGGTGTTAAATACCAGTATTTTAGTCTTAATTGATCATTGTTTGAAATTCCATAACGAGTAAATTTATCTGAAGGTAAATGTATGTTGTATAGGAGGTTGATGTGATAAGAATCATTTGGTAAAAGGGCTTTTTCTAAATCAATGGAAATAATATCCTGCTGTGTTTCTAGCCGATTAAAATTGAGTATATGTTGTTGCTTATTTTTGACTGATAAAAGAACAGTATAACCTCGATCATCATTTTCAGCAAAATGAAAGTTTGTGTCATATTCTTCGGTAAACCTATTTGCTAAGGGGGTATTTTTAGCGGAAAAACTATTACTCCAATCGTTTAAATAAATAGTTTTTAAGGTATCATCAGACGTGTTTTTATAATTGATTGATTGACGTACTACAATCGTTTTGGTTTCAATATTAAAAGAAGCTTTAAGATTTATTTTATTTTGTCCAACACAGAATTGTATAGACAAGATAAAAATCAGTTGATATAGAGTATTAGTATTCAATTATTCAATTATAAATTTTAAAATTGTCTCCGTATCGGTTTTTGATGCCAGGTAATAAATTCCAGTCGGTAGTTTTGAAACATCGATATTCACAAAGCCTTTACGATAAGTTTGAATGTTTTGAACAGCCTGACCAAGCGTGTTATAGATTACAAATACTTGTGATTGATTTATTGTAATTTGAATTTGTAGTTGCTCAGAAATTAAATTAGAACCGATTATTTTAAGTCCACAATCATTTGATATGTTACTGGTGTTCAGTGTTTCATTTAATTGTAACTCTAGAGTTACTGGCAAATGATCACTCATGTTATATAATGCGTCTCGTATAATTTGATTGTAGTTGTCACCGTCACAATTGCTAGAGTTTATACTTTGATTGTAACAATTAAAATTTGCATTATTACCATAAACTTGATAACTATTATTAACGTAATAAATGTCTGAATTTGTTATCATATTGTTCGAGGTGAGTAAGAAGTCAAATCGGTCGTCAAATCCACCTGATGCACCTCCTAATCCTGACTGAGTTCTTGTAGATTGTGTAAACATATCAACAAAACTTTGATTATTATGCCAATTGCCTGGTCGATTTGCTGGGTCTACAAGCACGATATCATTATTAGCATCAATTAATTCCTGAAAGGCAGGCTCATTAGACGTGTATAAATTTAAATCACCTCCAAAAATAATATTGCTATCAGCGGGCATAGTTTCAATATAATTAATAAGATCATTTACCATTGTAAGACGTAATTGCTCATTGGTTTCACCGCTTGACGCCTTCAAATGCCCTACCAAAACTTCCAAGAAAATGGGGTCTATTGAATTGTTAATTGTTACTGATTTGAGTCGATAGTGGTTAAAGTCTCGATAAATCGATGGAATTATAAATTGTTCTTCTAAAGTAAACTTAGAGCTATTAAAAAACATCATATTTTGCAATTCATTTGAATTTCCAATCGTGTTATCAGATGAATTTAACTCAAAATCAGCTGATTCGTAATCACCATTGATTTCTTTCATAATATTCAAGATATTATCAGCACCTTCTTCACTATTTAATTCACAAATCATAAAAATATCAGGACGATAATCATCAAGTATCGTCTGTAAATGTTGAATTCTGTTAGCTGGAGCTTGAGTAGGATAATTTAAAACATTGTAAAACATAAGTTTATAGTTATCCTGTGAAAATATCAAATTGATAAATGCAAAAGACACAGCGAGCGTGGTGAAAACACTTTTCCTCATAGGTTAAAGTTCATACAGAATTTAAAGACATTAGAAGTTTGGACTGAGTTGATATTTTTTATAAAAACTATCTAGAATTTCAATTACCTCGTTTTCTGTATCCACTAGATGTATCAAATCCAAATCGGTTGCGCTGATATTTTGAAACTTCTCTAATAAAGTTTCATTAATCCAATCTAATATTCCTTTCCAAAAATCAGTACCCACTAAAATAATTGGAAATTTTTCAATTTTTTTGGTTTGTATTAAAGTGATTGCTTCAAATAGCTCATCGAGTGTGCCAAAACCCCCGGGCATCACAACAAAACCTTGAGAATATTTAATAAACATTACTTTTCTTACAAAAAAATAATCAAAATCAAGACTCTTGTCCTTATCTATATAAGGATTGTCATGCTGCTCAAAAGGTAATTCAATATTTAAACCTACAGAGGTGCCTCCTGCTAAATACGCACCTTTATTTCCAGCCTCCATAATACCGGGTCCACCCCCAGTTATAACTCCATATCCTGAATTTACGATAGCACTTGCCACACGTTGCGCTAATAAATAGTACTTGTGGTTTTTTTTAGTTCTTGCAGAACCGAAGATAGATATACACGGACCAATTCTACTTAATTTTTCATAACCATTAACAAATTCTCCCATAATTTTGAAAATCGCCCAAGAGTCGTTGGTTTTAATCGCGTTCCATCCTTTTGAATGTGATTCCTTCTTCATAATTGTCTTTTTTTACTGAGCTAATGTAATTCTTTTCTTAAAAACTTCGCTGTATAGCTTTTTTCATGTTTTATTATTTCCTCGGGACTGCCTTCAACAACAATATGTCCACCTCCTTTTCCTCCCTCATAGCCAATATCAATAATATGATCTACAGTTTTTACAACATCCAAATTATGTTCAATGATTAAAACAGTATTTCCTTTATTCGCTAATTTATTCAAAACTTGCATCAGGACTCTAATATCTTCGAAATGTAAACCTGTTGTTGGCTCATCCAAAATGTAAAAAGTATTTCCAGTGTCTCTCTTGGAAAGTTCTGTCGCTAACTTAATTCGTTGAGCTTCACCTCCAGATAAGGTAGTACTTTGTTGTCCTAATGAAATATATCCTAAACCAACATCTTGTATCGTTTTTAGTTTTTTATGAATCTTAGGAATTAATTCAAAGAATAAAACAGCTTCGTTAATTGTCATGCTTAGGACATCACTAATGCTTTTTCCTTTGTAACGTATTTCTAGGGTTTCTCTGTTAAATCGTTTACCTTGACATGTTTCACAGTCTACATAGACATCGGGTAAAAAATTCATCTCAATGACTCTAAGTCCTCCACCTTTACATGTTTCACAACGTCCACCACTAACATTAAAACTAAACCTTCCAGGTTTGTAACCTCGAATCATGGCTTCAGGAATTTTGGAAAATAAGCTACGTATTTCACTAAATGTTCCTGTATAGGTAGCAGGATTACTTCTTGGAGTGCGCCCAATTGGTGATTGATTTATATCAATAACTTTGTCAATATGATCAAGTCCTTCAATACTTTTGTAGGGCATTATGTGCTTGACTCCATTAAAATAGTGATTATTTAAAATAGGATATAAAGTTTGGTTTATTAAAGTGCTTTTACCACTACCAGAAACTCCTGTTACACCAATCATTTTTCCAAGAGGAAAACTAACAGATATATTTTTTAAGTTGTTCCCTGTGCACCCTGAAAGAATTATCTTTTTACCATTGCCTTCACGTCGTTTTTTTGGAACTTCAATATGTTTCGTACCATTAATATAATCTGCCGTTAGTGTTTGATGTGTAAGTAACTCTTTAAATGTTCCTTTACTTATAATTTCTCCTCCGTGTTTTCCTGCAAACGGTCCAATGTCAATGACGTAATCAGCTCGTTTTATCATGTCCTTGTCGTGTTCTACAACTAACACTGAATTACCAATATCCCTTAAAGCTATTAGCGAATTTATCAATCTTTCATTATCTCTTTGGTGCAAACCGATACTTGGTTCATCTAAAATGTAGAGAACTCCTACCAATTGTGAACCAATTTGTGTAGCTAGCCTGATTCGTTGCGCTTCTCCTCCAGATAAAGATTTTGAACTACGATTTAGTGAAAGATATGTGAGTCCAACATCAATTAAAAATTGAATTCTATTTTTTATTTCCTTAATAATTTCAGCAGCAATAATATTTTGTTTTTTTGACAAGTGATTGCCTAATCTATGAAACCAATCATTGAGTTCAATGATATCCATCTGAGCTAACTCTGAAATATTTTTATTGTTCAGTTTGAAATATAAAGATTCTTTTTTTAGTCTAGAGCCTTCGCATGATGGACATGATATTTTATCCATAAATTCTTTAGCCCATCTTTTAAGTGACATAGAATCAGCATGTTGGTATTGATTTTTGATGAAATTAGCAATACCCTCAAAATCAACATTGTAATTTCTTGTAATTCCTAGAGTTTTACTGTCAACTGTAAATTTCTCTTTTCCGCCAAAGAATATGACATCATGTGCCTCCTTAGGAATCTTTTTTATTGGGTCACTCAAACTAAACTTAAAGCGCTTTGCAATTAACTCTAACTGCTTAAAAATCCACGTATTTTTTTGAGGTCCTTGAGGAGCTAGACCACCTACTTTAATAGATAAATTATTATCCGGTACGATTTTATCCAAATTGACTTCGTATAAGGTTCCAATACCGTTACATTTAGAGCAAGCACCCTTTGGAGAATTAAAAGAAAAATTATTAGGTTCGGGATTTGGATATGAGATACCAGTTTCAGAACACATTAAGTCTCGACTAAAATACCTTGTTGTGTGTGACTCATGATCCATCACAATAAGAATGTTACTTCCGTGATACATAGCGGTTTTAATAGTTTCTGAAAGGCGTTTTTGGTTCTCAATTGAATCTTCAATTTTAAGTCTGTCAACAACGATTTCTATGTCATGAGTTTTATAGCGATCCAACTTCATTCCTTTTACCAAATCCTTTATTTCGCCATCCACACGTACTTTCACAAACCCTTGTTTCGCAATTTGTTCAAAAAGCTCTCTGTAGTGCCCTTTACGTGAACGGATAACGGGAGCAAGTATAACAATCCTTTTACCTTTGAAACTCTGTAAAATAAGAGATTCAATTTGTGTATCACTATAACTAACCATTTTTTGCCCTGTATTAAAACTATATGCATCACTTGCTCTAGCATATAATAAACGCAAAAAATCATAAATTTCTGTGATGGTACCCACAGTGGAACGCGGAGATTTACTAGTTGTTTTTTGTTCAATGGCAATAACTGGTGAAAGGCCATCAATTTTATCGACATCAGGACGCTCTAAGTTCCCTAAAAATTGCCTTGCGTATGCTGAAAAGGTTTCTATGTAACGCCGTTGGCCTTCAGCATAAATAGTGTCAAATGCTAGTGATGATTTACCACTGCCAGATAAACCAGTTATTACAACTAATTGTTCCCTAGGTATGGAAATATCAATATTTTTTAAGTTGTGAACGCGTGCACCTTTAACTTCAATATACTCTTCAAATTGACCCATAAGTAATGAAATATGCAAAGGTACAGTTTTGGTCTTTAAAAAGGAAAGGAATCTACGATGTTAGAAATTGATTTATAAACAGATTTTGAAGAAATATTTTTTTATAATTATCTAGTATTACGCACTCGGTAATAGTTAAATGTTTATACTCTTGAAGTCATTATATTTAGTTATTTTTAAGTTCTTTAGATAAGTGTAACGTTATTATGAAAAATAAGTCATCAAATTTCTCTTCAAAATTATTTGCTTGTTGGCACCCTGTAAATTATAGTTCTGAAATTGCGAATAAGCCTTTTGCAACAAAACTTTTAGATGAGCCTATTGTTGTTTGGAGAAGCTCGGATGGGAATGTAAATGCGATGAAAGATTTGTGTATTCACAGAGGAACAGCATTATCTTTAGGATGGGTAAAAGACGATTGTATTGTTTGTCCCTATCACGCTTGGGAATATGACAAATCAGGACGTTGTGTTCGTATACCTCAAGCTCCAAGTACTCCAATTCCTAAAAAAGCAAAAACGTCCGTGTATTGGTGTGTAGAAAAATATGGCATTATATGGGTAGCTTTAGAAAAACCGGAGTATCAATTACCAGACATACCAGAATTTAATAATTCTGAATATAAGTTTGTTAATACAGGTCCTTTTGATTGGGATAGTGATGCCTCTAGGCAAGTAGAAAATTTTACTGATTTTGGTCATTTTCCTTGGGTGCATCCAGGCTTGCTGGGTGAACCTGAACGTCCAGAGGTACCTGATTGTGATGTGAAAATTGAAAACGCAGTTTTGTATTATACAATCATTAGACCAGAATCAACAAATTCAAAAGAGTTTCCAATATTTGGAAATAAAGTAAATGTAAATCCCGTGCGTAAAAGTAAGTACCAATTGCACCTGCCATACACAATTGTTCTAAGAGTTGGCTGGGGCGGTTCAGAACGTATTATAGATTTATTTGTGTCTCAGCCTGTTTCTAAAAATAAGTGTAGAGGATTTTGTATTGTTGGCAGAAATTTTAATCATCATATTTCAGATAAAGTTTATAAGGACTTTGAAGATGTTATTTTTGGTCAAGATAAACGTATTGTTGAATCACAGAGACCCGAACAGGTTCCTTTTGATTTTACTGAAGAACTTCATTTAAAATTTGATGT
>UPTG01003453.1_pt1 | contig 10017 bp, 7 predicted proteins | sample 2160121 | NCBI WGS metagenome assembly UPTG01 (sample SAMN06266255, study PRJEB28933) | marine metagenome | isolation source: Columbia River Estuary | place: USA:Columbia River Estuary, USA | collected 2014-07-27 | reverse complement strand
ATTAAATAAATTTTTTTTATGTTTGCATCCGGAATAATTTTTTATAAACTAAACTTAAAATAATTAAATATGAAATTTTTTAAATACGCCTTATTGGCAAGTACACTAATATTCGCTTCATGTAGTGATGATGATGATAACACTCCAGATGCAGTAAACGAAGAAGAGGTAATAACTACACTTAGAGTAACCCTTGAAAGTGGTTCTGATACAGTAGTGATGCAATATCAAGATTTAGATGGAGACGGACCAGATGCTGCAACAGTAACGGTTTCAGGATCACTTAACGCAAACACCACATATGATGGATCAATTGTTTTGTTAAATGAGACTGAAGACCCAGCAGAAAATATAACTGAGGAAATTGAGGAAGAAGATTTAGATCATCAATTTTTCTATACTGTAGGTTCTGGTTTAGATGCAACTGCAGAATACGGAGATGCAGATTCAGAAGGTAATCCTTTAGGACTTAGCTTCATACTAAATACTGGAGTGGCAAGCTCTGGAGGACTAACATTCACATTAAGACATGAGCCAAATAAACCTAATACTGGTTTAGAAAATGCAGGTGGAGAAACTGATATTGAAGTTACTTTTGATGTAACTGTGGAATAATGATTTTTACAAACCTTCATCTAAATAGCATTGGTGTTCAAAAGACACCAATGCTATTTTTTTTTATAATTCTAATATTATTTAATAGTCCTATATATTCACAGGACTGTAATTCTTCCCTGACTTTAAAGGTTATTGATCTTCACGATAGCTCTGTGTTACAAAATGCTTCAATTTTTATAAAAGAATTGAACAAAGAAGTTAAAACAAATTCTAAGGGTGAACATGTTTTTAAAGATTTATGTAATAAAGAATATTTAATAGAAATATCTCATAAAGATTGTGAAACAATTCAAACAGAAATAAAAATAAAAAACAATACGATTAAAACAATTAGGATGGAGCATCATCTTAATGAATTAGATGAAATTATTGTTAAAAGCAATTTTAAAAGTAAATCAAAATCTGTATTTGAAAATAAAGTTTCAAAACAGACACTAGAGGATTACTCTAACAATTCAATTGCAGATGTATTAAAAACTATTCCAGGTGTTTCTACTATTAGCACAGGAAGTTCAATAGCTAAACCTCAAATAAATGGTCTGCATAGTAGTAGAGTTTTACTTATCAATAATAATGTCAAAATGGAAGACCATGAGTGGGGAATTGATCATGCTCCAAGTATTGATATCAATTCGATTGAAAAAATATCTCTTATTAAAGGAGCGGGTGCTTTGAAGTACGGAGGGAGTGCTCTCGGCGGAGTTATTATTTCCGAAACACTTAAGACTAAATTAGTTGATAGTCTTTATGGAAAACTATATTCCTCTGCATCAACTAATGGAAAAGGAGGTACGATAACTACTGATATTACTAAGACTAATTCTCAAGGCTGGTATACAAGATTTCAAGGGACTTTCAAGCGTTTTGGTGACTACAACACATCTAACTATATAATGAGTAATACGGGACTCTCAGAAAGAAATTTCTCTCTTAAGTCTGGATTAAACAGAGTTGACTATGGCTTTGAAGTTTACTACTCTTTTTTTAATAATGAAACAGGAATATTAAGAGCATCACATTTAGTCTCAGCCCAAGATATATTTAGAGGAATTACTAATGGAATACCTCTAATTATTGAAGATTTTACTTATAATATTGACGCACCAAAACAAAAAATAAAACACAATTTAGCAAAATTCAATTTTTTCAAAACTATAGATATAGGAAAATTCAATTTTCAATATGACTTTCAATCAAATAAAAGACAAGAGTTTGATATTCGAAGAGGAGACGACCGAGATACTCCGTCAATTGACCTTGAACTAACGACACATTCTCTTAGTTTAGATTTTGACTCAAGATTTTCAAATAATTTAAATCTAAATATTGGATTAGTAGGAAAATATCAAAAAAACTTTCCTGACCCAGAAACTGGAGTTAGAAGACTTATTCCCGACTATGAAAAATATGATTTAGGGATATATTCAATATTTGATTATGAGTTAAATCCAGAATGGATTTTAGAGGGCGGTCTTCGTTATGATTATACTTACATGGATGTTTACAAATATTATAAAACATCTTTTTGGGAATCAAGAGATTATGGTGAGGAATTTAGTGATATTGTTGTCGAAGTATTTCCAAATCAAATTTTAACAAACCCCAAATTAGAATTTAATAATACATCTGCAACCCTTGGATCGAAATTTTTATTTGATAATAATAACACGATATTTTTTAATTACTCTATGTCATCAAGAAGTCCAAATCCATCAGAATTATTTAGCGAAGGTCTTCATCATGCCTCTGCTAGAATTGAGTTAGGTGATCTTAGATTTAAATCAGAAGTTGGACATAATTTTGGATTTACATATCAAAAAAGTAATGAAAAATTTAGTTTAATATTTAACTCTTTCCTTAATACAATTAATGATTTTATTGTGATTGAACCTGTTGAAATCATGCAGACAATTCGTGGTAGTTTTTCACTCTGGGAATATAGACAAACTGACGCAAAATTATTTGGCTTTGACTTAAATGTTGATTACAGCTTAAATAAATATATTAATCTTATTCATCAATCTTCCATTATTAAAGGTACAGACACAAAATTTGATACCCCTCTAATTGATATGCCACCCGCTAATATTAAAAATCAGATAGTATATTCTAATTTAGATTTAAATAATCTAACTATTTCTTTGCAAAGTGAATATACTTTCAAGCAAAATAAATATCCAGACAATAATTTTGAAGTATATATACCAACCACAGAGACTTATGAATATATAGATTTAAGCACCCCACCAAAGGCTTATCACTTGCTTAATTTTAACTCTAGAATTGACATTCTAACAGATAAAAATAAATCTATAAATCTAGGTTTTAAAATTAATAACTTGTTAAACACTACGTATAAAAACTATTTAAATAGGCTTAGACTTTACACTCATGATTTAGGGCGAAATTTTATATTGTCTGTTAAGTACAAATTATAGTGATTTTTATAAGTTAATTAGTATAAAAATTACTACTAAAATCATAAATAATAATTTTATACCTTTAGAAGATAAATATGTTATAAATAACATTTATGATTACTAATGATTTAAAATATTTATTTGCTTACACAATTCCAGTAGCTACACTAGTTTCAATTACATCTGAAGGCTTTTTTACTTATGCTACCCCTATATATGCATTTATTTTCATTCCTGCTTTAGAATTGATTTTCAAAGATGTTGATTCAAAAGAGGAGTACACAAAATCTGAAGTTCAAAACAAACTTTCCAATACTTTCTTTGATATTCTACTATATCTAAATATTCCATTTGTTTTTGGCTTATTAATCTTGGGTCTCTTTAATCTAAATCAATTAGAATTGGATCTTTTTGAAACAGTTGGAATGGTCTTGTCTTTAGGAATTTTACTTGCAACTAATGCAATTAATGTCGGACACGAGCTGGGTCATAGAAAATCTTTTATTGAAAGATGTCTATCAAAATTGTTATATCTACCATGTTTGTACATGCACTTTTATATTGAGCATAACTTTGGTCATCATAACAATGTAGCAACTCCAAAGGATCCAGCAACTGCAAAATTTAATCAAACTGTTTACAGCTTTTGGTTTACATCTGTAATTGGCCAATATATAAGCGCCTGGAGACTTCAATTACAATTATTAAAAATTAAAAATTCAAGATTTTTTTCCTTCAAAAATGATATGCTTTACTATACTATTTTTGAGCTTGCTTACCTATTTGTTGTTTATTCTTTCTTTGGACTTTATGGTTTATTTCTAGCCGTAATTATAGGGATATTATCTTTTTTATTTTTAGAAACTATAAACTACATTGAACACTACGGCTTATTAAGAAATAAACTTCCTTCTGGAAGATATGAACGAGTTCAATCTCATCATTCTTGGAATTCAAATCATTTCATAGGCAGAATTGTTCTTTACGAGTTGACAAGACATAGTGATCATCATTATAAAGCATCAAAAAAATATCAAATTTTAGAAAACAAAAGAGAAAGCCCTCAACTTCCCTATGGCTACCCAACATCTATTTTATTAGCACTTGTTCCTTGGCTGTGGTTTTCATTGGTTAACCCACTCTTAAACAAGAAAGCTTAATCAAAATTTATGGATAGATTTAATCTTTTAAAATTTGATAAAACTACATTAGCAGAAATGAATAGTGTTTCTCTTATGAAGAGAGTTGACACCAAATTTATTTTAAAAGAATCTCAATTATTAGAGGTTTTATCTAAACTTTATGAAGATTATAAAATTCTTCAAATTGATCAAGAGAGGTTAATGAAATATTCCACCTTATATTTTGATTCTCTAAATAAAAAGTGTTTTAATGATCATCACAATGGAAAACTAAATAGATATAAGATTAGAATGAGAAAATACTTGGTTTCAGATATATGTTTTTTAGAAATTAAGAAAAAAAATAATCTAGGAGTAACCAATAAAATCAGAAAACAAATTAAAGATTTTGAAACAGACTTATCCTTAGATTCTAAAGATTTTATTACAAATAGTAACATTAATAATTTATTATTCGAGCCATCCTTATATAATAATTTTAGTAGAATGACTTTTGTTAATAAAAGTAAAGCTGAACGATTAACTATTGACGTGGATTTATCTTTTAGTTTTGGTGCTAAAGAAAAAAAGTTTGAAAAACTTGTAGTTATTGAAGTTAAGCAAGAAGGAAAAAGACTAAACACAACTATAAATAGAGTTCTCAAGTCAATGAGTATTTTACCAACAAACTTTAGTAAATATTGTATTGGAATATCTAATACCTTAGACAATATAAAATCGAATAGATTTAAAGAAATAAACTTAAAAATAAATAAATTAAATAATTAATAAAATGGAATTTTTAGACATACCACTATTTGATGATGACTTTTACAAAATGATATTAAGATTTTGTATTAACCTGTTTTTTTTAACAGCTATAGTAAAATATATTTATCATAAAAATAATGAGAATAAAGATTATTTTTTCACCTTTTATGCTATTGGAATTGTCGTATTTTTTCTTTGTTTCACTTTAAAGAAATATGAATTAGATTTAGGAATGGCACTCGGTCTTTTCGCCATCTTTGGAATATTGAGATACCGTACAGTTCCTTTAGATGTTAAAGAAATGACCTACTTGTTTGTAATTATTGGAGTTTCTGTGATGAATGCTTTGTCCAATAAAAAAATGAGTTATATAGAAATTATTACAGCAAATTCAGCAATTGTTTTTGGTTTGTATTGGCTAGAATTATACTGGTCAACCAACTTTTTAATATCCAAAAAAATAGTTTATGAAACTATTGAAAATATACATCCAAGTAATCACGAAAAATTAAAAAAAGATTTAGAAGAAAGACTTGGTATTGAGATCTACGATTTTGAAATTGGAGATGTCAATTTTTTAAGAGACACAGCACAAATTACAATAAGATATAAACCTTAATTTTTAAATATGACTTTAAAAAATTTTCAACTTGTTTTTATGATTTTTGCTTTTCAGTTTATTGCAGCAAACTCTGAATCTGAATTGACATCAGCTTCAATATTTGAAGACGAACCTCTTACTCCATCTATTTATAAAGGTTTAGAAGGATGGGCAATAGCAGAGGTGTCTTTAAAAATAACTAAAAAGTTTTCTGTTGATTTAGCCCAACATGTTAGACAGAAATATGATATTTCCTTACTAGATAAATACTTCACTCAGGTTGGGTTTAATTATGAACTTTTTAAAGATTTTAAAGTTGCCTTAAAAGGACGTTTTATCTCTGATAATGATACCGAGGGAAATATTCAAGGAATTGATTCTAAGTTTCGCTATCAGACAGATATTAGTTATAAGCATGATGTTGGAATTGTCGACCTTACATATAAACTAAGCTATCAAAACTCTAATGAATTAGGGATGCCCGATATTCCTAATCAATATGCTAGGTTTAGGACTGGAATTAATTATAAAATTAAAGCTATAAAAACCGTTGTCAAAATTGAAGGAGAGCTATTTAATCAGTTTCAAAAAGATAACCAGGATAATGGAAATAATCTTTATAGATTGACGATGAAATTAAATCGTAAAATCAAAAAAAATAATGAAATAGGTGTTTTTTATAGAATTCAAAAAGATATTGATAGAATAGAGCCAGTTGATAGGAAAATAATTGGATTAAAGTATTCTCATAAATTTGATTTAACTAAATAATTTTTATTACAGATGAAACATTTCTTAATTTTTTTATGTGTTTTTTTTCAATTATACGCCTTTTCACAAAACGATGATTCAGTTTTTAAAGACTTGGACGTATTTGATTTACAATATGTTTCTAACCCTCAAATTAATCCAAATGGATCTGTAATTATATATAGGAGAATGTCTTTTGATATTTTAAAAGATCGCTCTGTTGGTAATCTTTGGATTGTTAATTCTGATGGGACTAATCACCAAAAATTAACTTCAATAGAATCTGCAGAGTATGGAGCTGTATGGTCACCAAGTGGAGATAGAATAGCATTTATAAGTTCTACTGATCAGGGATCTGAAATTTATATATATTGGTATAACAGTAGTAAATATGCTAAAATATCTCAATTAGACGGAAGCCCATCTAATTTAACTTGGTCACCAAATGGAGAAAAATTAGCTTTTACTATGAAAGTAAAAACATCTCCACCAGTTCTTGTAAAAATGCCTAAAAAACCAACTGGTGCTAAGTGGGCCAAGACAGCTAGAATTACAGATAGACTTTACCACGAAGCTGATGGTAAAGGTTATATTGATACTGGTTTCACACATGTTTTTTTAATCTCTGCAGAAGGCTCAGGCATTAGACAATTAACCTCTGGAGATTTTAATCATCTAGGACCTTTGTCATGGTCTAAGAGTAATTCAAAAATTTACTTTACCTCAAACAGATCAGCTTCATGGGAATATGAATTTAGAAATAGTGAGATATATTCAGTTGATATAAATGACAAAAAAATTAATTCATTGACTGACAGAAATGGTCCAGATTTTTCTCCCAAAGCATCTCCTAACGGAAAATATATAGCATATTTAGGTTTTACAGATAGAGTTCAGGCATATCAAAATACTCAGCTTTTAATAATGGATAGCAATGGCAATAACAAAAGAGTTCTTAGCTATAACATAGACTCCAGTATTAGTAGTTTTTATTGGTCCTCTGATAATAAAGGGATTTATTTTACTTATGACAAGTTTGGGGATACTAAAATTGCATTTCTAAATTTAGAAGGAAATAGTAAAGATTTAGCGAATAATTTAGGGGGAAATAGTATTGGCAGACCATACGGTGGAGGTTCGTTTTCTGTTTCAAAAAACGGAGTTATAGCATATACCAATACAAGCTATAATCATCCCTCTGAACTTACGGTTGTTAACGGCAAAAAAACAAATCAAATAACAAATTTAAGTTATGAACTTTTAGAAAATAGAACTTTAGGCATGGTTGAGGAAGTTTGGTATAAATCAAGTTTTGACAATCGTGATATCCAAGGCTGGATAGTTTATCCTCCAAATTATAACTCAGATAAAGAATATCCTTTTTTAGTAGAAAATCACGGAGGTCCCATTTCAAATTATGGCAGTCGATTTTCTGCAGAAGTACAATTATTTGCTGCCGCTGGATATATAGTTTTTTATCCTAATCCAAGAGGAAGTACCAGTTATGGAGAAGAGTTTGCAAACCTTTTACATCATAATTATCCCGCAGAAGACTATTTGGACGTAATGGATGGAGTTGATTTTTGTATAAAGAAAGGAATTGCTAATGAAAATATGCTATATGTTACTGGGGGAAGTGCAGGTGGGTCAATGACTGCATGGATGATTGGTAAAAATAACAGATTTAATTCCGCAGTTGTTGTTAAGCCAGTAATGAATTGGATTAGCAAAACTCTGACCGCAGATAATTACTTTCAATATTCTGACACTAGGCTTGACGGACAATCGTGGGAAAACTTTCAAGAATATTGGGATTTTTCACCTATTTCATTAGTTGGAAATATTGAGACTCCAACAATGGTTATGGTAGGAATGGAAGATTTAAGAACACCACCCTCAGAAGCAAAACAATTATATCATGGTTTAAAACTTAGAAAAATTCCAACTGTGTTAGTAGAAATTCCAGAAGCTAGCCATGCTATTTCTAATAGACCAAGTAATTTAATTACCAAAGTGGCACACATTTTAGCCTGGTTCAAAAAGCACCCTTAATTTATAACGGTTCTAAATTATAAACCTTAGCTTACTTATAACAATAAATTAAGAAGTTGTTTATTATTAATTAATAAATTTGATTTACAATTTTTAAAATATCTCTTAACTAAATCATATATAAGATGGAAAACTTATCAAATTCTAACGGTAATGGGTCTGGAAAATGTCCTTTCGCCCCAGCTTCAAAAAAACACACTTCAGCTGGAGCTTATTCAAATTCAAGTTGGTGGCCTAATCAATTAAACCTTAGGATATTACATCAAAACTCACCGGTAACTAGACCGACTAATAAAGACTTTAGTTATTCCGATAAGTTTAAAAGTTTAGACTTAGATGCACTTAAGAAAGACCTTTACAATTTAATGACAGATTCACAAGATTGGTGGCCTGCAGATTATGGTCATTATGGTCCATTTTTCATTAGAATGGCATGGCATAGTGCTGGGACATACAGGATTGCCGACGGTAGAGGAGGTGCATCAGCAGGCACACTAAGATTTGCCCCTTTAAATAGTTGGCCTGACAATGGTAATTTAGATAAGGCTCGTCGTTTGCTATGGCCAATTAAACAAAAATATGGTGAAAAAATATCTTGGGCTGATTTAATGATTTTAACAGGTAACTGCGCCTTGGAATCAATGGGTTTTAAAACTTTTGGATTTGGTGGAGGTCGTGAAGATATATGGGAGCCTGAAGGAGATATTTACTGGGGTCCAGAATCTGATTGGTTAGAAGATGAGAGGTACAAAGGGGATCGTGAACTTGAGAACCCTTTAGGAGCTGTTCAGATGGGACTTATTTATGTAAATCCAGAAGGTCCAAACAGTAAACCAGACCCTATTGCATCTGCAAGAGATATAAGAGAAACTTTCGCAAGAATGGCAATGAACGACGAGGAGACTGTTGCATTAATAGCTGGAGGACATACTTTTGGAAAAACTCACGGTGCTGGAGACCCATCAAATGTTGGCCCAGAGCCAGAGGGAGCAAGTATTGAACAAATGGGTTTTGGGTGGAAGAACTCATTTAAGTCAGGAAAAGGAGTAGACACAATTACAAGTGGACTTGAAGGAGCCTGGACTCCTACTCCAATAAAATGGGATAGTACATATTTTGATACACTATTTGGCTATGAATGGGAACTTACTAAAAGTCCCGCGGGAGCTCAACAATGGACGCCTAAAAATGGTCAAGGTGCAGGGACCGTTCCGGACGCTCACGACAATTCAAGAACTCATGCTCCAATGATGGCAACCACTGACCTTGCTTTAATAAAAGATCCTAAATACCTCGAAATATCAAAACGATTTCATGAAAATGTTGATGAGTTAGAAGATGCATTTGCAAGAGCTTGGTTTAAATTAACTCACCGTGACATGGGCCCTATTTCAAGATACTTAGGAAAAGAAGTTCCTAGTGAAGTATTGATATGGCAAGATCCAATACCTACAGTTAATCATGAATTAATTGATAATAATGATATTGGTTCTTTAAAAGCTAAAATAACTAGCTCAGGGTTATCTAACTCTCAACTAGTATCAACTGCTTGGGCATCTGCATCTTCCTATAGAGGTACAGATAAAAGAGGAGGAGCAAATGGAGCTAGAATACAACTTTCGCCACAAAACAAATGGGAGGTAAACGAACCGAATAATTTGAATAAAGTTTTGGAAGTATTAAA
>UPTG01003452.1_pt1 | contig 10018 bp, 5 predicted proteins | sample 2160121 | NCBI WGS metagenome assembly UPTG01 (sample SAMN06266255, study PRJEB28933) | marine metagenome | isolation source: Columbia River Estuary | place: USA:Columbia River Estuary, USA | collected 2014-07-27 | reverse complement strand
AAGTTAATGGCAGAGTTACCCGAGGGAATACCCGAAGTAAACGAGTACGAAAAAGCGTTAACCGAAATGAAGCCCGATGCGGTTTGTATATCAACTTACCCCGACACCCATTATCCGTTTGCCAAGATGGCTTTAGAGGCAGGATGTCATGTTTTTACTGAAAAACCCCTGGCCGAAAGTTCGGAACAATGCAGTGAACTGGTTCGCCTTGCCCGTGCGAAAGGTAAAGCATTGGTGGTGGGCTATATTTTACGTCAGCACCCCAGCTGGATTAAATTTGTTGAAGTTGCAAAAACATTGGGCAAACCTCTGGTGATGCGAATGAACTTAAACCAACAATCGTACGGAAAAAACTGGGACACACATAAAAGCCTTCTCTCCTCGATCTCTCCAATCGTTGATTGTGGTGTTCATTATGTGGACGTGATGTGCCAAATGACAGAGTCCCGCCCTACCCGAGTCTCTGGTCTGGGCACACAACTTACTGATGAACTTCCCGATGATAAAATAAACTATGGCCATCTACAGGTAAGCTTTGATGATGGAAGCGTGGGTTGGTACGAGGCAGGTTGGGGGCCAATGATGAGTGAAACCGCATTTTTTATTAAGGATGTAGTGGGACCTCTCGGCAGTGCATCGATCGTGGCAGCGGATGCTGGATCACGGGGAAATTCATCGTCCGTGGATGCTCACACCCAAACCGAGCGTATCCTCCTACATCGAAGTAAAAAAGGACCGAATGGTGAACTGGAGCCCGACGATGAATACATCGACCTTGACGATGAACCTGACCACGACGAACTCTGTCGGCGTGAACAACTTTTCTTTCTTGATGGAATTTTAGAAAAAACTGATTTAACGGAGCATCAAAACAGTGCTATCCGGGCCAGTGAAATTGTGCTGGCTGCTGATCAATCTTTCAGAAATGGAGAGACCATCAAACTCTGAGCTCTTCTATCTCTATCGATGCAGTACTCTTCTTTTGTTAAAAAATGATATCAGAACAGACTCGCAAACGCCTAAAGAACCAATCTGAAATCTTACGCACAATTCGAAGAAAAGGTGCAACCAGTCGTTCTTTCATTAGTTCATCCTGCGGGATCCGCAAAGCAAGTGTTACCAATATATGCAGGGATTTAGTGGATCGCGGATCCCTCAATGAAAAGACTCCTGGATTTTACCGCTCCGAAATAGAGCTCTCATCGGAGTATTGGAGATCATTGGCTATTTTTATAGGCCCAGGAGAAATTATAGCCACTATTGTGGATCATAATGGAAAGGTCTATGAAGAATGGACTCAAAAAATGGGGAACCCAAAAAGTCCGGAATCCATTGTTTCAGTGATTGTAGCATTAATAAATAAGGCATCGAAATTAAAAAAATCCATTGTGGGAATAGGAATTAGTGTGCCCGGAATCATAAATGCAGAAAAAGGAATATGCCTATCTGCCGTTAATTTGGGAAGATGGCACGACTTCCCTCTTGTTGAAGAAATTACGAAAAGACTTCCTGAAGGTTCCCCGAGGATTGTCATAGAAAATGATGCAAATGCAGAATTGATGGGAAATCATTGGTTTGGTGGTTATGGAGAAACACTTGAAAATTCCCTCTATATCTCCCTCGGTGAAGGAATTGGTTGTGCCCAACTTTTGGAAGGAAATATTGTTAGGGGTCGCCGTTTTGCAGCGGGAGAAATTGGATGCCTTCCTTCAGGAAACGAAAAGAGACCCTGTTCATGCGGGAAAATGGATTGCCTTCAAACATATTGTGGAGAATTGGGCATCATTCAATCAGTTAAGAGCCAAAACAAGGAAATCGCCCACCATTCAATTGCCCAAGTTTGTCAGTTGGCAAAAAACAACTTAGGGATAAGACAACAGCTTATCGAAGCGTACCAACCTCTAGTTCAGCAAATATCCACAATGATAGCATTAACTGACCCTGCTCAGATTGTAGTCGGATGCCCTGATCCTAAGATGGACAGTATCATACCGGAAATTTTATCAACAGGTTTAAAAAACCTACTGAGTTGGACAGACAAAGAAGGTATCCCTGTTCTTGCTGGATTAAATCCAATAAAATCGGGAATATTAGGTGCAGCCGTAAGTGTATTCAAGAATGCATTTCAAGATGAAGCCCATATTTGAAGATCTAATAAAGATGCCTTCCGAGTTCGTGACATGTTAAGACAGCTTAATGTAATGAACTAACTCAATTTAGAAACGACCGAACACGAGAAAATGAGAAACAAATTTTTCTCATTTCTTCACAACTTAAAATCCTTTCAAAATTTACGCTAAGTTTAACCTAGGTTTTTAGAAAAATGGGGGTGTCATCTATCTTTTTTAACTGTGCCATAAAAATAATTTATTTTCTAAAAATGAAGAGATCAGGCTATTGTATCATGTCGTAATTTAACAAATTTTTGACGCGATATGCGGTTTCGTAATCAATACCTTTATTGTATAGTAAGAATAGTCCCCTTGATTTCCCATCATAATATTAATGACCTACTGTAAGCCTCACTTAATTCTTTATATTCTTACTTTATTTGTAGGCCGTTTGCTTAATGCTGCCCTACCTGTTGACTTCACGAACGAAGTTCGCCCGATTCTGTCCGAATATTGCTTCCATTGTCATGGCCCGGACAAGAGCACTCGCAAGGCTAAGCTTAGGCTTGATTTATCTGAAGGTGCCTTGCGAGATCTCGGCGGATACTCTGCGGTTATTCCCGGTAAGCCCGAGGATAGCGAATTGGTCTTCAGACTTCATAGCGAAGATAAAGATGAGCTCATGCCTCCCCCGAAAACCGGCAAACGGCTATCAGAAAAACAAAAGAAAATCCTCGAAGATTGGATTAAACATGGAGCCGAATATGAGGAACATTGGTCTTTTCTTCCGATTGATACCCCCTCGGTTCCGACTAAGTCCACCAAAACTAAATCCAAGCATTCGGTGGATCGTTTCTTGGCCAAAAAACTCGAAACAGAAGTTTATTCCTTTGCTCAACCAACAGAGAATAAGACGCTTCTTCGTCGCCTGTATTTTGATTTACTGGGGATGCCCCCTACCCTGGAAGAAGCAAATCAATTTTTAAAGGACAAATCTGATAATGCTTACAACCGTTTAGTCGACCGTTTATTGGCGGATCAAAGATTTGGGGAGCGCATGGCAGTACACTGGCTGGATCTTGTTCGCTATTCCGACACAATCGGCTATCACAGTGACAATTTCATGGAGGTCTCCGCATATCGTGACTATGTCATCGATGCCTTTAATGAAAATATGAGCTACGATCAATTCGTAATTGAAAACCTGGCCGGTGATCTCATCCCCAGGTCTAGCAAACGCCAAAAAATTGCTTCCGGCTACAATCGTCTTCTTCAAACCACACAAGAAGGAGGTGCCCAGGCTGCTGAATATACAGCCATTTACCAAGCCGATCGGGTTCGAAACTTTGGTGTTGTTTGGCTGGGAGCAACCACTGGGTGTGCCCAATGCCATGATCACAAGTTCGACCCTTTTACGATTAAGGATTTTTACTCTCTCGCCGCTTTTTTTGCTGATCTGAAAGAAAGACCAGTGGGCAAAAGGAGCCCCAACCTCTATCTTCCGACTCAAGTACAGAGTAATAAGCTTCAGGAACTTGAGAAGAACAAGCAGTACCTGGAACAAGAAACAAAAAACACAAAAGCCCTTTTGGAAAAAGAAAGCACGGATGCATTAGTAAACTTGAAAAAGGCCCTTCGCGAATTTTCCTATGCCGAACCGAAGGACAAAGAGCCCCAAATAAGCGAACGGATTTGGGCAGATGACACAGCTCCCGCAGATGCTCAACTTTCTGGTAAGTGGGAACTGGTCAGCTCTCCCGTTTATTCCGGAGCCAAATCGATCGTCCGTGCGGGCAAGGGGAATAACCAGCATTACTTCATAAACTCGAAATCTCCCCATACCGTGACCTCTGATGAAGACGAATTCTTCGCTTATACTTTTCTCGATCCGGAAAATCCACCGAGGCAAATTATGTTACAATTCAATGATGGGTCGTGGGGACACCGGGCTTATTGGGGTGAATCTCTGATTCCCTATGGTCAGGAAAACACAGTTAGCCGGGTAAAAATGGGACCGCTACCCGATTTGGGGAAATGGGTCCGTTTATCAGTCTCAGCGAAAAAGATCGGTTTGAAGCCAAAAGACAAAATCAATGGAATCGCATTCACTCAATGGGATGGCAAAATTTATTGGGATAAAATTGGGGTAAACTCCAAAGTCGAGCCGAGTAAGGATATCCATTTCTCGCTTCTTGCATGGACCGCTCAAGCAAAGGGAGATAAATCTTTACCCGTCGAGATTCAAAAGGCCGCCAAAAAATCCGACAAGGATCGATCAAAATTGGAATCTGACCTATTGAAAACTCACTTCCTAATATACAAGTATCGTGGCATTCCAAAAGATGCACTCGCCTTTAGGGAAAAAATTCTAGCCAACAAAATCCAAATTAAACAAAGGGAATCCAAATTGGAAAAGGCCAAGAAAGATATCGAAAACCACCGGAAAAACTTTCGGAGTATGCTAGTCTCTGAAAGTGGAAGTTCCCGAATGGTGCGAATTCTTCCCAGGGGAAACTGGTTAGATCAAACTGGCGAATTGGTGGCCCCGGCCATTCCCGAATTCATGGGGAAATTGGACACTAAAGATCGGAAGGCGAATCGCCTTGATCTTGCAAACTGGGTCGTGAGCGATGATAACCCCCTACCCGCCCGTGCCTTTACCAACCGTATTTGGAAAATGTTTTTTGGTTATGGTTTGTCACGAAGACTCGAAGACTTAGGAGGTCAGGGAGAACCTCCAACCCATCCCAAGTTACTTGACCACCTCGCATCTGAATTTCGAAATAACGGGTGGGATATGAAAAAGTTAATTCGTACACTCGTTACCTCAGATGCCTACAAACAAAGCTCGGTACCCACAGAAAAACTTGCAAAAGCTGATCCCCTCAACCGCCTTTACGCCAGACAGTCCAGGTTTAGGGTGGACGCAGAGTTTGTAAGAGATACGGCTCTTTCAATCAGTGGTTTACTTTTTTCAGATATTGGTGGAACCAGTGTAAAACCATACCAACCAGCTGGGTATTGGCAGCACTTGAATTTCCCGGCACGTAAATGGCAAGCAGGCAAAGGAGACGATCTCTATCGCCGGGGGCTCTACACCTTTCACTGTCGTAGTTTTACCCATCCAGCCATGCTTGCCTTTGATGCACCCAGTCGTGAAGAATGCACTGCGGAAAGGCCAAGGTCTAATATTCCACAACAGGCGCTGGCCCTATTGAACGATCCAGTATTCGTGGAAGCCGCTCGTGTATTTGCTGAAAAAATTCTTACCCATTCCAATAAAGAGGATTTAGAGAAAATTCACTATGCTTTTCAATGTGCCCTGACTCGACACCCCACAAAGGAAGAAGTCCAAGTAATGACCAAACTCCTTTCCCAGCAAAGGAAACGTTATCAAGAGGATGAAGAGGCTGCTTTGGGTTTGGTTAAAACTGGACAGAAAAAATATAATACAAACCTGCGAGTCTCTGAATTGGCCGCCTGGACAAGTGTATCGCGGGCACTCCTCAATATGTATGAAACCACCGCCCGCTTCTAAATAAGACTACTTTCATGAATCCTACTTTTATCAATCGCAGAACTTTTTTAAACCAAGCTACCGTGGGAATTGGTTCAACCGCTCTGTCGACTATGCTCGCAGGTAATGCAATGGCTAATCCCCAAGCTTGGCCTGCCAACCTACCCCCGCATGCGAAGCTGAGTGGAAACCCGAAAGCCAAACGAGTCATTTTTCTCTGTATGGCAGGAGGTCCATCTCACTTGGAAACTTTTGACTACAAGCCCAAGCTCAAGGAAATGGATGGGAAACCCATGCCTGAATCAATCACCAAGGGTCAACCCGTCGCCCAGTTGCAAGGCAAGCAATTGAAATGCTTCGCTCCTCAACTGGAATTCAAAAAATGGGGAAAATCTGGTCAGTATTTCAGCTCTGCATTTCCTAAGATTGGTGGGATTGCAGATGATATTTGTATCGTCCGCTCAATGACCACGGAACAGATTAACCATGACCCGGCTCATACATATATGAACACAGGTACGCAAATTTCCGGACGTCCAAGCATGGGCTCGTGGGTGCTGTATGGGTTAGGGGCCGAAACCAATAACCTTCCGGGCTTTGTTGTGCTTACCTCAGTCGGTGGTGGGCAAAACCAGCCGATTGCATCCAGGCAATGGCACAGTGGATTCTTACCCAGTAAATACCAGGGTGTTCATTTTCATAGTAAAGGAGATCCGGTTCTTTACCTGAGTAATCCTAATGGGGTAACCAATAAGGATCAGCGATCGGTAATCGACTCTGTAAACCAGTTAAACCGGATCGGAAACCTTACACTTCGTGATCCAGAAATTTCGACAAAGATCAGCCAATATGAAATGGCATTTCGCATGCAGGCGAGTGTGCCCGACTTAATGGACGTTTCCAATGAACCCAAGCATGTGCTCGATATGTACGGAGCAAAACCGGGAGATGGATCCTTTGCCAGTAATTGTCTACTGGCAAGAAGGTTGGCAGAGCGAGATGTACGCTTCATTCATCTATACCACCGTGGATGGGATCACCACGGTGGAGTAAAAACCAATGTTCAAAAAACGGCCAATCTTGTGGATCAGGGATCCGCGGCGCTCATACAGGACTTAAAACAACGGGGAATGCTCGAAGACACTCTCGTGGTATGGGGCGGTGAATTTGGACGAACTCCGATGGCGCAGGGAAATGGCCGGGATCATCACATCAAAGGCTTCTCTATTTGGATGGCAGGCGGAGGAATCAAAGGGGGGATTTCCTACGGAAACACCGATGAACTTGGATATAATGCAGAAGAAAATGTGGTTCATGTTCGCGACTTCCATGCCACAATGCTACACCAACTGGGTATTCAATCTCAATTTTTTACCCATAAGCACCAGGGACTGGATTTCAGGCTAACTGGTGTGGATGAGGAAGCCCATATTATTAAAGGCATCATTGCCTAATGGCCTGTAAGTTTCATTGCCAAAGGAATCTATTTAACAAATCAATATCTAACTCCCAATGCGTTCTTTTATAATCCTGGCATTCTTTGCCATTCACTCTCTCATCTTTGCAAAGGATCAAGTCTATGATCCAGAAAGACTTTCTAAAACAACGCTACTCTCTGATTTAAATCGCCCCATGTAACTTGAGGTCGCTCCTGATGGGCGAATATTTTTCATTGAATTAGATGGTGCGTTTAGAGTGCTAAATCCGAAATCCAAAGAAGTTACTGAAATCCGAAAATTTGAGGTAGCCCGTAAAGGTGAAGTCGGGCTGATTGGATTAGCACTGGACCCCGATTTTCAAAAAAATAATTGGGTTTATCTTCAATACTCTCCCATTGGCTTGACCTCACAACGAACCTCGAGGTTCACACTCAATGGGAACAAAATAGTGGAAGGGAGTGAGAAAATATTGATCGAATTCCACGAACCCAATGGAACTGGTGCACACCATGCCGGCTCCTTGGAATTTGCGCCGGATGGTTGCCTCTTTATTTCAACGGGTGATAACACAAGCCCAGGCGGAGATTCCAAGGGATACGCCCCTATCGACGACCGCCCTGACCGCTTATCTTTTAGTGCCGAAAAATCCTCGTCCAATCCTTTTAGTCATAATGGAAAGATTATTCGTATACGCCCGCTTGCAAATGGAACATTTGAAATTCCAAGTGGTAACCTTTTTCCCAAAGATGGCACCAAAGGGTTGCCGGAGGTTTATGTAATGGGATGCAGGAATCCCTGGAGAATCAACCTAAACCAAAAAACCGGCACCCTTTACTTTGGTGATGTCGGGCCCGATGCCTACCTCGAGGGGGAACGTGGCCCTGCCGGCCACGATGAGATCAACCAGGTAAAACAGGCTGGCAATTTTGGCTGGCCCTATTTTGTGGGCAATAATTTTGCCTATCCCATGCGGGACTTTAATACATCTGAACTTCATCCCGCCCAAAAACCGGAATCTCCAGTTAACCGTTCACGGTTCGTTGATAAACCAGTCACCTTACCTCCTGCCAATCCTGCTTTTATCTGGTACCGGACTCGGGGAACTCCCGAGTTCAGTATCCTTCGTGGTGGGGGACGAACCGCCTGTGCCGGTCCGGTCTTTCATTATGATTCTAAACTTAAGAGCGAAACCAAACTCCACCAGCACTTTGATAACTGCCTATTTATTTACGAGTGGACCCGAAACTGGGTGTTTATTGCCCGTCTCGATAAAAACGAAGAATTGGTAGAAGCTGCCGAAGGTTTAGGCGATACTTTAGGTATGATAACTTGGATTATTTTTGGTTCAGCATTTGTTAGTGAATATATCTATGATTTTTCCATAGAAGTTGTTTTCTATGCTATTTTGAGTTTGACTTTTGTAAGAATGGTGCCCGTATTTTTGGTGTTATTTAAATCTGGTTTTAGTCCTTCTGAAAAATTATTTTCAGGATGGTTTGGACCTAGAGGGTTGGCAAGCATTGTATTTGCAGTTATGATATTAGATTTGGAATTGCCACATGAAGGAACCATCATTTTAACGATGATGTGCACCGTTTTTCTGAGTGTTGTTTTACATGGAATTACAGCAAAACCATTTATTTCATTATTGACAAAAAAAAGAAAATAAGATTATAATCTTTAAAAATTAAACAGAGTTGTAGCTCTTAAAATATTATATTTCTATTCTTACTAATTTTTAAAGTATTCATTTTTTATGATTCAATAAGTTCAAACAACTGATTCAATAGATAGATTTTGTTTTCTACAACAAAAAAATTCTATAAAATCATTAAAAAAAAATCAAAATTCAGAACTCTATATTGGAAGATAAAAAATAGTGAAAATTTGCGTTTACTAATTAAAATAGGGTGTCCTAATTAGACACCCTATCTATAATTCTAATAAGCTCTTACTTTATAAAATTAACAAATTTACCTGATACAATCATGCGCATTGCATTCGTTACATCGCAAAGTAGATGTTATCTATCAGCACTGTTACTTCCAAAAAAGCATCGTTAGCATCCTGAGGATTCCATATAGAAAATGGCACTGTTAATCCACTTAGTTCCAAGCCAATAAAATCTGCTAATGGAATAGTATATTCTACAAAACCATTCGTAAGTTCAATCCCAGAATAATCTTTTAAAAATACAAGAGCATTTGTTGCACCTGCTTCCAATTTTATCTCAGCATTTACGAAAGTATCTGGTTTGTTCAACGAAAATTTAATTTGGTTGAAAGCACTGATATCAGTTGGAGTATCTAAGAGAAGATAAGCACCACCCCAATCACCACCGGAAAAATCATATACTAAACTTTTATCGCCATTAATTGCGGTTGCAGAAGATGATATGTCTGGTGCCCCAGGTCCATAAGCAATCACTGATAAACCTCCAAGGTTAGTAAATGTATCTTGAATCGCATTATCCGCAATACCAACTTCAATTATTTGCCCAACAGTTTCCTTCAATGTAAATAATATGATTCCGATCTACCGCTCGTATGGCCTCCGTGACAGCCACAAATAATTGTTTCAATGGCGTATTCGAAGATTCATCACATCCGTTTTGATTTGATCCTGTGAAATTCCAGTTCGTTTCATTTATCAAATCATAACCACCAATCCACTCTTCATCAGCATATCGTTCAGCAAGTTTTCTCCATAATGCTACCGTTTTAGCTTTGTTGAGATCACTTTCCCATAATGATGGCTTAGAAGTATCGTAATCTGAAATATTGGCATCTTTACCTTGACCACCAGGAGCGGCATGCAAATCTAAAATTAAGTACATTTCGTTTTGCTTGCACCAATCCAATAATTGATCTGTCATGGTAAAACCTTTTTCTAGCCAGGTATGCTCGCCTTGAACAGGTTCCTCTTCTATAGGAAGTGTATACAAATTATAG
>UPTG01003449.1_pt1 | contig 10023 bp, 9 predicted proteins | sample 2160121 | NCBI WGS metagenome assembly UPTG01 (sample SAMN06266255, study PRJEB28933) | marine metagenome | isolation source: Columbia River Estuary | place: USA:Columbia River Estuary, USA | collected 2014-07-27 | reverse complement strand
CCTTCCAGCCATTAATCGCAACCATGCCGTGCAATCCATCGAGCCCCACCATGATGTGACCAGGAAACTGTCTACACATCTCGCCAACAAATTCCGGGCTTTGCACAGCCTTGGTACCGATGATGAGTTGATCTACACCGGCGTTCAGGTAATTTTCGATGATTTCTGCACTTCTGATGCCTCCACCCAACTGAATGGTCAGCGAAGGATGATTTTTGGCAATCGTTGCGATGGCGTCATGGTTTACCGGGAAGCCATTAAAAGCCCCATCAAGGTCGACTAAATGCAGTCGTTCCGCACCCTGCTCTACCCACTTATCTGCCATGCCAACGGGGTCTTCTGAATAGGCCGTCAGTTCATCAAGACGGCCCTGCTTTAAATTAACAACCTTGCCATCTTTAAAATCAATCGCTGGAATAATCTGCACTTACAAAGTTCCTTTTGTCGATGGCACTACATCAGCCATGCGAGGGTCAAGCGTTAGCGCCATGCGCAAGGCTCGACCGAATGCCTTGAAAACAGTTTCGACTTGGTGGTGCGCGTTTTCACCTCGCAGACAGTCAATGTGTAGCGATATGTTGGGGTGATTCACCAATCCCTGAAAAAACTCATGGAATAAATCAACGTCAAAACCTCCCACCTGCGCGCGCTTAAAACCCACATGGAACTCGAGCTCAGGCCTACCAGAAAAGTCGATGACTACCCTTGAAAGCGCTTCGTCCAAAGGCACGTAGGAATGGCCATAACGGGTGATGCCTTTTTTGTCTCCGACGGCTTTAGCAATGGCTTGTCCCAATGTAATGCCAATATCTTCCACCGTGTGGTGCGCATCAATCTCAAGGTCACCATTAGCCTTGACCTGCAGATCAATCAGACCATGTCTGGCGATCTGATCAAGCATGTGCTCAAGAAAAGGCAGCCCTGTGTCAAACGCTCTTTGTCCGGTACCATCGAGATTGATCGAAACCTGAATTTGAGTTTCCAGGGTATCCCGGGAAATATCAGCCACTCTTGAAGAAGTCATTGTTGCCTCATTTTTTAAGTTTTAGCACAAGGTTTCTCAACCTGACGGAAAGCCTATCAGCCCAGCACCATCCTGTGGGCCGCATTATAAGGATTTTAGAGGGCACTACCATTAGGTAAATAGCGATTATCCGTGTTCTTTTTTATCCATTTACGGCAATCCGCAGTGAACAGTCCACGTTTTTTCATCTCTTTCACAAGATAAACCACGGGAGACCTGACCCCCGCATCCCAACCGGAAAGCTGCATTTCGGCGAGTGTAAAGAACCGGACCAGTGGGTCCAGTTCATCATCCGCCAACAATTCAGTGTTGCACCAACTGGCCGCATCAAGGCGCATTAAACCTGCGTTATCCCGCACCTGAGCAGCGGACATGGCATCTGCCAGTTTTTCAGGATCGGCGGCCCGAAAGCATTCAAGCAGCTCTATTAACTTCGCGTGCTCAACGACTTCCGTATTTTTGTTACTACCGGGTTCCCAGGTTCCAATCGTCACGTTTACTACCTACTCTGTTTCTGGACCAATTTGCACTAGCATTTTGCCAGAGTTCTCACCCTGCAACAGCCCTATCATGGCATTCGGCGCATTTTCGACACCCTGCATAATCGTTTCCTGATACTTCATCTTTCCTTCTGCAATCCACTGACGCATATCCGCAAGGAATTGGTCTCTCAAATCAAAAAACTCATACACGACAAAACCTTTCATGGTGACACGGTTATAGATCATGTTAGACAGCGTGGTGACACCTTCGGAACGCGCGCCTTTTGTGTTGTATGCTGAAATCATGCCACACACAGGCACTCGGCCCAGCGCTCGCATCTGCCCCATCGCCGCATCAAGATGAGCGCCGCCGACATTTTCAAAATACACATCAATGCCCTCGGGCAACAGCTCATGCAACGAGCGCGCTATTGATTGAGTTTTATAATTAAAGGCGCCGTCGAGACCCAATTCGTTGGTCAAATAATCTACCTTCTCATCGGAACCACAACTGCCTATCGTTCGGCAGTTTTTGATTTTCGCAATCTGTACCGCGACAGAGCCAACCGCACCAGCTGCGGCAGAAACAAAGACATTTTCGTTTTCTTTCAGCTCACCGGTGACGAGCATACCGCCGTAAGCGGTCAGTCCTGTCATACCAAGCACATGCAAATGCGTCGTCAACGATTCGCCTTCAGGCACAATCACTGAAAGATCCTTACCATCGCTCAAATGGTATTCCCGGAAACCCGCCCGATGCAACACGTAGCTACCCTCCGGGAAGTTAGGGTGGTTGGACGCAGCAACTTGACCAATAGCACTGCCTTCCATCGCTCTGTCGAGCTTTGTCTGGCCATTTGTCATTGCTGGTCTCATCGCCGGATCAACGGACATGTAAATATTTCGCACAAGTACTTCACCGTCGGCTGGCGCGTTCAAGGTCGCTTCTACCATCGCGAAATCACTATTAACCGGCATACCCTCGGGACGCTTGACCAGATGAATTTCTTTGCTGACTACCATTGTTGCGCTCCATTCAAAATTTATAGACCCATGATAACCCAGATACGGTTGCGCAGGTCACCGCGTGACCACTAAAACTGGCTCCAAATCATCTGTCCATGCAGCACTGGCAGAAGAGGTATCCACTGAAAAAGAAATCATCGTTTAACCAGCCGCTGGCTGCGGAGTCCAAGCTACTGTAGAGGGCTACTGTAGAAGGCTAATGTTGTGGGGATGTAAACAGGCGTTTCTGCCCGTCTCTAAGCAAACCGAGGTTTTCGAGGTGCTTTTATTGAGTATTGAGCAACCAACTGTAGTCGATATCGGCATCAACTTTCTTGAACGCAACGCCAGGAACATACTGCCTCAAAAAAACTTCAATGCCACCACCTGCATCAAAGTCTTCACCATACCAGTCGAGCAACTTGGTCACATGAAGCGTGTTTCCCTTCAGGTAGGCACCCTTGCCTTTGTGCTGAAAGAACCTCAGCGCACCTTCTTCAAGTTGTTCTCGAACAGTGGCAGATTTGAAGGATGCCATGGGTAGATCCGGACAACTTAAGGAAGCACAGTTAACCGCAAAATGAATTCTTGGATCGCCTAGGGGACGTATGATTTTGTGCTCAATATCATCGAGGGTTAGTTTGCCGTCAGCATTTTCCAACATGACATAGTCCCAAGGCCCCTTAAAGAGCCCACCGATGTCACGAATGCTTTTAATCGGCCAGTTATCCAAGATTAACTGTATCGTCAGAATATTGTATGCATTGATATAAAACGCCAGCTTTTCATCATCGGAAGTGAGCTCGTTTACATCAAACGCTCTGATTTGCTCGACCAATAAGGCGAACCGCGGATCGCTGGACAATCCTGGGTAGTCAACCAGATTAACTGTCAGTCCTTGTTTTTCACCGGGTGCAACATACTTTTCGAGCAGCTGGTCAAAAACTTTTAAGTCTGGCTCGGCAGCTGAAACTGGCAAACACAAGAAGGTGGTTAGCCATGTCGCAAGCAACCCGATTGACACGTGCTTGTTCATTTGGATTCAGAGACTCCAGCGAAAAATTATGACAAGTCGCATTGTATAATCGAGACATTGAATGGGAACAACAACCTTCACATTGGTTGCTGCTCCCGCGATCTAATCAATATTTTCAGATTGCCAAGCTCAAAGAAGTGCTGGGCTTAAAGAAGCGCCATAATGGCGTCGGCAGCACTGACTTCAAACGCACCCGGTGCTTCAACGTTTAGGGCCGTAACCACACCATCTTCAGCAATCATCGCATAACGCTGCGAACGCTTACCAAGACCAAAGGCTGAGCCATCCATTTCCAAACCGACGGCACTGGTGAAATCTCCGTTACCATCGGCGAGCATAATCAGTTCTTCTGCGTTTTTATCTGCGCCCCACGCGGACATCACAAATGCGTCGTTAACAGACAAACACACAACAGAATCGACGCCTTTAGCTTTAATCTTATCTGCGTTGGCGACATAACCGGGCAAATGCGCTGCGCTACAGGTTGGCGTGAACGCCCCGGGCAGTGCAAAAAGAACAACTTTTTTACCTGCGAACAGGTCATCTGTTGTCATGTCCTGTGGTCCCTTTTCGCCCATCACTTTCATTGTTGCCTGGGGTATTTTATCTCCGACTTGTATCGTCATTCTTGCCTCTCTTTCAGGGTTAAATTGCTTAGTTGTTAAAAACGGATTTGTTTGCCGCTCGCGCTAGCCTATGAATTTCTAACGTCGTGCTAGTTTGCCACTGACAGGAGTTAACCATCAACTCTTCAATGCAATATCACTTGCTAAACGCTACAAGGGCATCACTTTACCCCTCCTTGCAAGGGGCGGCGGTTTTTTTATTGGCTAAAAGGATTAAAGTGTCACGAGGACCATGCTAGTTAAGTACCGCTAGCATGTCCTCGATATTCGTGAGCTTCACCCGGGGACGATCGCTCGCCGCACCATTACTGAGTTCATGCTCATCAATCTTGTTCCAGTCGCTATAGGTAATGACATCAGGTTTTCTGGCTGACAGCAATGACACCACATCTTCGGCTGATTTCGTGGGTTCAAATACAGCCCCGGCTCTCGCGTCCTCGGCCATATGGTTTACCGTTTCCTGAGCATCAGTTTTATTCGTACCAATCACACCGGTTGGGCCTCTTTTAATCCAGCCCGCAACATACATACCGGTCAATGGATTCTTGTCATCGTCAGTGATTCTGCCTTCGGTGTTCTGAATAGTGCCGTTGTAATCGTCAAAAGGCACTTCGGCCACGGGCGCACCTCGGTAGCCTACCGACCTAAACACCATACCCACGGGGATTATCTCTTCCTGATCTGTTGCCCGCGCTTTCACGCCGCCGTTTTCATCTGCATAGGCTTCGTTCTTCACGATTTTGATCGCAGAGACAGCGCCATTTTCGCCGATAAGTTCAGTGGGAGAAACCAAAAAACGAATGGTCAGGTGTCTGCTGTTGTCTCGCTCCGTGCGCTGGGAGAACTCCTCGATAACCGCGACGTTTTTCTTCACATTTTTATCACCGGAAGCATCAAGCTCTGCCTGACTGGCAGGATCTAGTGTCGCTTCGTCAACAGGCACAAAAACATCCGCATCTTCAAGCTCACCCATCTCTTTAATCTCAGGAGGGGTGAACGCCGCTTGCGCGGGTCCGCGACGACCCAGTACATAAACATTTTTGACATTGCTCTCGCGCAGGGCATCAAGGGCATAATCAGCCATGTCAGTGCTGGCGAGTTCCGCATCTGTTTTGCAAAGGATTCGCGCAACATCAATCGCAACATTACCCAGCCCTATCACCGCCACACTTTCCTGCGACAGGTCAAACTTAAAATCGGTGCAATCTGGATGGCCGTTGTACCATGCGACGAAATCAGTCGCGGAATGGCTGCCGGTCAGCTCTTCTCCGGGGATACCCAAGTTCCGGTCTGATGGCGCGCCGGTGGCAAACATGATTTGGTGATAGTGATCTTTTAGATCCTCCAGGGTGATATCCGTGCCATATTCCACGTTGCCAAAAAACCTGAAAGAGGAATGCTGGGCACTCTTATCATAGGCCCGGGTCACAGTTTTGTACTTTTGGTGATCCGGTGCAACGCCGGCACGCACCAAACCAAAAGGTGTCGGTAACCGCTCGAACATATCCATTTCAACGGTTAAATCCGTTTGCTTCAGAAAATTGCTCACTGTGTAAAATCCCGCCGGTCCTGATCCGATAATCGCAACCCGTAACGGATTCGACTCGCTACCCACTTTAGACATGAAATGCTCCCTATTTTGACTTCGAGAAGACTATCAGATTCAGCAATGAAAACGGAAGCACTCAGCGCAGAATGACCGCACATATTGAAAGTGCTTACGCTCTGAGGCGGAGAGTTGATAATACTTTACTGAGCCTGACCAAACACCAGAACACAGCCAATCACCGGATCACCCTCTGAGTGATTCACCGGACACCAACAATCAGCGCCTATAAGTTGACTCTGTTTCCTGAAAAAACTGGATCAGAACTGCTCACAGCTATTGCTATTGAGCTCGCGTTCACTGGTAGGTTTGTGACAGTCATCCTCGACAACATCATTCGTGGCTTTTTCGTGAATGGTTAACACGCATTATCTAGATTAGGTTAAGCAGGCGTTTTCGAGTTTGACCGCTAGCAGTCTGCCAACAACCTGCGCATAATATCGCGACAGATATGGCTGGCGTGGTTGAAACAACACAGCTCGATAAAGGAAAGCTGACACCAAGCAAGCATGAACTGAGTAACTGTAGGTACATCTAAAACAGCGCTGCCATTACATTCGGCTTACACACAGGGCATCAAAACGTCACTAGAATGTGCAATCACCCTGCAGGAAACACGGTCATGTCACGAAAAACCTTACTTTTTATCATCATAATAGCGGTCGTTGCATCCATTGCTATTGGCATCGTCGCTGCGCTCGACAATCCCGAATATTACCGAGAAAAAATCCAAGCCACCGCTGAAACAGAGACCGGTTTTGAGATTGAAATCAATGGTGAACTGAACTGGCGCTACTGGCCACCCATCGCCATTAGTATCGAAGACGTGGATGTGCGTCCTGCTGGTTCGGACGTGCCTTTGGCAACGCTAAAGTCAGCAGCCGTTGACCTGAAGCTCTTGCCATTGTTATTGGGAACAGGCGACATCGCGATAGATGGCCTTAATATCGATGGCTTAACTGTGAACGCGATGATCGATCAGCAGGGGCGGGGTAATTGGGAAACCGACGGCCAGCCTACTGAGACTAGCGAAACTGATGGCGTGAATGCTGATGCAGATGCAGTCGTCGATTCCGAAAACTCGCTGGATCTGGATATAGGCGCGATGTCAATTACCAACGCGGCAGTGTCATACATCGACGCATCGACCGGAGAAAACTACGCCATCAATCTGAAATCATTGCAGACCGGCGCTGTAAGCTACTCGGCTTTAACACCCGTTTCTTTCGAGTTGGCACTGGAAGACAACGCCTCAGGTATGCGTTCAAAAATAACCGGTGACGGCGACTTGTCTTTCAACAACGCTTTTAACCGTTTTGGTCTGGCCGAAATGAACATTGAAAACGAACTAAACCTGCCTGACGTCGGCGAGTTACTACTTAAACTCATGATTTCAGGTGAGGTCGACACCGCCAAAGGAACGGCAGACCTAAGCAAACTTGACTTCGAACTTGGCGAGTTGAAGGGAACGGTTGCCGTCAACGTGACAGACATGAATTCAACGCCTCGGCTTGACGGTGACATCAACATTTTACCTTTCAACGCTAAGAATATGGCCAAAATATTGGGCCAGCCAGCGATAGAAACAGCCAACCCCTCAGCCCTCACCGCGGTTTCATTGACGACAAAAATCGGTGGTAGCGCTGAAAACATCAAACTCAGCGAGATCGAAGGCAAAATAGATGGCAGTACGATTACCGGCCGTCTCGGTTTACGCACAGGCGATAAGCTTACGGCCAGTTTTGACCTCACGCTCGATCAAATCACGGTCAGTGATTATCTCGCGCCGACTGGCGACACAGCGACGGCTGATGCTAACGACGCGACAAGCACAACCACCACGGACGCCGAAGTCCTACCCCTCGCGCTGCTTAACGAGAACAACATTAATGGCAAGTTCACGATCGGCAGCTTAAATTACGGCACCTACACTTTAAACGATTTCACCACGACCATCGTCAATGCCAATCAACAGATGAAGGCAACCTCGTATGGGACAGGTTATGGCGGCAATATGAGTATGGAGTTCGTCGCCAAGACGGGCAAAAAGCCTTCCGCCAGAACAGCGGTTCAAATTAAAGGCATGGATGTGACTAAACTCACCGGCGTTGAGACTTTGACCGGTAAAATCGAGCTAAAATCAAATACGCGATTTGCGGGATCAATGTTGAGCGACGTGCTAGCCACCCTCGACGGCGATAGCGAATTCACGGTCAAAGACGGCACGCTGGATGTCAGCTCTATTAAAAACATTGCTGCTGTGATCGATGGCCTGCGCAAAAAAACCTCGTCTGTCGCTAGCTGGCCTGACGTAATGCCATTCAAATCCATGACTGGCACGCACCAGATAAATGCCGGCATCGACGAAGACCAACGGATCAATGTAAACATCGAAAACATGAGCATTTCTGGTACCGGTGGTGTCGACTATTGGCAGAATACAATGGCCTACGATATGGAAGTTACTCTTAACGAGTCTGTCGATGGCCAGTTCACCGTTGGACCCGCCATGGCAGGCATCAGATGGCCACTACGATGTGCTGGTATGATGGACGCAACGGCAGCCGAGCTTTGCACCCCAGACTCAGACTCGATTGCGAACCTCATCACACAGATTCTACAAAAGGAACTTAGGAGACAAGGCGCTGACAAACTCAAGGAGAAGGGAAAGAAGCTATTCGAGCGCTTATTTAATTGACGCATCGATCGTATTTGCACAGGCGCATCAATCAAGATGCGTCTTTATCAATAGTAGTGACTTCGACGTGCTCGAACCATGAGCACAGACTTTAGCGACAAACTGCTTGCTTGGTTCGATGATCACGGCCGTAAACATCTGCCATGGCAACAAAATCAGACCCCCTATCGGGTATGGCTATCCGAGATCATGCTGCAGCAAACGCAGGTGGCAACCGTCATCCCCTACTATGCGCGTTTCACTGAACGGTTTCCCGATGTCGCGAGCCTCGCGGCATCGGAAGAAGACGAAGTACTGCACTTATGGACAGGGCTAGGGTATTACGCCAGAGCCAGAAACCTGCGTAAGGCAGCCATTCAACTTGTACAAGATCACAATGGCGAGTTCCCTGCTGATCTGGCTCAATTACAAGATCTACCCGGCATTGGCCGTTCAACCGCCGGCGCCATCATGGCGCTTGCATTCAAGCTACCCGCCACCATTCTAGACGGCAACGTCAAACGTGTGCTCACACGCTGCTATGCCATTGAAGGCTGGCCGGGCAAAACTCAGGTTAGTAACAGCCTTTGGGAGATCGCCGAGCAGTTGAGCCCTGAGCAACGGATAGCCGATTACACGCAAGCAATCATGGATCTCGGCGCAACGCTATGTACCCGATCAAAACCAGATTGCCCCTCATGCCCAATGCACCAATCCTGTCTCGCCTATCGCCATGACCGAGTAAAAGAGCTCCCAGGGAGAAAACCAAAAAAGAATATGCCGGTGCGACAAATCCACATGCTCGTCGTCACCAATGCAGAAAATGAGGTATTGCTACAGCGCCGACCGAGTCAAGGACTCTGGGGCGGTTTATGGGGCTTTCCTGAGTGCTCGGAGCACGATGTTGAAACACAACTCGACCAGTTACAAATCCAAGCAGAGCCCGTTTCAGAGAGCGCTACGCTAATGCCGTTCAGACATACATTTACCCATTTCCATTTAGATATCACCCCGGTTCACGTAGAATCTAAGTCCATCGATAGCCACGTTACTGAAAATGGCCAAACGCTCTGGTATCACCCAGAGACAAAAAAAGACATTGGCCTGACTGGCCCGGTAACTAAAATACTCAACATGCGCGCTAGCGCCAAAAAGGACTGACATTTACCATGACACGAACCGTGTACTGCCAACGTCTAAAGCAAGAGCTCCCCGGCCTCGACGCGCCGCCCTTTCCTGGCGCTAAGGGTCAGGAAGTGTTTGAAAACGTCTCCGCAAAAGCATGGCAAGACTGGCAGAACATGCAGACCATGCTGATCAACGAAAAACAGTTGAATATGATGGATAAGGATTCGAGGAAATATTTGAATAGTCAGAGAGATTTGTTTCTTGCGGGGGAAGAGACTGATCGTGCTGAGGGTTATGTTGCGCCGGAGGGGTAGGGTGAACAGGGTCATCGAGTAAGGACATCAACTGCCGTATCAACTGTGAGCCGAACAAAAGCCTTATCAAGGATCAACCCTGCCATTTATAGGACTGGATATAGTGCGCTATTACGACATCAACC
>UPTG01003447.1_pt1 | contig 10024 bp, 10 predicted proteins | sample 2160121 | NCBI WGS metagenome assembly UPTG01 (sample SAMN06266255, study PRJEB28933) | marine metagenome | isolation source: Columbia River Estuary | place: USA:Columbia River Estuary, USA | collected 2014-07-27 | reverse complement strand
TGATAGTCATGACGAATTAGTATTAAAAAGTTTTGAAGAAATTTATAAAGAGGCTACTAAAAAACTAAAAATTTTAAATAAAGCAGTCTTTATAGAGCATATTAAAGGTTATGTAGGACTTGGAGAAACTAGTATAATTATCGCAGTTGCTTGCAAACATAGGGATGAAGCTTATGTTTTATCTAGATATATTATTGAAGAAATTAAAAAAAGATCTCCTATATGGAAAAAAGAACATTATAAAAATGAACAAAGTGAGTGGCTAAAAGGTAATCCTATTAAAAATGAAAAAATATAAACATTCAGAAATAACACCTGAACAAATATACAATAAAAGAAGGAAGTTTATTAAATCTATTGGCTTAGGTGTAGGTTCATTATCCTTAAGTAGTATACCGTTTTTAAACAATGCTTATTCACAAAATAAAAATGAGCTAACTTCATATAAGGATATCACTACTTATAATAACTATTATGAGTTTGGGACTGGAAAAGGTGATCCTTTCAAAAATTCACAAGAATTTGTTACTAAACCTTGGAGTGTTACTATTGAAGGTGAGGTAGATAATCCAATCACACTTTCAGCTGAAGAAATAATTTCTTTATTTCCTTCCGAAGAAAGAGTTTACAAACTTAGATGCGTTGAAGGTTGGTCTATGGTTATTCCTTGGATGGGATTTTCTTTAAGTAAATTACTTAATAAAGTGTCTATTAAAAATAGTGCAAAATTTGTTGAATTTGAAAGTATTTACGACCCTTTGCAAATGAAAGGTCAAAAGTATCCAGTATTAAACTGGCCCTACAGAGAAGGATTAAGAATTGATGAAGCTATGCATCCTATAACAACAGTTGTTACTGGTCTTTATGGAAAATCTTTACCTAACCAAAATGGAGCTCCATTAAGAATTTTTGTTCCTTGGAAGTATGGTTTTAAAAGTGCAAAAGCAATTGTTAAAATAAAATTAGTTGAAAATATGCCTACATCATCTTGGATGAGATCGTCCCCAAGAGAATATGGATTTTATTCAAATGTTAACCCAAATGTTTCTCATCCAAGATGGTCACAAGCAACAGAACGTGTCATAGGTGAAGGTATTTTAGCTCCTAGAATTGAGACTGAAATGTTTAATGGGTATGGTGATGAAGTTGCACATTTATATTCAGGTATGGATTTAAAGAAAAACTTTTAGATACATAAATTTGTTTTATAAAACATGCAGAAATATATAAAAATACCAATTTTCTTTTTTTGTTTACTGCCAATATTAATCATTGTTTATCAAATTATTTTTAATCAATTAGGTCCAGAACCTGTGAAAAAAATAACACATGTAACTGGTGAGTGGACACTTCGTTTTATCATAATAACTCTTGCAATGACTCCTTTACAAAAATTTACTAAATTAAATTTTTGGATTGGCTATAGAAGAATGTTTGGCTTGTTTGTTTTTTTTTATGCATCAGCACATATGATGACTTATGTAGGAATAGATTATCGCTTTGACTGGTCTAGTATAGGTGATGATATTGTTAAAAAAAAATTTATATTTGCTGGATTTTTAGCTTGGCTTTTATTAGTGCCACTTGCTCTTACTTCATCTAAACGAATGATAAGGTTGTTGAGAGATAAATGGAAAAAACTACACAAGCTTGTTTATATAATTTCTTTATTAGGAATTATTCACTACTTATGGTTAGTTAAAGTAGTTACAGTTGAACCCTTAATCTATCTTATTATTATAGTAATTTTACTTACACTAAGAGTTAAAATGAAATTTAATTAATTAATTGATTTTTTTTCAGGAACGCAAATCTCAGATCTTGTTAAAAATCTTCTGCCAGTTCCATTATCAAGTGAAAACATTCCACCCATACCTTGAATGCAATCAATAATTAAATCTGTATTTTTCCATGCTTCATGTTGAGTTTCACTTATGTAAAAAGGAATACCACCAATTTTTCCAACTAAAACATCGTCATCACTTACTAAAAATTCTTTAACAGGGTAACACATTGGAGCACTTCCATCACAACATCCACCAGATTGGTGAAAGAGCAATTCTTTACCATGATCTTTCTTTAGATCTTCAATTAGTTCTAAAGCTGAAGGGGTTGCTGAAACTTTCATAGTTATATGGCCTGTAGTTTAATACAGGCCATTATAATATATCTGTTAAAAGAAGCCTAATTTTTTCTCACTGTACGACACGTGTAAGTTTTTCACCTGTCTATAATGATTAAGCATCATTTTATGTGTTTCTCTACCGATTCCAGATTGTTTATAACCTCCAAAAGCAGCATGAGCTGGATAAGCATGGTAACAGTTAGTCCAAACTCTACCAGCCTGGATTCCTCTTCCCATTCTATAAGCAATATTCCCATTTCTAGTCCAAACACCTGCTCCTAAACCATAAAGAGTATCATTAGCTATTTCTAATGCATGAGCTTCATCTTTAAATTTAGTAACAGATACAACTGGTCCAAAAATTTCTTCTTGGAAAACTCTCATAGAGTTATTACCTTCAAAAATAGTAGGTTGGATATAATTTCCTTTTTCCAAACCACTGTTTAAGTTAGCAACTTCACCACCACATAGAACTTTGGCACCTTCTTTCTTACCTAAATCTAAGTAAGATTTTATTTTTTCCATTTGTTCTAATGATACTTGAGCACCAATCATAGTTTCCATTTTTAAAGGATTGTCTTGCTTGACTGCTTTTGTTCTAGCAATAGCTCTTTCCATAAATTTATCATAGATAGATTCTTGGATTAATACTCTACTAGGACAAGTACAAACTTCACCCTGATTAAGAGTAAACATTGCAAAACCTTCAAGACATTTATCAAAGAAATCATCATCTTGATCCATGACATCTTCAAAGAAAACATTTGGAGATTTTCCACCTAATTCTAAAGTTATTGGAATTAAGTTTTGTGATGCATATTGCATGATCAAACGTCCAGTTGTAGTCTCACCTGTAAAAGCAATCTTTCTAATTCTTTTAGATGAAGCTAATGGTTTACCTGCTTCAAGACCAAAACCACTTACAACATTAACAACTCCTGGAGGCAATAAGTCTCCAATAAGTTCCATTAATAGTAAGATTGATGCTGGTGTTTGTTCAGCTGGTTTTAAAACTACACAGTTACCTGCAGCAAGTGCTGGTGCAAGTTTCCATGTTGCCATTAATAATGGAAAGTTCCATGGTATAATCTGTCCAACTACACCAAGTGGTTCAGGTATATGATAAGAATATTCACTATTACTTATCTCTGAAACCGAACCTTCTTCTGCTCTGATTACTCCAGCAAAATATCTCCAATGATCAACAACTAATGGTAAGTCAGCTGCCATACACTCTCTAATTGGTTTTCCATTATCTAAACATTCAGCAGTAGCTAATAGTTCTAGATTTTTTTCAATAACATCAGCTATTTTAAGTAGCATGTTAGATCTTTCAGTTATTGATGTAACTCCCCAAGTAGGAAAAGCAGCATGTGCAGCATCTAATGCAGCCTCAACATCTTTTGCATCTGACCTTGGAACGGAACATATAACTTCATTATTGATTGGACTTACGTTGTCAAAATATTTACCTGATTTTGGTTCAACGAATTTTCCTCCTATAAAATTTCCATATTTTTCTTTAAATGGAAATTTGACATTTAAGTGAGACGTATCTAGTAACGGAGATCGTCCACCTTTTACTGTTTCTGTGCTCATTTTTATCCTCTCTCTCTTATTATTATTCTTAAGCTTATTTTTTTTGATTGGTTTGTGTAACTTCTTTTTAGTCACACCCTTTTTAACTTTTTTGATAATCTTAGATTTTTTTTTAACTTTAGGTTTTGACTTTTTGACTGTTTTTTTTCTTTTACCAGCCACCTTTTTGTTAATAGCCATGAAAATATTTAAACAAAAAAGAATAATAATATCTATATTTTAAAAATTAATTTTCTACTTAAGATTGAATAGAACCTACATCTTGTGCTTAATTGAAATGTGTCTAATATTTTAATTATGACAGAAGATAAAAAACAAGAATTACAATCAGCCACTTTTGAAAGGTTGCTTAAACATTTAGATGAGCGAAAAGATGTTCAAAATATAGATATTATGAACCTTGCTGGTTTTTGCCGAAACTGTTTGTCAAAATGGTATCGAGAAGAAGCTGAAAAAAAAGGTATTGAAATTTCAGACTTAGATGCACGTGAGCATGTGTATGGTATGCCTTATTCTGAATGGAAAGAAAAATATCAAAAATAATTATTTTTCTTTAAGTCTTGGAAATAGTTCTACAAAATTACAAGGCTTATGATTTATATCTAACTGATGTTTTAGAATTCCATCCCAAGCATCCGTGACCCCACCAGAAGACCCTGGTAAAGCAAACACATATTTACCATTAGCCAAGACAGCACAAGCTCTAGATTGAATGGCAGATGTGCCAACTGTTTTTAAACTAATTGTTCTAAACACTTCTCCAAAACCTGGTATATGCTTATCAGCAATCTCGTTCACTGCCTCTGGTGTAATATCTCGACCTGTAAGTCCAGTGCCACCAGTTGTAATTATAACATCTATTTCAGTCTGATTAATCCAATCTTTAAGGATTTTAATAATATCTTCTTTGTTATCTTTGCAAATTTTTCTATCTATTAATTTATGTTTAGCTTCTTCTATTTTATTAACTAAGATTGCACCTGACTTATCATTCTCAAAAGTTCTAGTGTCTGTAACTGTTAAAAGTGCTATATTTACAATCATAAATTTAAAATAATTACTGTGATTATATTATCATTTTTATTTCTTCTAACAGCAACTTTATACTCAAGTGTTGGATTTGGGGGTGGCTCTACCTATCTAGCCCTTTTATTAATTTGGGATGTTCCTTACTTGATCTTTCCTGTAATTGCCCTCTTTTGTAATATTATTGTCGTTTCAGGAAATTGTATTAATTATATTAAAGCTGGAAACATCAATCTGAAGATACTTACCCCATTCCTAATATCATCTGTTCCACTTGCATTCATAGGTGGATCTTTATCGATAGATAAAGAGGTTTTTGAAATTTTACTTTTTGCTGTCTTGACACTAGCAGGAGCTCTACTTCTCATGAAATTTCAATCTTTTGATCAAAAAATTGAAGTTTATAAAAAGATACCAAAAATGTTGTCGGTATTAATTGGTGCATCCATTGGATTTGTGTCTGGTGTAGTTGGAATTGGTGGTGGAATTTTCTTAAGCCCTATATTGTTATTGATTAGAGTAGATAAAGCAAAAAACATTGCAACAGCAGCATCATTATTCATACTAATTAATTCTTTATCCGGACTTGCTGGTCAATTTACCAAAACATCAACAATAAATGAGATTTATGATTATTGGCCATTATTTCTACTCGTTTTAATAGGCGGTCAATTAGGAAACTTTTTGAATCTTAAAATTTTTCCTGCAAGAATATTGGCTCTAGTAACATCGTCACTTGTCATATTTGTTGCTATTCGAATGGGGCTGAAGTTGTTTGCATAACAGAAGTATTAAATTATTATAGATAGAATATGAAAATATTTAGAGCTTTTGGCCCAACTATAGGAAAAAGTAAGTTATCCAAAAAAATTATTACCCTTTTAAATACTCATATTGATAAGTCTCAATTATCAAAAAAAAATAATTATAGCTCTAAACTGGCAAGTCAAATTCAGAATGAAATCAAGATACCCAAAGCAATAGTTAATAAAAGTTTATCTAAAGAGTTAATAAAAAATATCAAAATTTATCTTAATAAATCTGACGTAAAAAAAATTAAAGAAATTAAAATAATTAATCTATGGGTAGTTAGACAATTAAAAAATGAATATAATCCTATTCATTATCATGAAGGACAATTATCAGGAGTTGGCTATCTTAAAATCCCAAAAGATATGAATCAAAATAAATTTGTTAAAAATAAAAAGTTTAAAACTAATGGAACTATTGATTTTATTAATGGGCAAACTAACTTTTTAAGTAAAAGTATCTATAATTTAAACCCAAAACTAGGGGATCTATTGATTTTTCCAAATTATTTGATGCACACTGCTTATCCTTTTAATGTTGATGGTGAAAGAAGATCTTTCTCTTTTAATGCTAAAGTTTTATTCAAAAAATAATTTGCTAATCAGTCTATTAGGTATATAAATGGATCAACCGATTTGATCCATATTGCAGGTACTAACTGCTAAAAAGGAAATCATTAAATTAATTGGTAAAGGTAGTTGGACTATATTGTGCACCTGGCATAAAGCTAAAGCACTAAAAAAGTAAGGAATAAAAATGGATATTAATTTTTTTAAAAAAACAAGAGTTTTAGATGGAGGAATGGGTCAAGAGTTATTAGCAAGGGGAGTAGAAACAAGTGGGACTCTTTGGAGTGCCAATGCATTATTGCAAGAAAAATACCATGAACTTGTGCTTGATACACACTTAGACTTTATAAATTCTGGTGCTGAAATTATTGTAACAACAACATTTACTACAAGAAGGATAAGATTAAGAGATAATGGTATTGAGGATAAATTTGAATATTTAAATACTAAAGCTGGTGAAATAGCTAAAAAGGCAAAAGATTTAAATCCACATATTTTAGTTGCTGGAGGATTGCCTCCTCAATATTTAACCTATGAAGCAGACACAAGATCTAATGATGAAATTAAAGAAAATTTCTATGATCAAGCAAAATTACTTGATCCTTTTATAGATTTTTTTTATTTTGATGTATTAAGTAGCGTAAGAGAGTTTAAATTAGCTATCGAAGCCATAAAAAGTTTCAACAAACCTTATCTAATTGGTGCTCATGTATCGGAGGGAGTAAAGTTACCAAGTGGTGAAAATATTTCTGAGATTATCACAACAATAAATCACAAAAATTTACTAGGAATAATACTTTCTTGTGTATCACCAGAAAATTATGAAAAAAATCTTAATGAAATAAAAAGTTTAGATGTTCCATTTGGCTTTAAACTCAATGGGTTTATCACAACAAAACCTACAGCAGGTTACACAAATACTTTTAATAAAAGTAAAACAGGAAATCCAAATGAATTTCTGGGTCACAGAGAAGATCTAGTGCCAGAAAAGATGGCTTTATTTGTAAAAAAATTTAAAGAAGCTGGTGCAACTATTTTAGGGGGTTGTTGTGAAACTAGACCAGCACATATTAAAGAAATGGCTAGACTTAAGTAGTTTTTTTATTTCCTGCTTTTTTTACAAAATAAAGTCCAACCAATACCGCTAACAATGAAACTAAAACTTTATCAGTAATTATTTCATCTAAAAATATGTAACTTAAAATAATTCCAAAAATAGGTATCAAATAAGAAACTTGTGATTGAAATATTAGTCCATTGTTCTTTAAAATTCTAAATCTAAGGAGCCATGCTAAACCTGTTGATACTAAACCAAGATAAACTACAGAAATACCTGACTCTATTGAAGGTGTAGTTTCCCAAGGTTTTTCTATAAAAGAAACTAATGGTATCAAAATTATTATAGCCCAGATTAATATTGATCCAGTTACATTTTCATTTTTTTTATCACTGATTTTGAGAGTTAAAACTCCACCTATGACATAACAAGTTGATCCAAGTAAAATCATTAATGCAGAGAAAAAATTATTATCATTGATTAAAAAATTGTCAGAGAATAAATAGATAATTCCTGAAAATCCTATCAATATTCCAAATGTTTTAATAAAATTAAATTTTTCATTTTTGGTAAAAAAATGCCCTAATACTGTTGAGCTTAATGGTGTTGTTGACATTAATATTGCTGCTAAGTTACTTTGAACAGATTTAACACCATAAGCTATTAAGAAAAAAGGAGCGACTAAGTTAACAAAACCTATTATTGCAAACCAATACCAATCTTTTGAAAAAGCTTCTATTTTTATTTTTTTATAAAAACATAATAATAGTACTGGAATTGATCCAAAAAAAACTCTTAAGAAAGCAATAGTAATTGGACCAAAAGATTCTGTTGCAATCTTAATGTTAAAAAAAGCTGACGCCCATATTAAAGATAAAAGTACTAATAAAATATAATCAATTAATTTAGGCTGTCTCATTCAATTATGTCTTCAACTTTACCGTTTGTGATTTTTTGAATATCATTATAATTTATTTTAAATACGCAGTTTGGATGTCCAGCTGCTGCGAATAACTCATTAAACCTTTCTAGAGAATTATCTATTATAATTTCAATATCTTCTAAATGACCAATGGGTGAAACACCACCAATTGTGTATCCAGTTTGGGTTTTAACATCTTCGGGAGTTGCCATTGAAATATCTTTTTTATCTTTAATCTTTTTAAGTTTATTTAATGAGCACCTCTTATCACCTGCCACTAAACATAATACGAAGGTATTTTCTGTTTTAAATAAAAGCTGGGTGGTTTTGGACGTAATATTATTACGCGGCGGCCCAGTGCGCACTAACATACCAAACTCTTGCACATTGGCAGCCAGTACAGCGGTTTTAAGCCATTTCGACAGCCTCGCTGGGGTCTTGTATGGCAGATATTTATCTATAAAAGCGGCATCAAGATCGCGGCCACCAATTATTAAATTCACCTCTGGGGCGAGACCATTAGCAGGCAACTGCTGCTCCACAGAAAACATAATATTAGAGGTGCCAGCATCAACCGTAGTTTTCATTGATGTGCTGCGCGAAGTCAGCATACTTGTCTGCGACTGCCAGTCCAAATAGACCGTGCCCTCAGCCTTTTCGACGTGCAGATAATCTTTGTACACTTTTGGGAAAAACAACTCAAAGCCATCGCTATCAGCAAGATGAAACAAGCCCCCTGAACCCTGCACTTCCAGATAACCATTAATATTTTTTACACCTGGGGCCCCCTTATAGGGGCGCACAGAAATATTATCCAAATTGGCTGAGGCATAATAGCCGGCTTTATTTTTTCCCAACGTTAAAGCACTTAGATCACCACGAGGCCGCAGTTCATCGATCGCCTTCAATAGTTTCGTAGAGGGCACTTTCGTCTCCCGCAAAAGATCAGACAGCACGGTGACATCTAACTGATTAACTGAGATATCAAAATCCCGCCAGCGCGACCCCAGGCGCTGATTAAAAACCAGATCCAGCGGCTCAATATCAGCATCGGACCAATCGAAATCAAAGCCCTGTAGTCTAGTCCCCCAATCCGAGCCAGAGGTAAACCAACCAGTGAGTGCAGTACTAAGGTTTTGAATAGGTGGAACATCGGCCAGCCAGTCTAATGGTATTTCGGTAATTGCCAGATCACCTTCAAAGTCCAGAGAGCCTCCAGGGTGAATATCAAACCAAACTTCACCGCTAGCATTGGCTTTAAAACTTGACAGGTTATCGAATAATTCAGGCAGCAGCGATTGAGAAAGCTCCACAATTGGATTGGAGATATTGAAGTTATCTAAGCGGAAATATCCGTCTGCATGAAAGGATTCAAGGTCAGAGGGATCACCCTGGCCCTCCATCAGAACATAGGCGGGAATACCTTGATCGGATAGTCGCACTGACAGTTCAGCGCGATGAAAATCGTCATCATTCTCCAATGTTACTTCATCGCCACGCACCTGTATTTTTTTGCCTGAAAAAAACTCTAGATCAATCAGTGCTAACCTCAGACGTATCAGGCGACTATAAAAAAGTGGCTCTAAAATAATATTTAAATCTGTGCTAGAACTGCCCTGTAGGCCCTTCAAACTCCAACGACCTAACTCATCCTCAACCATTGTAATGGCCAGCTGATCCACAACCAGTTCGCGCCAAATTGGGCTCAGGTATTTTAGGCTATTAAATAAATCGAGGTCAGCACGGCCATGCTCAAGCACAATTGCTGGCGTTTGCCCGTCACTGATAATTTCAACTTTTTCAATATCGATTGGTTTACCTGTTTTGTATTCCATTAAGCCTCGAAGAGTACAATTTCGAGTGCCTTCTTCATTAGATTTTTTCGAGAATTCCCAGTATGCATTTTGATCATTACT
>UPTG01003442.1_pt1 | contig 10039 bp, 13 predicted proteins | sample 2160121 | NCBI WGS metagenome assembly UPTG01 (sample SAMN06266255, study PRJEB28933) | marine metagenome | isolation source: Columbia River Estuary | place: USA:Columbia River Estuary, USA | collected 2014-07-27 | reverse complement strand
TTACACTAGATGAATCACAAGATTTCCATGAAGAGTTTGGATTTCTAGGATACAGTATTGACGAAAGTGATCTTTTTGAAGCGGAATATCAAGGACGCACTGTTAAACTTAACAAGCCAACAAGAGGCGATGTTAAAAAGTTTAAAGTATATGTTAAGGACCCAAAAACTGGAAACGTTAAAAAAGTAAACTTTGGACATGGCGGAAGCAGTGCAAAATCAAAAGGCGAAAAGACTATGAAAATTCGTAAGTCTAATCCTAAAGCTCGTAAGAGTTTCCGTGCAAGACATAACTGTGATAATCCTGGACCTAAAACAAAAGCTCGTTACTGGTCATGCAGGAAGTGGTGATTCTAGATGAGAATAACTGAAGTAGACAAAGGTTTAACACAAAGTGAACTGGATCAATTAGAAGTTTTTGCAGATAGATTATTTGCGAAAGTAGGCATTGATGTAGAGTTTACCCGTCACTTCTTAGATCGTGTAAATGATGAACGCAATGTAAAACAGATTACAGCAAGCGAACTTACAAGATTATTTAAACAAGAATATAAACGTTGGGGCAAACCTATTGCACAAATGGGCCCAGACTCAGAAGCAGTACTAAAAGATTTAGCAACAGATGTAAACATACCATTTGCTTTACGTTGGGACAGTGCTAACAACGAATTAGATCTCATTGCTAAAACAGTAATGCGTAAAAAGAATTTTAAAACATCTAACAAAGAGTTTGAAGTACAATCAGTTGATTACTCGTTAGATAATATACAACACAAAAAAGTATTTGAATCAATACAACAACTTAATGAGGCACTTCAGGTCGCAGCTTTACCTATTGCTGTTGTGGCTTGGAACGCCTTAGTTGCACTTAGATATTCACAAACGGCATGGTATGCCGGATTAGCAGTCGTAGGTAGCGTTAGTACCATGTATAATATTAATATCTATATTATTAATGATAAGAAAGGTCAATTTAGTTGGCTTGAAAAGAAAATGGCAGCTTCGGCTATACTTGCTGGTGAAATATGGGATACTATACGAGGTGTGGAAGATTTAAGTAATCCAGTAGTTGAAAAAGAATTAACTACACTTAGTACAGAATTACAAACAGGTGTAGAAACCTTAAAATCACAGTACACAGACGCCGGCGAATTAAATGCAGAAACAGCCAAAATAATTGCCTCAGTTGATGCGTCAGCTAATACAATGGCTCAGCAAATTGCAGATGGAGTTGATCCATCAACAATTGCTAAAACTTATATAGATTCTTTAACAAACAGTACAGGTGCAAATTCATCTGGAGTAGAAGCAGCTGAAGAAATTAATCAAGCGGCAGGACAAGTTATTAATCAAATAGCAGTAGTAAGTCCAGAAGTAGTTGCTGAAATACAAACAGAATTAGAAACTAATTATCAAAACGCAAGTGGGCAACGAGCAGCAGAAATTAAAACACAATTAACATTAGTAGCGGATGCAATAGCAAAAGCAACTGCACAAAATACAGCCAGTGATGCTAAATTAATAGCATTAGCAAACTCAATATCACAGGCAAAACAAAATGATGAGAGTGATGCTAAATTAATAGCATTAGCAACCTCGGTATCACAGGCTAAAGCAGCAGCAGCCAATGATGCATATCAAAATGATAAAATAGATGATATAGCAAACAAATCAGATGCAGCTGCAAAAGCGGCCAAGTCAGCGGCAGCTACGGCAGCCAATAATGCATATCAAAATAACAAAATAGATGATATATCAACTAAATCAGATGCAGATGCAAAAGCAACTGCACAAACAAGAGCAAGTGATGAGAAATTAATAAAAACAGCAAAAGCATATGCAGCCGCTCAAGCTCAAGCAGGCAATGATGCATATCAAAATAGTAAAATAGATAACATAGCAAACAAATCAGATGCAGCTGCAGCAGCGGCTGAACTTTCTAAGGCAATAGCTGCCGCACAAGCGGCCAATGATGCATATCAAAATAGTAAAATAGATGATATATCAACCAAATCAGATGCAGAAGCTAAAGCAAGAGAATTAGAAAAAGCACTTGCTAATGCAAAACAAACTGCAGCCAATGATGCATATCAAAATAGTAAAATAGATAATATAGCAAGCAAGTCAGACGCAGCTGCTGCAGCGGCGGCCAATAGTGCATACCAAAATAACAAAATAAATGATATAGCAACCAAATCAGATGCAGCTACAAAAGTTAACGATATTGTTGTTCCAGCTACTAGTGTAATATCTATTGCAAAGACAAATACAACTGACAATGGAACCACAAGAAACGGTAAAAAGAAGAAAACAAAAAGATGGGATTGGTCAAGTGAGAAAAACAATTATTATGATACTAATCTAAGAAAATGGCAACAAACATATGGAACATTTGAAAATCAAAACCTAATTAAAAAATATTTCACATTAAATGAAGGTGGAGCAATGCCAGGCGTTGGAGCAATACACATAGATGAAATTAACCCTACACTAACAGCATTAGAAACTAGTATTGGTGTAGACTTAATGAACAATGTATTAGGTAGTGTAGGTAAAAGACAATTCAGTGGAGACATTGATGTAGCACTACAAATACAACCAGAAGAATTACCAGCATTTATAGAAGAACTTAAAAAGAATCCACTAGTACTAGACATTGCTAAGACTAGTGTTATTATGACAAAAGTTAAAATTATGGACTTTGATGAATCTAAGTCAGACGGTAGGCCTCGTACAGGATTTGTACAAGTAGACTTTATGCCAGGCGACCCAGGTTGGATGAAAACTTATTATCACTCACCAAGTGAAACAGAATCAAAATACAAAGGCGTATATCGTAACATTATGATTGCTACATTGGCCGCAGTACACAACAGAGATCAAAGTGATGCTAAATTAGATGACGGTAGAGCTATGGAAGAAAGACGCTTTATGTGGAGTCCAACTGAAGGATTGTTGCGTGTACAACGCACACCAGTTCCTAAGAAAAACGGCGATGGATATACTAAAAAGAATAAAAATGAAACAATAGACGGTCCTTGGAAACAACCAGATGAGATCGCAGCACAACTAGGATTAGACAGTGGAAAAGATTTAAACAGTTTTGAATCATTGCTAACCGCAGTTAAAAAGAATTGGACCAAAGAAAAATTACAGTATGTTATAGATGGATTCAAACAAAACAATGTTGTACAAGACATTGGCGTGCCTGAGGAATTAGACGATGTTAGTTAATGAAGTAACAACAAACGAAGCTAGTCCTTGGGAATTACTTAAAAGAAAAGTAACACCGGTAGTACAAAAAAACAAATACCAGCGTGTTGCAGAAAAGCTACATGCAATGTTATTACGCAAACAAAAAGAAAACGGCGGTGTATTTAGACATGCATTAGGCTGGTACACATATAACATTGGTACTTCATATATAGGCATTGATCATAAAGTTCTTCATCAATATTACTTAGATAATTTTGATGCAGTTGTTGATTAATACACTTGACAATCACCCCCTTTATAATGTATAATATATCTAAAGAGAGAATCTATGACAGACAAATATTGCATATACACAAATAATTTTACATTCGTTGACAATGACGGATATGTAGCATTGTGTTGTAAAAATCTAAAGAACAAACTTTCACAATATCATATCAAAGACTACAAATTAAGTGAAATATGGAACAGTCCAGAAATGCACGCCGTTAGAGCAGAAATAGCCTCTGGTGGCGAACCCAATGGTTGTTTTAAATGTTACGATCCTGAAAGAGATGGAGTGCGTAGTTTTAGACAAAAAGCATTAGGTATGATTAATAATGGAGTTCCATTTCAAGATGAAAAAATACACGCACTTGATTTAAGATTAGGTAATGTATGTAACCTGTCATGTGTTATGTGTTTTGCTGGTAATAGTAATAAAATATTACATCAACACAAATCAATGGCTGAACATTTTGATTGGAAAGAAGGCAGACTAGAAAAAGAAGCAGAAAAATATCACAAAAGCAATTACGACTGGAGTGATGATCCTGTAGCATGGGATAACATTATTAGCAGTGTAGACAAAAACCTAAAGCATGTTTATCTAGCAGGAGGCGAACCTTTTTATCTTAAAAACTTTCCAACAACAGTACAACGCTTAGGTAGCCTGGCTCCAGGTGCTCGGTTTGTTATCAATACAAATGGCACAAGGCTATTAAGAGAAAAAGACTTAAAACAATTAAAAACAGTAGAAAATGTATTCCTAAGATTTAGTGTAGATGGATGGGGTGCCGCTGATGAGTGGACTAGACAAGATACAGTATGGGAAGAAAAACTACAAGTGATGGATCAGTATTATAATCACTTTAAATTAAAAGTATGGGACATTACTGCTAACAGTTTAAGTGTCAGACATATACCTAAACTTATTACACACTTATGGGAAAATTATCCAGATGCAAAAGTACAAATTCGTCCAGTTGTTAACAAGACAGAAGTACTTATGGAAAATATTCCAGACAGACTTAAAGCAGACAGTTTAGCATTTTTTGAACAACACAAAGATAAGCTAGAGGGAGTTGATCATGTCATAAACGAAATGCGTAAGCCGTTTAATAATGATATGAAACGCAAACACACAGTAAAACATTTTGTAAACTATTACGATACACACGGAGTAGTTACATTTGATAGTTTTGATCCCGAACTAGCAGAATGGATTAACAGTGATGCAGAAGAATAGTTTTTGTTCAATTCCTTGGATACATGCTGCAACCAAAACAAATGGAACTAGTAGAGTTTGTTGCTTAATGAGTAACCACGATAGTGGAAATGGCGGACTTACTGGACACAGTTTTAAAACTCATACAATAGAAGAAATACACAACAGTGAATTTACACGCAATATTCGTAAACAATTCTTAGCAGGCGAAAAGCCAGCAGAGTGTAATACATGTTGGGTAAAAGAAGACAATGGTGGTCAAAGCAGGCGTATGTTTACTAATAAAATGTACAAGGATGTATTTGACTACAACAAAGCATTACAATTAACAAGTGCTGATGGCAGCACAACACAGATGCCTATATATTGGGATTTAAGGTTTGGTAACTTATGCAATTTAAAATGTGTAATGTGCGGACCTCAAAGTAGCAGTATGTGGTATAAAGACTGGGCAAAAGTTCACTCCACTGATCATTTTTACGACAGCGGTACAAAAATTAACATGTCGGACGGATCCAAACAAAATAGGAAAGATCGTGAATCGGATTATGATTGGTGGGAAAGTGAACACTTTTGGGAACAGTTAGATACACATAAAGAACAACTACAACATGTTTACCTAGTAGGTGGCGAACCAATGCTAGTAGAGCCTCATTACAAATTTTTGCAAAAGTTAATAGACAGTGGTATAAGTAAAAATGTAGTGCTAGAGTACGATACAAATATTACTAATGTGCATCAACGGGCAATTGATCAGTGGAAGCATTTTAAAAAACTAATGCTTAGAGTAAGTATAGATGATTTTGGAGAACAAAATGATTATATACGTTTTCCTAGTAAATGGTATAAACTAAATGAAAATATACAACGCATTAAAGAACTTGTGCCAAATACACAAATAGAAATAAGCATTACTTGGCAAATGCTTAATGCATTTACAGTATTAAACTTATTAGATCATTTTAAACAGTATCATATTAACATAAGAATACTATCACATCCAGTACACATGGATACAAAACATTTACCAAAACAAGCAAAACTAGATATTATAGATATGTATACTAATTCAGTACACAAGGATAAACTATCTCATCTAATAAATTATTTAAACAATACATTAGACTATGATAGTAATCCATATGATTGTATAATATTCTTAGAAAAATTAGATGAGATACGAGGTACAGATTGGAAAAAAACGTTTATTGAATTACATAAATCGATAAATACTTAAAACAAAGGTATGTATTATGCAAATAAATGAAATAACATCTAATGAAAGGCGAGCTAGGAAGAAAGCATACGCACTTAAAACAATGGCAAAATACCGTAAAGCTGCAGAGCTAGGAATAGATCCATCCAAAGTTAATCAACGCAGAGATGAGCCAACTCCTGTTAAGGAAGATGGTGTAATTGTTCCAGGTGTCAATACTACAGTAGATGTTAAGCCAGGGCAGACTGAAAAAGAAGCCGCTAAGTTTTTTGGTAAAGGTAAACCAGCAGAGCTTCATAAAAAAGCACGCAAGAACAGTAATGCACATACACTGTACAATTTAGGATTAACTGAAGATAAGAAAAAAGAAGACATGCCTAAAGATAAAGATAAAAATGATATTTCGGGATTTGATCCGCAAACAGCAATGGCTGTTAAACAACTAAGAGCAAAATATCCACATGCTGATAATATAATGTCAGCACTAATGGCACAAACAAATCAAACTTTACAAAACCAATACAAAGGTGATCAACGCAGAGACGAACAAGATAAGAAACAAGACGAATTAGATAAAGAACATTCAAAGAAGTTTCTTGACATGGAAATGAGATTATTTAATTTAATTAAAAAGAACAACCTCAAAGAGGGTAAAAGAAAATAGATTATGATAGTTTATATTGTACAAATGGAAAAGTCAAAAACAGCAGATTGTCATTCCGTTGATTACAGAGACGTAGACGAGCCGCATAGATATGTAGCAGGAGTATTTACTAATTATAAACAAGCACACAAGGCTGGTGAAACAGAAGTTAAATGGCGACATGGAAGATACAATTATTATATACATGATTGTGTTTTAGATCATATTAACAAGAGTAAAATAAAATATGAAATATGCGAAGAAAATGCATACGGAGAACTTGCACCAGCATACAAAATTATAGATGTAAGAAATAAACTAAACAAATGAAAATAAATGAAATCCTAACAGAACGAAAGTATGATCCATCTAGTGAGAAAAAGCTCACAAAAGCCCAAGTGGCTCGTAACAAGTTCATGGCCAGCCTTCCAAAATATGCAACATGGATATCGTCTAATGCCAAATATTTTGATCATGAGGCTAAAGATCAAGCAATGGCAATGCGTCAGTCTGGTAGAACTCCCGAAGAAGTATATGCTAAGACTGGAATGTATTATGGCGAGGACGGTGCGTGGATGTCGAGAATCTCAGATAAAGATATGAAGATTAAGAAAGGCTTAAAGCCAGGCACGTATAGAATGGGAGATGTTATCACTCATGATGAATTTTTTAAAAATTATCCAGCTGCAGCAGATCTCGAATATCAAGTTAGAGATAACAGAGACAAGCCTGAGTTAGGTGGAGTCGCCGCATTAGACGGAACTTACATAGGAATGTCAACTCATATGAGAGATAAAAAAGGTAATGTAGTGCCAGTTGATGCAGAAACCCTCAAAGCAAAGACAGGACATGAACTACAACATATAATACAAACTATGGAACCGGGTATGAGTAAAGGTGGGGCGCCAGGTCAATTGACGAAAGCAATTACTAAAAATATCCGAAAGAACTCAAGTCCTGTATCCAAAACATCATCAGGCACATACTTAGATAAAGATGGAAAAGAGGTTAAGCTACCTATAATGAACCTCACCCGTAAAACCGTTGGAAAAGACAAGTATGGAGACGGCATACCTGTGGACGATTTCCAAACATATAAAAGTATTTGGGGCGAAATAGTCGGTAGGAATACCGACAAAACTATTAACTGGAGTCAGAAAAAAATGGATAAAAATTTTCCAGTACTTGGTCCCAATACTCCAATTGTTACAGTACCAAGAAAGGTAGATAAAAGAACTGTTCCAAACAGTGGCGAGTTTAAGTTAGGCAATGATCGTATTGACCCTGTAGTTACTAAAGTAACCCCTGATATAAATGGACCAAGCAGAAATAATACTACCTATACTACGTATATGAATAAGGACTTTAGAAAAAATGAAAATAAATGATATATTAAAATTACCTAGTATTGAAATTGGCGACGAAATACTTGTGGGTAAATTTAAAAACCGTAAAGCAACTGTAACTGGTTTTGCAGTAGATGACAACAATCAACCTGTGTTAAAAACAACTAAAGGCGATCAAAAGCTATTCAAACCTAGAATAGTTAAACTAATGGATAAGTAAAATGAATATAGAACTGAGACGTTTTCAGTCAACTCACCTTTTCCAATTAAGAAGTATACTAACAAAAGAAACTGCAGAACAATGTAACTTAGAGTGGCCATTCACAAAAGAGGTTGCAGAATCTTTCATTTCAAGCTATAATACATGGGGTATATGGATTAACGGAGGAATACTAGCAGGTGCAGTAGAAGTCAAAGAAGACTTTGAAACTGCATACTTTGTTAGCGAAAAGTATAGAAATCTAGGAATAGCAACAGAAGCCGTTATGTTATGTAAAGAAGAATTTCCTGGCAAGCAACTTTGGTGTGTTATTAATCCAAAAAACACATACAGTTTAAAAGTAGCCAATAATGCAAATTTAAGAATAAATTTTATTAGTTAGAAGAAACATGTCAAATAAAAAATTTAATAAAGAAGAACTAAAGGACACACACGGTCCTATGAACAGTGTAGCAAAAGACGATGCTGAAGTCTGGGCTAATGCAAAAGTGGGTAAAGATTACGATGAAAAGCAAATACACCGTATTGCAGTCGCTAAAAAAAAGAAAGCAAAAACTAGTAGCAAAAAACACGACAGAAGTGTGAGTAAGCAAATACTAAAGAATATAGAGGAATAAAATGGATTATACAAAAGTAGATAAAGATGGCAACAAATTAGAATCAATCATGCCTGCTGCTAATCAAAAAATACAAGCAGGACATTATGAATATTGGTTAGAGCATCCAGAATACGGTGAACCAAGTGCAGAAGATATTAAATGTGAATTACAATTGTCAGCATTAAGCACAGTGGAGCCATTAAAATGGGAAATGGACTTAGGTTGGTTTAACAAAGAAATTAAAGCATATGATGATAAATGGGTTCCATATCTACGCAGAGAAGGTGTAGTAAACAATAGAACTGGATTATGCTTAGTAGGACTACCGGGAGATGATCCTTGGGATAGTTTAAGTATGCCTGAAGCACAAAGGCGCACAGGTCGTCAACTTAGTGAATGTGATTTTAACGAACCTACACAGTTATACAAAGACTGTAAAAGTTTACATCCACTATTAGATTATTGGAAGCCATTGGGCCGTACAATGATTGTTAACAGTGGCGCAGGCGGATGGTTCCCACCACACAAAGATGCACCTATGTTGACTAGGGATACATTTAGAGTATGTGCATTTATATCAAAGAATGTTGGACATGATGCATATGAATGGGTATCAGATGGACACACTTGGCCACTTAAAGCAGGTGGAGTATACTACATAGACACACGCAAAACACATAGAACACACAGTTGGAAACCAGATAGTATGCATTTAGTAATGAATATACCCAAAACATGGGAAAATGTTATGAAGTTAATGAGTGCCACACTCAATTACTAAGGGTTTCTAATCGAATTAGATAAATACTTGTATGAAGATTACGGACATAATAACCGAAGATGCTGACGCAGGAAGTACAATGGCAGGTAATGTTGCTAGTGTTTCTTTTCCTATGACGCCAGGAACTAAGAAAAAAGACGCTCGTAAGGCAGTTGATCCAAAAGGATACTTAGGTGATGGTAAACGCAAAAAGCAAAACATAGGTTATACCGAAGAAGTAAAGGTTATCAGACGATGAGAGTTGACCAATTAGAAAGCATTTATGCAAAAAACAGAGACGAGCCTATGAATCCTGAAGTATTAATACAAGGATATGGTAGACTTAATCTTAAACAAGTAGAGGCTAAAGTAGTATCTATGTTTAAAGAGATTGCACAAATGGGTGAAAACGGAGATTGGGAAAATGTTGAATACAATCTAAACAAAGGTTTAGTACAAACATTTATAAAAGCCATCAATGAAACCTATGAAGAATTAGAAACAATTAGAAAACGCGGCGGTAAGAACAGTCGTGGCATTAATAAGAGGTAACG
>UPTG01003434.1_pt1 | contig 10053 bp, 6 predicted proteins | sample 2160121 | NCBI WGS metagenome assembly UPTG01 (sample SAMN06266255, study PRJEB28933) | marine metagenome | isolation source: Columbia River Estuary | place: USA:Columbia River Estuary, USA | collected 2014-07-27 | reverse complement strand
CCCCAAAACCCCAAAACCCCAAGGGGAAATACTTGATAATTGAATTTGATAACTTGAGTAAATTAGGTAGACCTATATCATATTACTACGGATTCTATAAAAATGGATTATTTTCGAACAAAAAAGTTCAGGATTTACTGAAAAAATACATTGAACCAGTATGGTTTACGATGACTGAAGAAGAGCAAAAAACTATCTTGAACTCTAATGATCCATTTTCTCAAGTTTGGTTGTTTTGGAGCATGAAGGAGGCTGCTTATAAATGTTATACTCAACGGTAAAAAAAACGGTTTTTTGCGCCTAAAAAATTCATTTGTAAAATGATTTCAAAAACTTTAGGATATATTTCAATTGATCGAGAAGTTTACTTTTCAACGACAATAATTACAGAAAACTATATGCATACAATTGCGTCGGACAGGAAAGAAGTTAGTTTTGATTTTAGCTTCTGCAACGGTATCAAATATTGGTAGGCCCAGGTGATTATCGCCGCCTTTACCCGGGGTTACACCACCGACCATCTTTGTGCCATAGGCAATGGCTTGCTCTGAGTGAAAAGTACCCTGAGAGCCGGTGAAACCCTGGCAAATAACGCGCGTGTTGGAATCGATCAAAATACTCATGCAGCACCTCCTGCAGCAGCGACAACCTGTTGAGCGGCATCGGTCAAACTTGTTGCGGCAATAATATTCAAACCACTCTTGGCTAGGACATCCCGACCCAGCTCAGCGTTATTACCCTCCAGACGAACCACAACTGGGACCTCAACGCCCACTTCATTGACGGCACCAATAACGCCTTCTGCAATGAGGTCGCAACGGACGATCCCGCCAAATATGTTAATCAACACGGCTTGCACGTTCTCGTCGCTTAAAATGATCTTAAAGGCCTCGGTCACGCGCTCTTTTGTAGCACCGCCCCCAACGTCTAAAAAGTTCGCAGGTTGACCGCCGTGAAGTTTCACGATGTCCATTGTTCCCATGGCCAGGCCAGCACCATTGACCATGCACCCAATATTGCCTTCCAGTGCAACATAGTTGAGTTCCCACTCGGCCGCCCTGGCTTCGCGCTCGTCTTCCTGCGAAGGGTCATGCATGGTCTGCAAGTCTTTGTGGCGATACATTGCATTGGAGTCGACGACAACCTTCGCATCCAAGCAGTGCAAGTTACCCTCGTCGGTAATGACGAGCGGGTTAACCTCAATGAGGGCCAAATCCTTTTCTTTAAAAAGCCGCGCTAAACCATTGAATATATTGACAAACTGCTTAACCTGCTGACCTTTTAGACCCAGCTTAAATGCAAGCTCACGACCTTGGTAGGGCTGTGGCCCCGCCAACGGATCAATGGCTGCCTTCAGAATTTTCTCAGGAGTTTCCTCCGCAACTTTCTCAATTTCCACACCGCCCTCAGTAGACGCCATGAACACGATGCGCCGTGATGAGCGATCCACAACGGCACCGAGATACAGCTCATCCGCAATGTCGGTGCACGTCTCAACCAGAATTTTAGTCACTGGCTGACCGTTTGCGTCAGTCTGATAAGTGACCAAGTTCTTACCCAGCCAAGCTTCTGCGAACGCGGCTGCTTCAGCTGGAGAATCCACTAACTTTACACCACCCGCTTTTCCGCGACCGCCCGCGTGGACCTGAGCTTTGACCACCCACTTGTCCCCACCAATCGCTTTAGCAGCCTCCAGTGCCGCCTCAGGTGACTCGACAGCTTTTCCGTCAGAAACGGGCAAGCCGTATTCCGCGAAGAGTGCCTTGCCTTGATATTCGTGCAAGTTCATACATCCCCCTTTATGAGTTTACGCAAGCGTTGCGCGCGCAACGCTTGGACCTTGACCGTATGAGCCTAGGATTTTAAAAAATAGTTTACCGACGCTTCTTGTTGGGCATGTGAATGGCCATGCCGTCTACCGCCAGAGCCGCTTCGTGAACAGCTTCTGACATTGTGGGATGCCCAAAAACCATGAGCTGCAGGTCTTCCGTACTCCCACCGAACTCCATGGTAATAACCATCTGCTGCACTAAATCAGCGGCCGATGGCCCAATGGCGTGAGCCCCCAAAATTCGATCGGTCTTCGCGTCAGCCAAAAGCTTTACGAATCCATCGGTCTCGCCGCTCGCCTGCGCACGACCGATCGCAGCGAACGGAAATGACCCCGCCTTATAGTCGACGCCCTCTGCCTTGAGCTCTTGCTCAGTTTTACCCACCGCTGCTATTTCTGGGTGCGTGTAAATAATCGATGGCACACATTCATAATTCAGCTGAACGGGCTTACCGTGAATTCGCTCAGCGACCATAACACCTTCCTCAGAGCCCTTGTGCGCAAGCATCGGACCTCTCACGATGTCCCCCACCGCCCAGACGCCCGGTGCTTCTGTGGCGCAACTGTCGTTAACGAAAACAAAACCGCGTTCGTCCATGGTCACACCCGAGTCCGATGTGAAGAGATTCTTGGTACGGGGTCTTCTCCCCACGGCTACAATCAGTCGGTCAAAGGTTTCTGTCTTACTTTCGCCCTTCTCGGTGTAACTGACCGTGACGGCATCATTTTTCACTTCTGTCCCGGTCACGAGAGAACTCAGACGAATATCAAGACCCTGCTTTTTGAATACTTTGGCAGCTTCTTTACTGACTTGTGCGTCCATCATGGGTAAGAAATTATCAAGGGCCTCGAATAAAACCACCTCAGACCCTAAACGACCCCAGACACTGCCCAGCTCGAGACCAATAACACCGGCACCAATCACACCCAGTCGCTTAGGGACCGCATCAAGAGTTAACGCGCCAGTACTGTCGACAATGACTGCTTCATCGGTGGGTGCGGGAGGGATAGCGACGGGCTCAGACCCGGCAGCCAACACCACGTGATCACCCGACAAAACCGATTTTGTTCCGTCAGCGTGCGTGACCTCAACCTTTCGTCCAGCGAGCAGTTTGCCGCTACCTTGCACGACGGTGACGCCATTGTGCTGAAGGAGGGACGACACACCGCCCGTCAGCTGTGTCACTACCTTATTTTTGCGCTTCATCATGCTGGCAACATTAATCGCCGGACTACCTACATCGATACCGTGAACGGCAAAGTCATCGCGCGCTTCGGCAAATTTGTGAGAGCTGTCGAGCAGGGCCTTTGAGGGAATGCAGCCCACATTGAGGCAAGTACCACCAAAGACTGGCTTACCTTTATCGTCGCTCCAAGCCTCTACAACCGTCGTATTGAGACCCAGCTGCGCACACTTAATCGCACAAACGTAACCCGCAGGCCCAGAACCAATCACTATTACAGTATGAGCGTCACTCATGAGTTAACCTTACTCCCTAAAGTTGAAGCAGAATGCGTGACGGATCCTCAATGAGGTCCTTCACCGTGACTAAAAACTGAACCGCAGTCTTACCGTCGATCAAGCGATGATCGTAGGACAGCGCCAAGTACATCATCGGACGAATCACCACTGCGCCATCGACGGCGACAGGACGATCTTTGATCGTGTGCATACCCAGTATTGCTGTCTGTGGAGGGTTCAAGATGGGGGTCGATAACAGAGAACCAAAGACACCACCGTTAGACACCGTGAACGTTCCACCCGTCATTTCATCGATGGTCAGTTTCTTGTCTCGTGCTTTCAGACCCAAGTCTCTAATTGCGGCTTCAACATCGGCGATACTCATAAAATCGGCATCGCGCAAAACAGGAACCACCAACCCGTCGTTCGTGGAGACGGCCACTCCGATGTCCTGGTAACCGTGATAAACCACATCATTCCCGTCGACCGAGGCGTTCACCTCAGGGAATCGCTTTAACGCCTCGCAGCACGCGCGAACGAAGAACCCCATAAAACCGAGTCGAGTCCCATTATGAGTTTTCTCAAATTGATCTTTGTACTGCGAGCGAAGCTTCATTAGCGGCGCCATATCCACTTCGTTAAAAGTGGTCAGCATCGCCGTTTCCTGCGTTGCGGACAGCAGACGTTCGGCAATCTTTGCACGCATACGCGTCATAGGAACTCGCCGCTCTACTCGCTCGCTAGTCGGACCTTGTGGCTCGGCAACATCGGCTGCCACACCCGCCGGCACAGGCAATGAAGACGGTGCTGCAGATTTGTCCGCAGGCGTCGACTCAGCTTGAGCCGTGGCCATAAAATTGACCACGTCTTCTTTATTAATGCGACCGTCTTTACCGGAACCTGAAATTGCCCGCGGATCCAACCTATGCTCATCGATAAGTTGTCGAGCAGCCGGTCCCATCGGGACAGCGGGACTCGCTGAGGCGCTAACTGACACAGCCGCTTCGGAAGAGGATTCAACTGACTCAGAACCCTCACCCGGTGTGAGCTCAGCGAGAAGCGCTTCGCTTTCGATCGTATTTCCCACCTCGACAAGTATGCGGTCCAAACGGCCAGCCTCAGGGGCCACCACCTCCATGACCACCTTGTCAGTCTCAATTTCAACTAACAACTCGTCTCGCTGAACAAAGTCCCCTTCCTTCTTGTGCCACAACGACACCTCACCATCGGCTACTGATTCAGGAAATGCCGGCGCTTTGATTTCTATTTTCATGATAATCGTCCGTTTTACTCACGTTTTAACAACCCTTCACCCCAGGGCTGCCGATATAAATGCCTCTTGCTCTTGCACATGCAACGCGGTGTAGCCCGCGGAAACTGATGCTGAGGGCGTTCGCCCCACATACCGTAGCTGAGCACCAAACATGGCCAGTGAAACCATCCGGCGCATTGAATCTTGAATCGAGTACCAAGCGCCCTGATTCATCGGCTCCTCTTGGCACCAAACAACGCTAGCCTCTCGTGGAAATGCGCCAAGAATGCGTTTTAACGCGTCCTCAGGCAGCGGATAGAGCTGTTCAACCCTGATGAGGGCGACATGGTTTGCACCCCGATCGGCGCGGGCCGCATCGAGATCGTAGAAAACCTTACCCGAACACAGAACCACCCGAGTCACTTGCTGTTTATCGGCCACCTTCTCATCGTCGATGACGGGTTGGAAGTGGCCGTTGGCCAGCTCATCCAGCGTTGAAACTGCACTCTTGTGGCGCAGGAGACTTTTAGGGGACATGACGATGAGTGGCTTTCGCAGCGGTCTGACACCCTGTCGACGAAGCATATGAAACACTTGAGCCGGCGTTGTGGGCACACAAACCTGAATGTTTTCTTGCGCCGACAATTGAAGGTAGCGTTCAAGCCTTGCAGACGAGTGCTCTGGTCCTTGTCCCTCGTACCCGTGGGGGAGCAACATGGTCAGCCCACAAAGCCTTGCCCACTTGTATTCACCACTGGTGATAAATTGATCGATCACAACCTGCGCACCATTGGCAAAATCACCAAACTGCGCCTCCCATATCACCATCCCACGGGGAGACGTTGTGGCATAGCCGTACTCAAAGGCAAGAACAGCTTCCTCAGAAAGCAAAGAGTCATAAATCTCGAATTTGGCTTGCGACTCAGACAAATGTTGAAGGGGAATATGGACTTCCGGTTTATTTTGCGCATGCAGAACCGCATGTCTGTGCGAGAACGTTCCCCGACCGATGTCTTGCCCCGTCATTCGCACCGGATACCCCTCTGCCAAAAGAGACGCATACGCCATGTTCTCAGCAAAACCCCAGTTAATTTCGAGCGCGCCAGCCGCCATTCTCCCCCGATCTTCAAGGAGTTTCTTAACCTGCCGCTGAAGCACAAAACCTTCCGGAACTCGCCCCATGATCTCGGCAAGCTCTCGCAACCGTGTGGCATTCACAGACGTGTCGCAGTCCATATCCCAGTTATGACCGAGGTACGGTTTCCAATCAACGAATAACTCGGTGTTCGGCTCCATGACTAGCTGCGTCACCAGCGGTTCGCCTCGATCCAGGGACTCCCGATAGCGCTCCATAAGAGCCGCGTCTTCATCGGCCGTTAATACGTCCTCGGCAATCAGTCGCTTTGCATAGAGATCTCGCGTTGACGCATGCTGCTTAATAGTGGCGTACATCAGAGGCTGCGTCACCGAGGGCTCGTCCGCCTCGTTGTGCCCTCGACGGCGGTAACACACCAAATCGATAACAACGTCTTTGTTGAACTGATTTCTAAAATCAACCGCCAGCTGCGTCGCAAACACCACCGCTTCAGGATCGTCACCATTGACGTGGAAGATCGGCGCCTGAACCATCTTCGCAACATCCGTGCAGTACTCCGCGGAGCGCGCGTCCTCTTGACGACTCGTCGTAAAACCGACTTGATTGTTAATCACGATGTGCAGCGTTCCACCCGTTTTGTAGCCGCGGGTTTGAGACATCTGAAACGTCTCCATGACCACGCCCTGGCCAGCAAATGCGGCATCCCCATGGATTACAAGTGGAACAACCGTGTCACCAACCGTATCTTTGCGGCGGTCTTGACGCGCACGCACCGAACCCTCAACGACCGGTGAGACGATTTCCAAATGTGAGGGGTTGAACGCCAATGCCAAGTGAACTTCACCGCCCGGCGTCATAATATTCGATGAAAATCCTTGATGGTACTTAACATCACCCGAACCGAAGTAAGACGCTCTCCCCTCGAATTCGTCAAACAACTCGCTGGGGTTTTTCCCTAAAATATTGATCAATACATTGAGGCGACCCCGGTGAGCCATGCCGATGACCACTTCTTTCGCGCCGTAGCCACCGCTGCGCTGAATCGCTTCAGACATCATAGGGATGAGACTCTCGCCACCTTCCAGACCAAACCGCTTAGTTCCTGGGTACTTCGACGCCAAGGACTTTTCTAAACCTTCGGCCTTGATCAGTCTGCGTAAAATTTGAATTCGGGCCTCACGATCCAACGCAGGCGCGCTCCGCACCGACTCCATGCGACTCATGATCCAATGGCGCTCGTCGGTATTGACGATGTGCATGAACTCCACGCCAATCGTGTGGCAATACGTCTGCTCAAGTGCTGCTCGAATTTCAGCTAAGGTCGCATCGGCCTTACCGATGTAGAGGCTTCCCACCTGAAATACCGTATCGAGGTCGGCCTCTGAGAGCTCGTGGAACTCCAGTTCAAGGTCAGCGACCGGCGCCCGCTCTGCGAGGGCCAATGGGTCTAGCTTGGCTTTTTGGTGTCCACGCTGCCGATAAGCCGAAATCAGCTGCACCACACGAACCTGTTTTCGCTCGTATTCAGTGGCTTGTGAGTCCTGACTGCGCGTTGCCTCCGTTCGAACTCGCATTTTGCTGATGCGAGCGAACTGCGCGCGTAGCACCGAGTGCGGCAGATCGCGCAAATTATTTGCACTGGTCTGAACCTTGGGTAGGCGGTCAAAGTAGTCCCGCCACTCTGGCGGAATGTCGTTCGGATCTTTTAAATACGTTTCGTACAACGCCTCAACGTAAGCTGCATTGCCCCCTGAGAGGTGCGACGTGCTTCGCTGCTGCTCCATGCTGGGTAGGTCTATCGACTTTGCCATGCACACTTCCCCCGAAGTCATTTGCGGTGCCTTATTGTTTGGTATGTGTTACCGCATCACGAGGAATATTTTACGCTGTCCGATAGCGAATTCCCATGTGTCAGCAGAGTCCTAATAGCAAAAACGCCACAAAAGTGGCGTTAATATTACCCATTATAACTCTAGGTTATGCGATTAATAACCAAAATGCCTAGGCGGCTCTACTAAGCAACATAGAGCGAATGTGGCCAATGGCGCGCGTGGGGTTCAAACCCTTGGGACACACGTTGACGCAGTTCTGAATGCCGTGACACCGAAAAACACTGAAGGGATCATCGAGTTTTGACAGCCGCTCGTCAGTCGCCTGGTCGCGACTATCAGCAAGAAATCGGTAAGCCTGTAACAAGCCCGCTGGCCCGATAAATCGGTCAGGATTCCACCAAAACGATGGGCAGCTGGTCGAGCAGCACGCACAGAGAATACATTCGTAAAGTCCGTCGAGCTTCGCCCGGTCCTCTGGCGTTTGCAATCGCTCAATAGCCGGCGCCGGAGTGCTGTTCTGAAGATAAGGCTCAATCTTCTCGTACTGCGCATAGAACAGGCTCATATCAACCACTAGATCACGTACCACAGGCAGACCGGGTAACGGCCGAATCACCAGCTTGTTCTTCTTCACCGCTTCCGAAAGCGGCGTGATACAGGCCAAACCGTTTCTTCCATTAATATTCAGCCCATCGGAGCCACAAACGCCCTCTCGACAGCTGCGGCGGTACGTCACAGTGGCGTCGTGATCGGCCTTGATCATCTCAAGCACGTCAAGAACCATTAGGTCTTTCCCTGCCGTATCGACACGGTACTCCTGCATCTGTGGCGACGCATCGGTTTCGGGGTTAAAGCGATAAACACTGACCTGCAACATCTATTATCTCCTCGCAGATTAGTAGGTGCGTATTTTGGGTTGGAAGGTATCGACGGTCTTTGGCGTGAAGTTGACCGACCGCTTCGTCACCGCCTTACTTTCTCTATGGTATATCGAATGGCACAGCCACTCGTCATCATCTCTTTCGGTGAAGTCTTCCCGCGCGTGTGCGCCGCGACTTTCCTTCCTAGCCTCTGCAACGATAGCGGTCGCCTCGGCTGTTTCAAACAAATTTTGCAGCTCCAAGCATTCAATACGTGCCGTGTTAAACGCGTTACTCTTGTCCTCGAGTTTAACGTTATCGATACGCCCTTTTAAGTCGGCCAACTTCTTAATGCCTTCTTGCATAAACTCGCCCTTGCGGAAGACGCCAAAGTAGTTCTGCATGACGCCCTGGAGTTCTTTTCGCAGCGCAGACACGTTTTCACCACTGTCGTTCGCATTCAACGACACCAAACGCTCATTGGCCTGGGAAATGTCATCCGGTGATGCATCACGCATTTCAATGCCTTGTCGCAGCGCATCTTCAATAAACAAGCCTGAGGCTCGACCGAACACCACTAAGTCGAGTAGCGAGTTACCGCCTAAACGATTCGCACCGTGCACCGAAACACACGCGACCTCACCACAAGCATAGAGACCGGGAATAACGTGGTCATTGCCCTGTGCGTCAACCGTCAAGGCCTGCCCGTGAATATTAGTAGGAATACCGCCCATCATGTAATGGCACGTCGGCACTACAGGAATCGGCTCTTTTACCGGGTCCACATGAGCAAATGTACGGGACAGTTCACAAATACCCGGGAGACGGGACTCTAGGACCTCTTCACCCAGGTGATCGAGTTTTAACTTCACATGATCTTTGTCTGGACCACATCCGCGGCCTTCGAGAATCTCCAGAACCATAGAGCGCGCAACAACATCTCTGCCCGCAAGATCTTTAGCATTGGGCGCGTAACGCTCCATAAAGCGCTCGCCATCCGCGTTCACTAGATATCCGCCCTCACCCCGGCAGCCTTCGGTGACGAGCGTGCCTGCGCCATAGATGCCTGTTGGGTGAAACTGCCACATCTCAATATCTTGAACCGGAACACCGGCCCTCAGTGCCATACCCACACCGTCGCCGGTGTTAATGTGCGCATTGGTTGTTGATGCGTAGATCCGTCCGGCACCGCCCGTTGCGAAGACAGTCGCCTTTGATTTGACGTACACGGTCTCACCGGTCTCAATGCAAATCGCGATGACACCCACAACTGCGCCGTCCTGATTCTTTACCAGGTCGGTTGCAAACCATTCGTTAAAAAAGACCGTCTCGTTTTTAACGTTATTCTGATACAGCGTGTGCAACAGCGCATGACCTGTACGGTCAGCTGCCGCGCAGGTTCGCGCAGCCTGTCCACCCTCTCCAAAATTTTTGGACTGACCCCCGAACGGGCGCTGATAGATACGGCCCTCTTCGGTGCGTGAGAATGGCAGCCCCATGTGCTCGAGCTCAAATATAGCCTCGGGACCGACTGAGCACATGTATTCAATGGCGTCTTGATCCCCAATGTAATCACTGCCTTTGACCGTGTCGTACATGTGCCAACGCCAGTCATCATCGGGGTCTGAGCTCGCAATCGCACACGTAATTCCACCCTGCGCGCTCACAGTGTGTGAGCGAGTGGGAAACACTTTAGAAATAACTGCGGTTTTGTAGCCTG
>UPTG01003429.1_pt1 | contig 10066 bp, 10 predicted proteins | sample 2160121 | NCBI WGS metagenome assembly UPTG01 (sample SAMN06266255, study PRJEB28933) | marine metagenome | isolation source: Columbia River Estuary | place: USA:Columbia River Estuary, USA | collected 2014-07-27 | reverse complement strand
CAGCGAGCCAATGTTTTGTGGAAAAAAATGCTGGCGGAATACGAAGCCCCTGCATTAGATCCCGCTATCGACGAAGCACTGCAAGCCTTTATGACTACCCAAAAAGCATCTTTCGCCGATCGAGATTATTAAACGAGGAGAGACCCTGCCATGTCAGATGACGAAGACGATATTGTCCTTTCAGAACTCTCGAACGAAGATCTCGTGCAACAAATGCACGATGACCTGTACGACGGCCTGACAGAAGAAATTGAAGAAGGCACTCGAATTTTGCTGGCACGTGAGTGGTCTCCAGAGGACGTGCTAGGCAAGGCATTGGTCGACGGTATGACCATTGTCGGCATCGATTTTCGTGACGGTATTTTATTTGTCCCGGAGGTACTGCTCGCGGCTAACGCCATGAAAGGTGGCATGTCGATATTGCGACCGCTGCTTGCAGAAACCGGCGCCAAGCCAGTTGGCACGATGGTCATCGGTACTGTCAAAGGCGACATTCATGACATTGGCAAAAACCTCGTCTCGATGATGCTGGAAGGCGCGGGGTTTGAGGTCTTCGACATCGGCATTAATAACGCTGTCGAGGATTATTTAGCGGCGATCGAACAGCACAAACCCGACATTTTGGGTATGTCTGCCCTGCTCACAACCACCATGCCTTATATGAAGGTGGTCATCGATACCTTGGTCGAGAAAGGACTGCGCGAGGACTATATCGTGCTGGTGGGCGGCGCTCCACTCAACGAGGAATTTGGTCAGGCTGTTGGCGCTGATGCCTATTGTCTTGACGCAGCAGAAGCGGCGACCACCGCAATCCGCATGGTCAGTGAGCGCCGTCTGGCGCAGAGCGCCTGACCTTCTCGGCGATGATGGGAGCCACTCTAATCATCGCCTGCGGCGCACTCGCGCGGGAAATAGACGCGCTCAAACGCGCCAATGGATGGGATCAGCTGCAGGTGCAATGCATTGATGCAGCCCTGCACAACCGACCTGAGGCGATTCCTGCGAGAGTAGACGCTTTGCTCGAGAAGCACTTCCATCAATACGATCGGGTGTTCGTGGCTTATGCGGACTGTGGTACCGGCGGCGCACTGGATAAGGTGTTGGCGCGATGGGATGTCAGCCGCCTCCCGGGAGCTCACTGTTATGAAGTCTTCGCGACGTCAGCCGTGTTCCATGCACTCGCAGAGGCAGAGCCTGGCACCTTTTACCTGACCGATTTCTTAGCACGGCATTTTGATCGGTTGGTCATCGAGGAGTTAAAACTCGATACACATCCGATTTTACAAGACATGCTCTTTGGCCATTACCAGCGAATCGTTTACCTAGCGCAAACAGACGATCCAACACTCCTCGCCAAAGCGCAAAAAGCGGCAGACCGATTAGGGCTCGCTTTCGAGGTCCTCGAGACCGGATTAACAGCGTTACAGGCCGCCTTAGCCCCGCAAGTTCTTCACTTTGATCATGACCGTGAGGCCCACCATGCAACGCATTGATATTTTGTGGCGCGATATTCCCTCGCAAGTCCTGATTAAGCGTGGCCGAGATCGTGGTAAGTACATGCTGAGCGCGCGCTTCCAAGAGGCGATAGACCGCGCTGCCATGCGAGCCGGCAAGGGCGGCAGTGACGCTTACCTTGATGAATGGCGACGGGTTACCACCGCGATCGAGGCCGAAGGCGCACTGGCAGATATCGCAGCACAACTCGGTCAAGAAATTGAAGCGCAGTATTCTGATGACGACATCACCCGACTGGCCAAGCAAAATGGCTATGCTGAGTCTGACTCATGAACTCGGCCAGACTGGGGTCCCTGCGCAGGCGCGATGGCTCGCTGTATTGTTCGAAATAATAAAGCCGCACCGCCACCTTCATTCCTATTTTCTTCTTTCATTACTATTTTCTGCATTAGGCTATCCTCATGACAATAACGACAATTAGTTCAGCCACTCGGGAAGTTCATATGGGCTTCGATCAACGCTTTGTGATTATTGGAGAGCGGATCAATCCGACCGGCCGCAAAATTTTGGCCGAGGAAATGAAAAATGGGGACTACAGCCGCGTCGAGTCTGACGCGCTGGCGCAGGTTGCAGCAGGCGCCCACATGCTCGATGTCAACGCGGGGATTCCGCTGGCGGATGAGCCACGTATTTTGGCGGAGGCCATTCAGCTGGTGCAATCTATCACCGATGTACCACTGAGCATTGATTCCTCTATCGTCGAGGCACTAGAAGCGGGTCTTGCCGTTTATCAGGGAAAAGCACTGGTCAATTCAGTGACGGGTGAGGATGAGGTGCTAGAGCGGGTGCTGCCCTTGGTCGCTAAACACAAGGCGGCTGTTGTGGCGATCTCTAATGATGAGACCGGTATCTCAGAGGATCCCGACGTGCGCTTCGCGGTTGCTAAAAAAATTGTCGAGCGCGCCGCTGACTACGGGATACCCTACAGCGATATTGTTGTGGATCCCCTCGTGATGCCGATTGGTGCGATCAATACAGCCGGCCTGCAGGTCATGGCACTGGTGCGACGCCTTAGAGAGGAGCTGAAAGTGAATACCACCTGTGGCGCCTCTAACGTAAGCTTTGGCCTGCCTAATCGTAATGGCATTAACTCGGCCTTTCTTACCATGGCGATGGGTGCTGGAATGACCTCCGCCATTACCAGTCCCATGCATCCAGAAGTGATGCAGGCTGTGCGCGGTGGCGATGTCATGATGGGCCATGATCCCAACTGCACGCATTGGATTCGCGCCTATCGTGAACCCGCTGCTGAGGGTGAGGGACGTGGCGGCAGATCGGGACGATCGGGACGTCGCAGGAGCGCTTAAATCTTGGCTGAAACCGATGTCAAAGTGCTCTTTATGCCCTCGGGGAGACGAGGATTCTTTCCCCGTGGCACACCCCTTTTGGACGCTGCACGCAGTTTAGGCGTCGACATCGACTCCGTCTGTGGTGGCAGAGGACTCTGCGGGCGCTGCCAAATCAGTTGCGTGACGGGGTCTTTTGCCAAACACCAAATCGAATCTGACGTCGATCACCTCTCCCCTTTTTGTGCGACCGAGGCCAAATTTGACGAACGAAAGGGCCCTTTAAAAGAGGGCCGTCGGCTCAGTTGTCACACCACACTGCTGGATGATGCCGTCATCGATGTGCCCGCTGAGAGTCAGGTGCACCGACAGATCGTGCGCAAAGAAATGGAATCTCGCGATATCCGTCTCGATCCCGCCACACGGCTCTACTACGTACAGATTGGCGAGCCGACGCTCGAGGATCCCCGTGGTGAACTGCAACTGTTAATTGAAGCACTCGAGGCCGATTGGGGTGTTACCGGCCTCACGTTGGCCCACTCACAGCTGCAGCAAATTCAAGCGGCACTGACACGAGAAGACCGTGGCATTACGGTAGCCGTGTATCAAGAACGCGAAATTACCGCTGTGTGGCCGGGGCTCTTTGAGCAACCCCGGGGTATCGCCATTGACGTGGGCTCCACCACTGTCGCGGCGCATCTTTGTGATTTAAAAACCGGAGAGGTGTTGGCCTCTGCCGGTGTGATGAACCCGCAAATCCGCTACGGCGAAGATCTGATGAGCCGAGTGTCTTATGTCATGATGCACCCCGAGGGGGCGGAGCTCCTCACTCTCGCCATCCGCGAGGCAATCAATGGCTTATTGGTGGAGTTGAGTGAGCAAGCCTCAGGCGCCATCAACGATATTTTAGAAATTGCCTTGGTGGCGAACCCCATCATGCATCACATTTTGCTGGGCATTAATCCGGTGAACCTCGGCACTGCGCCCTTTGCGCTCACCACCAGTGACCCGATCGACACCCGCGCCATCGAAGTGGGACTGATCGCGCATCCTGAGGCACGACTGTATTGCCTGCCGTGTATTGCGGGCCATGTTGGAGCGGATGCTGCCGGGGTCATTTTGGCCGAGGCACCCCACCGCGGGGAGGGCATGACACTCGTCGTCGATGTCGGCACCAATGCTGAAATCGTGCTCGCCAATCAGGAGCGCCTGCTCGTGTGTTCGAGCCCCACCGGACCCGCTTTCGAAGGCGCACAAATTAGCAGTGGACAGCGCGCCACCATGGGCGCCATTGAGCGCGTTCGCATCGATCGGGAGACACTGGAGCCACGCTTCAAGTCCATCGGCAGCGATTTGTGGTCCAATGAAGCGGGCTTTTTAGAGGCGATGTCAGGCCATGGTGTCACCGGTATCTGTGGATCCGGCATCATTGAAGTGGTGGCTGAGATGTATCTTGCTGGCGTCATCACGCCCGAAGGTGTCGTCGACGGAGGCTTGGCCGATCGGAGCACCCGTATTCGACAAGAAGGTCGCACCTGGTCCTACGTGTTACACCACGCCGAGACGGCCGATGAGTCTGATGTGGTGGTCACCCAAAACGATGTGCGACAAATCCAGCTGGCCAAAGCGGCTCTCTACGCGGGTATCAAGCTACTCATGGATGAAATGGGGACCAACTCGGTCGATCGAATTCGCCTGGCAGGTGCCTTTGGCAGTCACATCAGTGTCAGCCACGCGATGGTACTGGGACTGATACCTGATTGCGATCTAGAAAACGTGACTTCAGCCGGCAACGCCGCGGGTGCGGGCGCCCGCATGGCGCTGCTGGATCGCAACGCCCGAATAGAGATTGCTGATACCATTCGCACTGCTGAGCGGATCGAGACAGCGGTGGCTCCCGATTTCCAAAGCCATTTTGTAGGAGCGATGGCCCTACCGCATCAGAGTGATCCGTTTCCCCATCTGTTCGCTCGAGTAGAGCCACCCAAGGCAAAGGCGGCCACTGCTGACGACACGCCCAAACGACGACGGCGCACTCGCTCGAATCGTTAGGGCGACGTACTGCCTACTTTGGCCGTCTTACGCCGCGCGTGGCGGTCATAAACCGCGTCGTCGAGGCGGCTACCAAACAGCGAATCGGGCATCATCTCGTAGTACGGATCGTGGGTCGGCATGGTCCGACTCCAGTCAACGCGTTCTGATCGATAGGCCATTTTCCAAACCTCTCCTCGACGCTCGTAGCGATCGAGGTAGCGTCCGGCAACGATCAAATCCTCAAAGCCATTCTCTGCTTTCACTTTGTGATACGCCTGAAAATACACCTCACCGAAGGCCTCATCGCCCTCCACTTCGATCAGGGTATTGCCAATCATGTGCTGATTTGAGATGTGATCGGTCAGTGCGGTGACCGCAAACTCGATGAAAGTGGCGGCATCGCTGTTGATGAATCCGTATTCACAAAAGGCGTCCTCCCAAAATACCGAGTGCAGCAGCTCGGCATCCGTGCGATCAAGCCCACGCATATACCGACACGACAATTCATAGAGCGCCTGTTTATCTAGCAAGGTCTGCAGTGCGAGATCCATTGATGAAGCCTCTTTATAGGTTTAATCGGTTGCCATAGTGCATCGTCATCCACATTCATGCCTAGATCAACCACTGTGGCAGCCCCACCGTGTTTGGCTTGTCGTTCTCTATCGGTCTGCGCATACTGATGATCTATCAATGACGACGACGCCCAGCAGGTACCCTCGACACTATGGCAGATAAAGCGCAATCACCCGGCAGTTCCCGGGCCCTCGGCACGTCCATCGCCGACGTATTGGCGTCCGATGCCCGCCCCGCTCCCGCACCACTCACGACCCAAGCCTACGAATTCCTCGGCGATGCAGACCTGCCCACACACCGCTACACCTGTGATGATTTTTTCCAGCAGGAAATGTCCGGTATGTGGTCGCGCTGCTGGCAGTGGGCCTGCCGTGAGGAACACATCCCCACGGTCGGAGATCACTATGTCTATGACATTGGGCCTTACTCCGTGATTATCACGCGAGTAGCGGTCGGCGAGATCAAAGCTTTTATCAACAGCTGTACCCACCGCGGGACCCGGCTTCTAAGCGAAGAGGGGCCTGGCTCCGGGCAGGGCTTTCACTGTCCGTTCCACGGATGGTCTTACGACCTTGATGGCACCCTCAAAGATGTGCCGGGACACTGGGATTTTCCACATGTTTGCGAAGCAACCCATTCGCTTCAGTCCGTCAGGTGTGACACCTGGCAAGGTTTTATCTTCGTCAATTTTGATATCGATGCTAAACCGCTGCGCGAACAGCTGGACGTGATGCCCGAGCATTTTTCGCATTTTCCGCTGAGTCATCGTCGCATTCGGCTCCATGTGCAAAAGGCATTGCCGGCGAACTGGAAGGCCGCACAAGAGGCTTTCATGGAGGCGTATCACAACTTTACGACCCACGATGCGCCCACGGGGGCGAATGCCCAGTACGATATTTTTGGTCCTCATGTGAGCCGCTTCATTCATAGTCTTGGCCACTACTCCCCCGAGGCACTGTCGGATTACCCCGGGGATAAGTGGCGTGCGCCACCGCTGACCGAGCAGGAACTCCTGGCGGGGCTTCCAGTGGAGCAGAGAACACTGGCCGAAGATGAAACGGCGCGGGCCGTTGGCGCTCAGCAGCTGCGCGAAGCGCTCGGCGCGCAACTCAACGTGGATTTTTCTGCCGCTTCCGATAGCGAAATGCTGGACTCGATCGAGTACCACGTTTTTCCCAACGCCTTTTTCTTTCCCGGAATACTGATCTCCATGGCCTATCGCTTTAGGCCCCTTGATGACGACGTGGACAGCTGCCTATTCGAGATACTGATGTTAGAGCCGCTTGCGGAGGGCGCGACGCACCCCGACCCGCCCGAACCGGTGTATCTTGAGGTCGAGCAGTCATACACAGAGGTCGATGAGCTCGCTTGGTTGGGCACGGTCTATGATCAGGACACCAGCAACCTGCAGTTACAACAGCAAGGCCTCAAGAGCAGTCGCAAGGGTATTACGCTGGGGAATTATCAGGAGGCACGCATTCGGCGCTTTCACCTGACCCTAGCTTACTATCTGGCGCAAGCGCACCTCGCCCAGGGCAGCAGCGACGGTTGACCGGGTCATTTGGGTCTGAGCGTATTCCCCCGTAAACTAGGCCGCTCGATTCTGCGTATTAACCTCACATTTCTCCACGGAGCACGTCACTATGAAACTCGGATTTCTTCTCGGTTATTCAGGTAAACAGATTCATATTCCACTGGACCTGATTAAAACAGCCGAGTCCATGGGCTATGACTCAGTGTGGACCGCAGAGGCCTATGGCAATGACGCGGTGACCTCTGCCTCCTGGGTGCTCGCCAATACCAGCAAAATCCGGGTAGGAACGGCCATCATGCAAATGCCCGCAAGAACGCCAGCCATGTGTGCCATGACAGCCATGTCGCTCGATCAGCTCTCTGGCGGCAGATTCATTGTCGGTTTGGGTGCATCAGGACCGCAAGTTGTCGAAGGATGGCATGGCGTGCCCTATGGCAAGCCCGTTACCCGAACCAAAGAATATATTCAAATCATGCGTAAAATCTTCAAGCGTGAAGGACCTGTGGAGCTCGACGGTAAAATGTACCAACTGCCCAACACCGGAGAAGGCACGACGGGTCTTGGCAAACCGCTCAAGTCGATTTTAGCGGCGAGCGACAACATCCCGATTTACACCGCTTCGATCACGCCCGCTGGATTACGCTGCGCGGGTGAAGTGGGTGACGGCGTGTTCCCCGTCTGGATGGACCCCACAAAATACGCTGTTATCGGTGACTCGATCGAAGAAGGGTTCGAAAAGGCGGGCAATGGCAAAAGTCTCAAGGACTTTGATATTGCTCCCTTTGTCACGGTCGCGATGAACGATGACCTGGACGCCGCCTATGACTCCTTACGGCCTTGGTTAGCGCTCTACATTGGCGGGATGGGGGCCAAGGACAAAAACTTTTATCACGAGTACACCACCCGCCTTGGCTACGGCGACGCCGCTGACGAGATTCAGGCTCTGTACCTCAGTGGAAAAAAACAAGAAGCCGAGGCAAAAGTGCCCAACGCGCTACTGGACGATGTCTCACTGATCGGACCCCGCGGGCGCATTATTGAACGCCTGCAGGTGTGGAAAGAGGCTGGCAAGCGAGGCGAAGTGGGCAGTATGCTGCTCGGCGTGCAGGACCCCGAGGTACTGGAGCTCTTCGCAAACGAAATGCTGTAAGGCGCTGCGTGACCTCGATGATGCAAGTCGATGGCGCCTGCTTATGCGGCGACGTAACCTGGGAAGCGACAGTGGACACCCAGCTTATCGTCGTCTGCCATTGCAGCGATTGCCAAACAGTGGGCGCCTCTGCATTCCAATTCTCGGCGCGCGTCGACCGCAACCAGTTCGTCCTAACCAGCGGCACGCTCAGTGCCTACGTTAAAACAGCAGAGAGCGGTCAGGCTCGAGCCATGAGCTTCTGCGGGCGCTGCGCAACCATGCTTCACACCAGCAATACCGATGGCAGTGGCCCGCTCTCTCTGAGACTCGGCGGATGTCGGCAAAAACATGCGTTAACGCCGCAGTTTCAAATCTGGTGCGAATCCGCTTTGCCATGGGTCCAGGTGGCAGCAGGCGTTAGCTTGCCGAAACAGACGTAAAGCACGCTCTATTCTGAGCGAGACACCACCGCTTGCGAGACGATCAAGTCAGTGACTATGAGCATTAGTTCAATAGCTCCGCTTCTTCAGAGGGAAGCTCTGATTCGAAGATCTTGAAGATCTGCGTTTCCCCCTGAATGCGATCGCTCTTAGGGGATACCCCCATATATTTCCGATAACAACGACTGAAGTGTGTGGTGGACACAAATCCACACATCGACGTGATTTCGACAATCGAACGGGACGTTTGCTTGAGCAGACGGCGCGCCCGATCGAGTCGTAATTTTAAGTAATAACGGGACGGGGTACTGTGTAGGTGCTTTAAAAATAGTCTTTCTAATTGTCGTCGGGACAGACTGACATAGTCAGCGAGCTCTTGCAGGGTAATAGGCTCTTCAAGGTTAGCCTCCATCAACTGCAACACCTCTTTGAGCTTGGGCTGCATGTCTGCCTTTCTCGACCACATCGGAATGACCTGCATTTCAGCATCTGACCGGTGACGCTCGCAAACCAGCATGTCTGCCACACCATCAACCAGAGACTGAGGATGCCGCTTAGCGATCATTGCTAGCATCATATGCAAGGGCACCGTGCCCCCGGTACAGGTCAATCGATCGCGGTCGATCGTATACAAGTGGGAGTTGAAATCGATAGCAGGAAACTGTTCGGTCAGCAGCGTTAAGCAATCCCAGTGGGCGCTGCATTGATACCCGTTCAGAAGCCCAGCGCTGGCCAGCGCATACGACCCTGTGCACAGTGCACCGAGCTGCGCGCCCTTTTGCGCCTGCTTGCGCAGCCACGCCAAATCAGATCGCTGCACACTCTGTTCAATATCAATGCCGCCGACAACAATCACCAAGTCGAAATCCACTTCATCCGAGAGGGTGTAATCGAGCGTGACACGAATCCCGTCACTGCTCACCTGATCTCGTTCTCCCGAACCAATCAGATGCCAGCTATACAGGGCGGTGCCCGAAAGCAAATTGGCGACCCGCAGAGGGTCGATGGCACTGGAGAGGGAAATCAACGTGAATTGATCCATCAACAAAAAGCCCACGCGTTTGGGAGGAGCGTTAAACGTCCGTGTCTGCTCCATGCCGTTTCTCCAGATTAAGCGATACCTGGTACCTCAGCTTCTGACGCGTTCGTTCGCAGGATCGAGCAACGCCCGATAGCCGACAGAGACGATTTTGGCCGGAAAGAAGCAGCCAAAATATTCCATCAGTACCCGCTCGCCCTCTTTAGCACGATCAGTGGGAAGGTACCCCATCGCGATATTCTGGCCTAAAGACGGTCCAAAAGCGACACTTGTGGTGTAAGAACGACGTCCATGGGTATCAATGATCACTTCTTGGGTCTCTGGGTCGAGCAAAGGCCAGTGTCCAACCGGGTAACGGACCACGCCGTTTTCGTCGGTGGTGTCTTCCAGCACAAACGTACACAAATAGGCCGCCTGCTCGGGCAATTCACGCTGAGCAACGTAGGCATCTTTGCCATGGAAGTCTGCGGCTTTGACTTTGGGTCGCGATAATCCCGCTTCTTACAGGTTGTA
>UPTG01003428.1_pt1 | contig 10066 bp, 9 predicted proteins | sample 2160121 | NCBI WGS metagenome assembly UPTG01 (sample SAMN06266255, study PRJEB28933) | marine metagenome | isolation source: Columbia River Estuary | place: USA:Columbia River Estuary, USA | collected 2014-07-27 | reverse complement strand
AGACCCGATTGAAATTAATTTGGAAGGGGTTAATCAGACGCAAATTAATATGCGTGTAGGCCTCTCTTTTGCCGAGGCGCTGCGCGCGTTTTTGCGCCAAGATCCCGATGTTGTGATGGTTGGTGAGATACGCGATTTAGAGACTGCCGAAATTGCCATTAAAGCAGCGCAAACCGGTCACTTGGTGCTATCGACACTGCACACCAACAGTGCCCCAGAGACTTTGACGCGTTTGCTCAATATGGGTGTGCCAGCCTTTAACGTGGCGACATCGGTCAACCTTATTATTGCCCAGCGGCTGGGCCGCAAGCTTTGTACCCAGTGCCGCGAACCCTTTAATGATGTGCCCGACAATGTGCTCAGCGAAGAAGGTTTCGACACCATTGGCATACCCCGCAAGGAAATGACGCTGTTTAAGCCGGTGGGCTGCCCAATGTGCACCAATGGTTACAAGGGGCGCGTTGGTGTTTACGAGACCCTGAAAATTAGCCCAGCCATTTCGCGTTTGATTATGGAGGGCGGTAGTTCGCTGGATATTCTGGCTGCGGGCATTAAGGAAGGCTTCAAAACATTGCGCGTATCCGCTTTACGCAAGGCCGCTCGTGGTCTAATTAGTATTGAAGAAGCCAATCGCATTACCAAAGATTAATCTGTAAATACCTAGGGAAAGGATGTAATTATGGCTGCCACTGCCGAGACCATGAGTTTTGTTTACAAGGGTAAAAATCGCAAAGGCGAAAAAGTTGAAGGTGAGTTGCGCGCGGGCAATCTAAGCATGGCGAAGGGCTTGCTGCGCAAACAGGGCATTATTTCGACGTCGCTGAAAAAAAATCTAAGCCTCTGTTTGGCGGTAATAAGAAGAAAATCACCCCAGGCGATATTGCCCTGTTCACTCGTCAGTTGGCGACAATGATGAAGGCAGGTGTGCCGCTGGTGCAGTCTTTCGATATTGTCGCGGACGGATTAGAGAACCTCACCATGCGCGACTTGGTCTTTCAGATTCGCGATGATGTGGCCTCAGGTGGCAGTTTTGCCAATGCGTTGCGCAAACATCCGCGCTACTTCGACGACCTCTTTTGCAGTTTGGTCGATTCCGGCGAAACCGCCGGTGCGCTGGAAACCATGCTTGACCGTGTGGCGACCTACAAAGAGAAGACCGAAAAATTAAAAGCCAAAATCAAAAAAGCCATGACCTACCCCATTGCAGTGATGGTGGTGGCGATTGTGGTTACCGCTATTTTGCTGATCAAAGTTGTGCCTGTTTTTGCTGAGACATTCAGCAGCTTCGGCGCCGATCTGCCCGCCTTTACCCTGTTCGTGCTGGGCCTCTCTGAATCGCTGCAAGCCTCGTGGATGTATATTTTGGTGATCATTGGCGTCTCGCTGTATGCCTTTAAAGAGGCACGTTTCCGCTCGGCAAAATTTGCCTACATGGTGGATAAATACATGCTGAAAATACCGATCGTCGGCAATATTATTTACCATGCTGTGGTGGCGCGCTTTGCTCGCACGCTGGCAACGACTTTTGCCGCCGGTGTGCCGATTGTGGACGCGCTCGAGTCTGTGGCGGGTGCCGCTGGCAATGCGCTGTTCCGCGATGCCATCTTGCGGGGGCGCGATGACGTCACCACCGGTGTTCAACTGCAGCAGGCGATTCGCTCGCGCAAAATGTTCCCTGTGCTTCTGCAACAACTGGCTGCTATTGGTGAAGAATCTGGCGCCCTGGATGAGATGCTGGAGTAAGCCGCGACCCATTACGAAGAACTGGTTGATAATGCCGTGGACAATCTAACCAGCCTGCTCGAGCCAATGATTATGTCGGTGCTGGGTGTGTTGGTCGGTGGTTTGTTGATCGCCATGTATCTGCCCATCTTCCAGTTGGGTAATGTGGTTTAATAGTTTAAATTCAGCTGCTTTTTAGACATAACTAGGTTAGATGTGACTATGGTATTAGAAACCGATTTATCCCCCTTCGCGCTAGCCTTGGCCGCTCTGCCTTTTGGTTTAATTGTTGGCAGTTTTCTCAATGTGGTGATTTTGCGGCTGCCCGTGCAGCTAAAAAATGGCTGGCGCCGCGAGTCTGAGGATTTTTTGGGCTTACCCCCGCAGGCGCAAGAACCGGTCACCATTGCCAAACCGGCATCGCGCTGCCCCAGCTGCGGCGCGGCGATTAAGCCATGGCACAATATTCCAGTGATTAGCTACATCTTTTTGGGCGGCAAGTGCAGCTGTTGCTCGCAGACCATTTCTCTGCAATACCCCATGATCGAACTGCTGGCGGGCGTGGCTACAATGTTTATTGTTTACCAATTTGGTTTAACTGCCGTGACAGCCTACAGCCTGCTGTTTACCTACGCCTTAATTGCGTTGACTGTTATTGATTTTCACGAGCAGCTACTGCCGGATCAAATCACCCTACCCCTGCTGTGGCTGGGCCTGTTTGCCAATCTCAGCGGTACCTTTGTGCCTTTAGACGAAGCTGTGCTGGGCGCTATTGGCGGCTATCTGTCGCTGTGGTCGGTGTTTTGGCTGTTTAAGCTGGTCACTGGCAAGGAGGGCATGGGGTACGGCGATTTCAAGCTGCTGGCGGCGCTGGGGGCTTGGATGGGTTGGCAGGTATTGCCGCTGATTATTATTATCTCGACCTTTGTCGGTGCGCTGGTGGGCGTTGTGGGTGTGTTGGTTAAATCACGGCAGCGTGAGGTGCCTATTGCCTTTGGCCCGTTCTTGGCAACTGCGGGTTGGATTGCTTTGATCTGGGGTGATAAGATTCTCGGCTCTTATTTGAGCGCGGTGGGTTTATAGCAGCGCGCTTTCACCCAGCGTTATCTTATTACGGCAGTCTAGTGTGGCAGCAGATCAAAAACAGATAGACCAGTCTTTCTCTCAAAAATCCTCACTCGGGGCATCACGACCGACATCGGAACCAATCATTGTTGGCTTAACTGGCGGTATTGGCAGCGGCAAAAGTACCTTGGCGGCAGCATTTCGCCAGTTGGGGATTGTCAGCGTCGATGCAGATCAAGCGGCGCGTGCGGTGGTTGAACCGGGGATGCCTGCTCTGACGGCTATCGCGGAGCATTTCGGTGAGGCTGTTATGTTGCCGGACGGTGGTTTGAATCGCGCGGCACTGAGAGAGATTATCTTTTCAAACCCCGCCGAAAAACAGTGGCTGGAGTCGCTGTTACACCCGCTAATTCGCGAATGGATTGTGGCGCAGCTGCAGGCGGCCAAAAGCCCTTATGTTATTCTTGAATCGCCGCTGCTATTTGAGACCGATCAGCATCTTTTAACACAGGCCACGCTCTTGGTTGATGTGCCGGTGCCGCTGCAAATAACCCGCGCGGCAGCCCGCGATGGTCAGTCGACGGCGCAGATTGAGAGTATTATTGCCGCACAAATGCCCCGTGAGGAAAAGCGTTCGCGGGCGACCTATATCTTGGATAATTCTCTGCCACTGGCGACGCTAGATGCCCGAGTATTGGCCCTTCACAACGAATTTATGCGGCGAGTGAACAGGCCGCAAGAGAGTATACGATGAGTGTGACCCGTCTCAATTGTCCCACCTGCCAGACGGCTATCGAGTGGAGCGATAAGTTTCCTGCGCGGCCTTTTTGCAGTGTGCGCTGCCAGCAAATCGATTTTGTTGGCTGGGCCGATGAGGAGTTTACTATTCCTGAGGCGCCGTCGCTGAACGGTAAATTTAATCCCGCTCTGCTCGATCCGAAACTTTTTGATCCAGCGCTTTTTGATATGTCGCTATTTGATGCAGATTCGGCTGACGGCAAGCTGATTGATCCCGATGCCGTGTCGGATGACTTTTCGGATATTGATAATTATTAGGCTGGGCAGGCTTATTCGGCCTGGTTTTCGAGCGGTAATCTAGGCCAAATCCTGGGAATTCAATTCAGTCGTCATGTGCCAGTAGTCAAGAGGCCAGTAGTCAGAAGCCCGCAGTCAACAGACGTTGAAGGATGGGCTGGTTGGCGTCGGGGAATTGCAGTGTCCCAGCGTCGATCGCCTGGGCCAGTTGCGGCAAGCTAATCCAGCGGCACTCTTGCCCTTCAACTCCGCGCATTTGACCCTCTGTATGTCTGACCGTCCAAATATCCAGCAGCACATTTTTGTCGGGATAATCGTGGCTGATCTGCATGTACGGCTGCAGTACCTCAATTTCTATAGCTAATTCTTCTCGCAACTCGCGGGCAAGTGCGTGCTGTGGCTGCTCATTTACCTCCACTTTTCCGCCTGGAAACTCCCAAAGCCCACCCTGATGCAAATGATCAGGGCGGCGGGAAATTAAAATCTGCTGCTGTTGGCCAATAATAATGGCGGCCACCACATGAATGCGCTTCACGGTTGCAGCAGGCTCTGGTTATGAGCGGTATTCGGCATTGATACGCACGTACTCATAGGTGAGGTCGGTGGTCCAGATAGTTTCAGCGGCCTGACCACGATTCAGCGACACATGAATAGTGATATCTTCCTCGGCCATAGCGCTCTGCCCCGCCTCTTCGGTGTAGCTTGCTGCGCGGCCACCGTTTTCAACAATAAGCACGCCATTAAGGCTAACAGTGAGGCGGTTGACATCCAGATTATCGACACCAGCGCGACCAATCGCGGCCAAAATTCGACCCCAGTTGGCGTCAGAGGCCGCGAGCGCGGTTTTGACCAGGGGCGATTCGGCAATGGTGTAACCCACTTTAAGCGCCTCTGGACCGTCGACGGCGCTATCGACGATCACTGTCACAAATTTTGTTGCGCCTTCGCCGTCGCGAATAATCGCTTGAGCGAGATCGATAAAGACTTTTTCGAGCATGGCCACAAACGACTCGAAATTGCTTTCATCAACGGTGACGCCACTTGCGCCGGTCGCGGCTAAGACGATAGCGTCATTGGTGGAGGTGTCGCTGTCAACGGTGATACGGTTGAACGATTTGTCGGTGGCCAGTCGCAGGGCGCGATGGAGCAGTTCGCTATCAACCTCTGCATCGGTGGCGACAAAGCCGAGCATTGTCGCCATATTCGGCTTGATCATGCCCGAACCTTTGGTGATGCCGGTGATGGTGACGGGGCGATCTGCACCGTTGAGCGTAAATTGCAGACTGGCGCCTTTGGCACGGGTATCGGTGGTTAAAATGCCTTTGGCGGCTTCGTCCCAACCGGCTTCATTGAGCTGGGCGACTGATTTTGGAATACCCGCTAATAGACGGTCCATGGGCAGCGATTGGCCAATAACACCGGTTGAAAATGGCAGAACTTGAGCAGCGGAAACACCCTGTAATGCAGCAAGGGCGGCACAGCTCTGTTGGGCATCTGCGAGGCCACTTTCGCCAGTACCGGCGTTGGCATTGCCTGTATTAATTAACAAGTAACGAGTTTTCGCTGCCGCCAAATGCTGCTTGGCGACGGTTACGGGCGCGGCACAAAATGCGTTTAGCGTAAACAGTGCCGCCACAGTGCTCTGCTCACTGAGCTCGATTACCACGAGGTCTTTGCGACCAATTGTCTTGATTCCCGCACTTGCGGTGCCCAATTTAAAACCCGCTACTGGATGCATAACGGGAAAATTATCGCTGCCTGTGGCCATGTTTTCTGTTCCTTTCTCGTTGAGAGATACTGTGTTTTTGCGGCAGTGTTTGTGTACTTATATCTGTCCGTGACACTGCTTGTACTTTTTGCCTGACCCGCAGGGACAGGGATCATTGCGGCCAACTTTCGGGCCCTGACGCAACTGAGGTTGCGGAGCTTGGCCGGTCGCGGCATCGCCGTCTGCCTCAAGAGAACCCGCTTCGGCATGCTGATATTGGCGCCCCTGCTCTTCGCGACGACGCTGCTCTGCCAGTTTGCGCATATCGTCTTCGCCGGCTATCTGAATATGGCTCAAGAAACGAATAGTTTCATGTTTTATATTGCTCAACAGGGCTTCAAACATGGCAAACGATTCGCGTTTGTACTCTTGCTTGGGGTTCTTTTGCGCGTAAGCCCGCAGACCAATACCTTGACGTAGTTGGTCCATATTGGCGAGATGGTCTTTCCACTGATTGTCGAGTACTTGCAGCATTATCTGTCGCTCGACTTCGCGCATTTGCGAGCCCACGGCGGCATAGCGGGTTTGATAATCGGTTTCGATTATGTCTGCAATACGGCTGCGCAACGTCTCTTCATCCAGACGCGTATCTTCCTCTAACCACTGCAGGACGGGCAGCTGAATGGCAAAGTCTGTGGCCAGCGCTTTTTCGAGCCCTTCAATGTCCCATTGCTCTTCCAAACTCTGCGGGGCAATAAAGCTATCGATCACATAATTGACGACATCTTGCCGAACATTGGTGATAACGTCGGAGATATCTTCATCTTCTAGCAGATCATTGCGCTGCTGATACACCACTTGACGCTGGTCGTTGGCGACGTCGTCATACTCCAGCAAATGCTTGCGAATATCAAAGTTGCGGCCTTCCACTTTGCGCTGTGCTTTGACGATGGCGTTGGTCACCATGCGATGCTCGATGGACTCGCCGTGCTCCATACCCATGGAGCGCATCATATTTTTCATGCGATCAGAAGCAAAAAGACGCATTAGCGGATCTTCCAGCGACAGGTAAAAACGTGACACGCCGGGGTCGCCCTGACGACCAGAGCGGCCGCGCAGCTGGTTGTCGATGCGGCGCGATTCGTGGCGCTCGGTGGCGACGATATGCAGGCCGCCCGCCTCAAGAACCTTGGTCTGACGCTCTTTCCAATCTGCACGCAGAGCTTCAATCTCTGCCTCACTGGGGTTATCCAGCGCTTTAATCTCTGCTTCTAAGTTGCCGCCCAAGACAATATCGGTGCCGCGACCAGCCATATTAGTGGCGATGGTGACTGCGCCGGGACGTCCAGCTTCAACAATAATATTAGCCTCGCGCTCATGCTGCTTGGCGTTCAACACATTGTGTTTAATCTTGGCCTTGGTGAGCATCGCTGAGAGCAGCTCGGAGGTTTCAACGGAGGCCGTGCCCACCAGCACTGGCGCGCCTTTGGCGGTGATCTCAACAATATCCTCGATCACGGCTTCAAACTTCTCTTCTTGGGTCAAAAATACGAGGTCATTCAGGTCTTTGCGCAACACCTCAACATTGGTCGGGATAACCACAACTTGGAGACCGTAAATCTGCTGAAACTCATAGGCTTCGGTATCCGCGGTGCCGGTCATGCCAGCAAGCTTGTCGTAGAGACGGAAGTAGTTCTGGAATGTAGTTGAGGCGAGTGTTTGGCTCTCTTGTTGAATATCCAAACCCTCTTTCGCCTCAATCGCTTGATGCAGGCCTTCGGAGAGGCGACGACCCGGCATGGTGCGGCCTGTGTGCTCGTCAATTAAGACAACTTGTTTTTCCTGAACAATGTACTCAACGTCTTTGTGAAAGAGGTTTTGGGCGCGCAGCGCTGAGTGCACATGATGTAACAGGCCGAGATTGGTGGCTTGATATAGACTGTCTTCTGCCGCAAGTAAGCCCTCACTTATTAAAATATCTTCAACTTTTTGGAAGCCGTCTTCTGTCAACTCAACTTGCCGAGTTTTCTCGTCGACGACGAAATCGCCGGGCTGCTCTTCGGTTTGAGCGCTGAGTTTTAGGGTGAGCGCATTGACGCTGCGGTAGAGCGAGGAACTGTCTTGTGCGGCGCCGGAAATAACCAAAGGCGTTCGCGCTTCGTCGATTAAAATCGAATCCACTTCGTCGATAATGGCAAAGGTGAGCCCGCGCTGTGATTTGTCTGCCATTCGCAGCGCCATATTGTCGCGCAAATAGTCAAAGCCAAATTCGTTGTTGGTGCCATAGGTAATATCAGCTGCATAGGCTTCTCTGCGCGAGCAGGGCTGCAGGCCTTCACCGGTTTCTGTGGTGATAAAAGAGTTGGCTGTCTGACCGCCCTGATAGGACTGAATCACCCCAACTGATAGCCCGAGCGCGTGATACAGCGGCGCCATCCACTGAGCATCGCGGCGCGCGAGGTAGTCGTTGACAGTGATAACGTGCACGCCTTTGCCCGGCAGCGCGTTGAGGTAGGCGGCCAGTGTCGCAACCAGCGTTTTACCCTCCCCGGTGCGCATCTCAGCGATACGACCCTGATGCAGTGTTAAACCACCGATCATTTGCACATCAAAGTGGCGCATACCCATAACGCGCTTGGCAGTTTCACGCACCACGGCAAAGGCTTCCGGGAGTATGTCGTCGAGACTTTTACCGTCTTCCAGCGCTTGGCGCAGGCGCAGTGTTTCTGCCTGCAGAGTGGCGTCGTCAAAACCGCTAAGGCCCTCTTCTAATGCGTTGATTTTAGTCACAACTTTACGCATTTTGCGTATTTCGCGGTCGTTTTTAGTGCCAAAAACTTTTTTAAGTAGATTGCCGAACATGACGTTTTTCCATAAATAAATAACAAGATAGTAGGGGCTTACCTGCTGCAGGTATCCATCGCGGGGGCGTTCGAGGTTTTAATATCGCTTACCGCACGGCGCGTGAAACGCTATTTGTGCATTCAGCGGCTGGTGCTGTGAATATAGCTGGCGGGGTCGACGGTGCGACCGTTTTTGAAGACTTCAAAGTGGACGTGGGGACCTGTCGATCGGCCCGAACTGCCCATGCTGGCGATTTTTTGCCCTTTTTTAACTAGGCTGCCAACCGTGACAAGGTTTTCATCGTTGTGCGCGTAGCGGGTAACAAAACCATCGCTGTGATTGAGCTCGACCATCTTCCCGTAGCCGCTGCGCTTGCCGGCATAGGCGACAACGCCCGAGGCAACAGCAACGACGTCGGAACCGGCCTTACCCGCAAAATCGACGCCTGCGTGCCAGCGTTCGTTGCCGTGGAAAGGATCGGTACGCATGCCGTATTCAGAGGACATCCATCCTTTGCTCACTGGTCGGCCAGCAACGGTTCGCTCTTTGCGAAGCTTTTTGTCTGACATCATGGAGGTAAGAATTTTAAGCTGGGCTTCGCGACTTTCAAGGCGTCCATCGAGTTTGGCAAAGAGGTCGGCGAGGTCGCTCTGTAAATTGAGCTGATCAATTTCGGCAAATGATTGCGCGGTGTCAGGACCACCAATACCGGGCTGAGAGGTGAAGTCAAATTCGCCCTCTTCAAGGCTGGCTATCTGCGTCAGGCGCTCGCCGAGCGCATCAAGTCGCACTAGACGACTGCGCATTTCGGCAAGCTTCATGGTCATCGCCGACAGTGAGCGATTGACTTCACTGCGCCCGGCGTCGAGCTCGCCCTGCTGCACCACAAGTTCGTGTTGCATTTCGTTGATGCTGTTTTCAAAGAGCAATTCCCAACGACCGTCGGCAATTTTGATCCCTAGCATGGTGCCTGCAGCCACCGGAAGACCCAGCAAAAGTACAGACAGCAAGCCTTTCGCCCAGCTGTTTAAGCTGAGCGTGCGGACTTTGTCTGCGTTGTTGCTGATAAGAATAATTTTCACTGCAGTGGCTTACCTGTTGGTCTCTCTTTTTATTAACTGGCTTTCATGTAGTTAATCGGCACATCTTGCGGATTATCAACAAATGTTACAAATTCCCATGCATCGGTATCGGCCAATAATGCTCTCACGGACACATTATTGAGTGCATGACCCGATTTGTGGGCATTAAATTCACCAATAAGGCTATTACCTAACAAATAGAGGTCGCCGATGGCATCTAGAATTTTGTGTTTAACAAATTCGTCCTCGTAGCGCAGCCCGTCTTCGTTGAGTATTTCAAATTCGTCGACGACGATGGCATTTTCAAAGCTTCCGCCGCGGGCTAAGCCTACTGAACGGAGGTATTCAAACTCGTGCATAAAGCCGAAAGTACGGGCGCGGCTGACTTCTTTGACAAACGACGTCGTGGAAAAATCGACGCTTGCCGTCAGGACGCGGTGCTTAAATGCAGGATGATCAAAATCAATTTCAAAGTTGATTTTAAAGCCATCGAAAGGCTTAAAACTGACGACTTTGTCACCTTGTCGAACAGTCACTTCACGTTTGACGCGAATAAATTTTTTGGCGACATCTTGTTCACAGATGCCTGCTGACTGCAGTAAAAAAACGA
>UPTG01003423.1_pt1 | contig 10071 bp, 7 predicted proteins | sample 2160121 | NCBI WGS metagenome assembly UPTG01 (sample SAMN06266255, study PRJEB28933) | marine metagenome | isolation source: Columbia River Estuary | place: USA:Columbia River Estuary, USA | collected 2014-07-27 | reverse complement strand
TGGAGTGGATGTTTCTATCCAAAACGGTTTTAAATTTTCTCTTCGATCGGTTGAGGCTGCAAGTTTTGCTCTTCTAGAAAATCATGTCATAGATCTACACTCAGGATCCTTTTCATTCTCTAGTTTAGAAGATAATATTAAATGTACAATCAGAAGCCCGCTATCGGAGTTTGTTCTGGAAAGTGATGATCCGTTTGCAATCATGCTCGCGGTTACCACAAATGGTGGACTTAAGGTGATTAGTCTCTTAGGTGAAATCGAACTTAAACAAAAACAAAAACCATCCACCTCGCTTCGTCCCGGCCAACTCATTTTTTCTCTACCCGGTAGCTTTAGCAGGAAAATGAGTGTGGAATTGAGTACATTAATGGTAACTTCTAAATTAATGACCGGTTTTGATGAACCACCCGTTTTCTTGAAGAAATTAAAACAACAAGCCTTGATACAGGCACTTAGAACAAAAAAGCGCTTTAAGACTGTGGTCGGGGATGCGAAAACAAATTCCGATTTTCAAATACAAGTTCTTGAAGAAAAATGATGAATACCACGAACTTTACCAATTTAAAATTGCTTATAATTTTTGAAATAACGCTTTAAATAAAGCGTTATTGTATTTGGGTACAGGTAGTAAGAGAACTAAGGAATCCGATCTATAATATTCGATTCTAGATTGTTATTTGTAACGAGATAAAATAATTCATTATCTTTCTTTTAAAAAAAAGAGTACTAATTATTTACTTTTATGGTTCGTATATTATCCCTTTTTCCAGCGTGGTGCAAAGGGCCAGGAAATATCTTGAAACTGGTTTATTCTGATTCTTTTTGGATCTTTTCCCTGTTCTCCCTTTTTAATTTCCAAGATATCTCCTCTTTCCAGTTTACTTAAAATTTTGGCTTCATCTTGTGCGATTGACCGTCTTTGAATCTCGTACATGTATTCATTACCATCAACGGCAATTCCAATAAAAGAAATCGTGCCTTTTTTCTTTCTTACTGGAGAGACTAAACGGCATTGACTGGTATTTTGGGGAAAGGAGCGTGTTGGTAGTTTACTCACCATTGTCATCCCAAATTTTACTTCACGAGTTTCCAGTCTGAGTGGGTTATTTATTTTTTCAATAAGTGCGGAAGATGAAATTTTCCTCACTTCATGACTGTAATAATGAGTTCTTTCAGAAAAGAATGGACACGGTGCACCGTTGAAGTAGGGAGCATGGATGAATACATCCTTTTCTTTCGAAGAAAGAAATGCAGTTGTTTCATGCAGATTATTACAGACTTCTTTTTCTGCCGGTTCTACGATTAGTACCGAGCCACTGGTTGATAACATTCCCAGAATCTGCTTCATCCAATCGACTCTTTCATTTAGCTCAGAATTTTGAAGAATTTCATTCATGGAGTACCCGAGAAGGATCAGGTCAAATCGTTGTTTTTTTTGCGGAGGCAGTTGATTTCTTAGATCTAGTCTTTGCGTTTTGATTTGGGTATCATTCCATAAATCAAAACAGCCTCGGTGAATGTTTTTTTGAATCGATAGACTTTTTCCGGAATAATCCCATGAATCCAATGAAATTGAATTTTCAATATTGAATTTTCGAAGAAGAAAAAGGGCACTTAGTCCACTTGCTCCTGAACCCGATCCAATATCCAAGATTCGAATCGGTGCTTTGTTAGGTTTATTCCATTCCCGGAAAGAATAGGCTTCGCTCAGTGCGAGGGTCATTGCTTTCCATGTCCGGGGGAAAAAGAAGTTCCCATAAGTTAAAATAGATAATTCACGCGACCCATAGGCTTGCGGATCAAAGGAGCGGGTTTTATTAAAACGATCACTTTGAAGAACAATTTCCTTTCGAATCAAATTCAGGATTTTTTCTTCACTTAGATCGGGCCATTGTTGAATCGTTTGTTTCCACCACCAATCTTCCACTTCTTGGGGATACTCCGGTAATTCAATACTGGGTTTCATTACAATTTTTTAATTCAACAAGCTTGATCCAAATACACACACAAACACAAGAATTAAGTCTTCCTCTTTTTCGGAAGACTCAATCAGAATCGATTACTTTGAGAATGAAAACTTACAACTTTCCGCCGTAAATTGCCTGATCCCCTAATAGCTCTTCAATACGAAGTAATTGATTGTATTTACAAATACGATCTGTACGGGATAGCGAACCTGTCTTAATTTGCCCTGAATTGGTTGCCACGGCAATATCTGCAATAGTCACATCTTCTGTTTCTCCTGACCGGTGCGATATTACTGAAGTATAACTTGCTTCCTTCGCCATTTCTACGGCATCAAAAGTTTCGGTAAGTGTTCCAATCTGATTTACTTTTACCAGGATTGAATTGGCTACCCCCTGATCAATTCCTCTTTTAAGAAAGTCTACATTGGTAACAAATAAATCGTCTCCAACAAGTTGTACTTTATCGCCAATTGCATCGGTTAATTTCTTCCAGCCTGTCCAGTCGTTCTCATCACATCCATCTTCAATCGAACGGATTGGGAATTTATTCACGAGTTCTTCGTAAAACGCGACCATTTCATCGGAGTCTCTTTCTGCTCCGTCACTTTTTCCAAAAACATACTTTCCTTTTTCACGATCGTAAAATTCGGAAGAAGCAACATCCAATGCGAATTGAATTTCATCCCCCAATTTGTATCCTGCCTTTTCAACTGCGATCGCAAGGGATTCCAAAGCGGCAGTATTACTGGCCAGTTTCGGAGCAAAACCACCTTCATCTCCTACCGCAGTGGATAGGCCTTGATCCTTAAGGACTTGTTTGAGTGAGTGAAAAATTTCGCAACCCATTCTAATTGCCTCACGAAATGTGGGGGCACCCACTGGCATGATCATGAATTCCTGAATATCAATGGGAGCATCTGAATGGGAACCTCCATTGAGGACATTCATCATAGGAACCGGTAAAACTTTTGCATTTGGACCCCCTAAGTATTTGTAGAGTGGAAGCCCACACGCATTTGCAGCCGCATGTGCAGTTGCCATCGAGGCACCCAAGATCGCATTGGCTCCTAAAACAGATTTGTTGGGAGTACCATCTAAGCGAAGCATTGCGTTATCCACTGCAGTCTGATCGGTTGCATCTAAGCCCACAATTGCCTCGGCTATTTTTGCATTCACATTTTCAACTGCTTTTGAAACCCCTTTGCCTAGGTAGCGACTCTTGTCACCGTCGCGCATTTCAATTGCTTCATGCTCTCCAGTACTTGCACCGGAAGGAACAGCGGCACGACCAAAGGCTCCGCCGCTGAGTTCAACTTCAACTTCTACTGTTGGATTGCCACGCGAATCAATAATTTCGCGTCCGTGTACTTCGATAATATGAGTCATAATATGAGGGGATGTATTTAAAAGATAAAAATTGCAATAATGACTTATGTAGAGCAGATGTCAAAATCCTTTGCGTAAAAGAATTGCTTTATATGGATAGTGACTCGCTTTTAGATAATTTTCTTATATGTTATTTTTTTAAATCATGGCAAAACCTCGCAACGCGATCTCGCCTACTCGGGAAGAAGATTATCCCGAATGGTACCAACAAGTAGTGAAAGCAGCTGATTTAGCTGAGAATACACCCGTGCGTGGTTGTATGGTGATTAAACCATGGGGCTATGGCATATGGGAAAACATCAGAGATGTACTGGATGGAATGTTTAAGGCAACAGGACACAAGAATGCATATTTCCCGCTCTTCATACCCAAAAGCTTTTTGCAGAGAGAAGCGGAACATATTGACGGCTTTGCAAAGGAATGTGCTGTGGTTACTCATTCCCGGCTTGAAGCCGATGAGAATGGCGTTTTACAACCCGCCGGTGAATTAGAGGAACCGTTAATTGTTCGACCCACCTCAGAAACAATAATTGGGGAGCTCTTTGCTCGGTGGGTCCAGTCTTACCGCGATCTTCCCTTACTGATTAACCAGTGGGCCAATGTGGTGAGGTGGGAGATGCGTCCCCGTTTATTTCTTCGGACTGCTGAGTTTCTTTGGCAGGAAGGGCATACCGTTCATGCCACTGCAGAGGAGGCAATTGAAGAGACCCGGTTAATGCTCAAGACCTATGCCACATTTGCAGAAGAATGGCTTGCGATGCCAGTGCTTCAAGGAGAGAAGACCGAAGCGGAGCGTTTTCCTGGTGCCGAATCCACTCTGTGCATCGAAGCAATGATGCAGGATCGAAAGGCCTTACAAGCTGGAACCTCTCACTTCTTGGGTCAAAACTTTTCCAAGGCATGCGGAATCAAATTTCAAGGGATCGAGGGAAAAGAGGAATTTGGCTGGACGACCTCCTGGGGAGTCTCCACTCGACTGATCGGCGGAATGATCATGACTCACTCGGATGATGATGGTTTGATTGTTCCGCCTAAGGTAGCACCTACCCAAATTGTGTTATTGCCTGTCACTCCAAAAGAAGATACCCGAGAATTAGTTTTAGAAGCCTGCAAGTCATTGGAGGAGAAGCTTAAGAGTTTAGATTTTGCCGGGAGTTCGATCCGGGTGGAACGCGATGATCGTGACTTGCGGGGTGGCGAGAAATACTGGCAATGGGTCAAGAAGGGAATTCCACTTACCGTAGAAATCGGTCCCCGTGATTTAGAAAATAATACAGTTTTCGTGGGACGAAGGGATGGTGGTTCCAAAAGAGAGGGCATGAACCTGGACCAATTTGTGGAGCAAGTTCCTCAGATCCTCGAAGATATTCAAAATACTCTTTTTCAACGAGCATTAGATTTTCGTGAAAAACATTCTCGGGTCATAAACGACAAAAATGAATTCTATGAATTTTTCACTCCCACCCCGAATCAAAAAGCGGAGATACATGGTGGATTTGCTTATGTTCATTGGGATCGTGACCCCAAGTGGGAAGAACAGATTAAAAATGACTTGAAAGTTACTATTCGTTGTATTCCAGAAAATTCGGACGAGGTAGGCACTTGTATTTTTAGTGGTAATCCAAGCCCTGGACGGGTTGTAATGGCGAAGTCCTATTAAATTTACCCCATGCACATCATTCATTCAATTGATGAAATGCAATCCCTCAGTGAAAAGCTGAGGAAGGAAGGAGGGAAAATTGGCTTTGTTCCCACAATGGGCTACCTGCATGAAGGTCATCTCTCCTTAGTTAATTTATTAAAGGAACAGACTGATACAGTAATTCTTTCAATTTTTGTGAACCCTATCCAATTTGGAAAGGGGGAGGACTTAGACAAATATCCCAGAGACTTGGACGGCGACATGAAATTATGCCAAGAACGGGGAGTCGATATTGTCTTTATTCCAGAAGGAGGTGAGATGTATCGAAAAGGGCATTCCACATTGATTCAGGAAGAGAAAGTAACGCAGGGATTATGTGGAAAAACCCGACACTCTCATTTTCAGGGAGTTACTACAATCTGTGCGAAACTATTCAATATTTGCCAACCGCACACTGTGGCCCTTGGACAAAAGGATGCTCAGCAAGTGGTTGTGTTAAAGAGAATGATAGAGGACTTAAATTTTCCCATCGAGGTAGTAGTGGGTGATATCTTCCGAGAGAATGACGGATTAGCAATGAGTTCTCGCAATTCTTATCTTACCAGTGAGCAAAGAAGCGATGCATTATTTATAAACCGGTCACTTCGAGCCGGACAAGAATTAGTGGGACAGGGAGTTTTGAATTCGGATAGCATTAGGCAAGCGGTTATCTCTACTCTTCGCCAAGCACAGTCGATACGACTGGATTATGTAGAAGTAGTCGATCGTAATACATTGGAACCAATGGATGAGATTATATCGAATCAATCGATGATTGTTTTGGCCGTATGGATTGATAAGGTTCGACTAATTGATAATTTAATTTTGTAAATTTACAATACAACATGAAACCAAAAAGTGAATATGACTTGATCATTGTAGGGAGTGGAATTGCAGGGTTGAGTTTTGCCTTAAATGTGGCAAAGGCTGGTTATCGGGTGGCGATTTTTACCAAGAAAGATAAAGCCGAATCCAACACAAATTATGCACAGGGCGGGATTGCCGCGGTTACCTCTGCGGGGGATGATTTGGATAAGCATGTGGAAGATACATTAGAAGCGGGCGATGGACTTTGTGACCCGGAAGTGGTGCGCGAAATCTTGAAGGAAGGACCCGATCGAATTCAAGATTTAGTTGACTTGGGAGTCTCATTTTCAAGCTTGGGGGATGGACGAATTTCTCTTGGGAAAGAAGGCGGGCATAGTAAAAGACGGGTTCTTCATGTAAAAGATGTCACAGGAAAAGCGATTGAAGATGCCCTACTTACTGCAATTGCCAAAGAGGGGGTTGATTTATTTGAACATTATTTTGCGATTGATTTAATCACAGCCAAGAAAGTACGAAAACTTGGTGTCGAAGTTGAAGGAAAGGAGGATCGTGTCCTTGGACTTTATTTTTATGACGGAGTGGACAAGCAGGTCCAAACCATTTCATCCCCCGCGGTATTGCTAGCCACCGGAGGTGCTGGGCAGACCTATCTTTACACCACAAATCCATCGATTGCAACTGGTGATGGAGTGGCAATGGCCTCCCGTGCAGGATTGTCTATGATGAACCTAGAGTTTATCCAATTTCATCCGACCACTTTTCATTCGCTTAATGGCGACCGTTTTTTAATTACCGAAGCAGTCCGTGGGGAGGGTGCCAAATTAATTGATGGGAAGGGACAGCCTTTCCTCAAAAAGTATCACCCTCTTGCTGATCTCGCTCCCCGCGATGTGGTGGCCCGTGCAATTGATCGAGAAATGAAGCGTTCGGGTGCACCCTTTGTCCGATTAGATACACCCTCCATGGAAGTTAATTTCCCGGACCGATTTCCCAATGTATATAACAATTGTTTAACCCGTGGAGTAAATCCTACTGAAAATCCAATACCGGTTGTTCCGGCGGCGCATTATTCCTGTGGGGGAATTCCCACGGGGCTTGATTGTTCCACCGAGTTGACGGGGTTGTATGCCTGTGGAGAAGTGGCATGCACCGGATTACATGGTGCGAATCGATTGGCCAGTAATTCGCTCTTGGAAGCGGTAGTATTGGCACATCGTGGATCGGATGCAGTTTGTAATTTTCTCGAAGGGCAGAACGGACATCATATCAAACTGCCAGAATGGTTGGATGGAGATGTTCCCGCTTCGGATGAACGGGTTGTGCTTTCTCATAATCTGGACGAGTTAAAACGTACAATGTGGGATTATGTAGGAATCGTACGATCAACAAAGAGGCTCGAACGTGCCCAGTCGAGAATACGGAATCTAGGCCGAGAAATTAACGAATATTATTGGAATGCAAAAGTAGACCTCCCACTATTGGAAGTACGCAATTTAATTTGTGTTTCAGAGCTAATTGTACGATCCGCCTTACAAAGAAAAGAAAGTCGTGGATTACACTACACCCTTGATTATCCCGACCTTGCCTCAGAGGCGAAAAATGTCTTGGTACAGCCTTTGAACCGTTAACCAATGGTTTCCCAAATTGGTAAAATTGGTTTGATTGGTGCCGGTGCTGTGGGTGGATTTTATGGCCTTATGTTAAAAAAAGGAGGAGAAGATATTCATTTTCATATAAGGAGTAATTTTGAAAAAGTGAGGGAGGAAGGATTTTCCCTGATTCACCATCTTCCCGAACAGAAGAAAGAAAAGATCTATAATGTACCAGTCTACCGGGAATCAACTTCGATTGGTATTTGTGATTGGATTATTATCGCCACAAAAGCAACTGCTAATAAACAGGTTATGGAATTGGTTAGACCCATGGTGGATAAAAATACCTCCTTTCTTACCTTACAAAATGGAATGGGAAATGTGGAAATTATTGCAGAAAGCTATGGAGAAAACAGGGTAATAATAGGAGGGCTTTGTTTTACCTGTATTAATCGGACTGAGCAAAATCGAATCGAAAGTATACTACCCGGTTATGTACAGTTTGGGCAACATGGAGAGTTACTTTCAGAAAAAGGAAAGAGTATTGTAAATGCTTTTGAACGGTCAGGGATACGGGTACGCTATGCAGATTCATTGGAGGAAGCACTGTGGAGGAAACTATGCTGGAATATCCCATTTAATGGCTTGAGTATTGTAGGGGGTGGAATCACCACCGATCTAATCTTAGCTAATCAAGAATTAAGAAAGCGTGCCCGTCAATTAATGATCGAAATTCAAAGTGGGGCTAAGGCTCATGGCGTTACAATAGAGGATACTTTTTTAGACAAACAATTTGAATTGACCGAAGGAATGGGTCCTTATCAGCCCTCCAGTCTCATTGATTTTTTGGAGGACAAACCAGTTGAAGTGGAAGCAATATTTGGAGAGGCGCTACGAAAAGGTAATAGTAAGGGGGTAGAGATGGTTGAGTTAAATAAACTTTATACTGAATTGCTTTTAATCACTTAATTGACTGTTATTGAGCAGTTTAAAAAATCAAGATCCTAGTTCTAATTGCTAAATAAAGCTTTAATATAGTTCTGACTGTTATTTAATTCTCTCTTAGAAATTGAAGGTGTGATTAGTTGGATTATCGTGAATTTTCCAGCTTAAGTAACACTTTAATCGTGAATAGTACTCAATCCTGTCTTGCGATTTGATATAATGGTAAAATCGCATGTTGATTACTAGAAAGGCGTACTGATTAATAGCTTTTTTAGTAAGAATACCAAAAAATATTGTATAATTAACTCAATTGAGTGGGAGGAGGGGGAGGAATATCATCTGGAGGGGGTGGGGGAAGAGCATCGGGTGGTTTACCGGGATCGAAAGGGACATCGTTTCTTAAATATCGGTTATTTCCTTCATCCACACCAAAGAAAAATAGATTAAGGAGTGGATGAACAACGGAATTTCCAGTTTTGTCTAATTCAATATTAGATTCCGCTACATAGGTAACATGTTTCGCACCATCCACTAAAATATGGTACCATGCTTGGTTACGTTCGGGTTGGGTTTGATTGGATTGATACCAATCATCTGCAGCTTGGCAGGTTTTATCCAAATCCACAATTAATCCACGATAACTATACAGTGTATGCTGTATTACTTGGCCCGGTTGAAAACGGGGCAACGGGGCAATAACAGTATACCCATCATTTAAGTTAATCATAATTGTATCTGATATTGTATCTTTATTATATTCGCAAATTCAAAGATTAATTTTTTTAGTTTAGCTTTTTTATAATTAAGAAATTATATCAAGATACAAAAAAGGGTCACCCTGTAGAGGGTGACCCTTAGAAACTTTTTTAAGTACTAGGACTTAGAAAGTGTATGTAAGCTCAACTGCAACTAAGTTAGCATCTTCTGTTCCTACATCGATGTCACTAAACTCAATTACCGCACCTAAACTATCAGTGATAGCATAACGAGGAGCGATTGTTAGTTTGTCGTGATCGACTCCATCTGCTGACCCATCATCTACTTCGTTAGCAGAAATACGAACTGCAATCGCTAACTTGTCTGATACTGAATAGTCAGCAAGAAACATGTACGCATCAAGTTTGTCGTTAGTTGCAGTACCATCGACGTCAGCTTCTGAATATTCAGCAGCAACAAGGAATTTACCTGTTTGGTAGGCAGCATGTACATTTACGATGTCAGTTTCTGTTGATGATAAATTACCTTTATTATCAAACAAAAATCCACCACCGAGTACTAGGTTTTCAATTCCTGTGTAAGAAAAAGATAGTTCGGTATTTAAGTCATCACCTTCAAGATTTGAATCTCCATCATTGTGGAAAGACAAGTTGAGTGAGAAAACTTCACCGTTATAAGAAACTGCTGCACCTTCGTAAACGTAAGCATCAACATTTCCGAGATTAAAAACAGAACCAGTAGTTACTGTACTTTGGTATGCACGACTGTAGGTGTAAAGTCCGGAAGGATCTTCACGTTCAAAACCGAGTTTAGAACCATATTTACCGATTGTAAAAGAAACACCGTTCTCTAATCCGTATGTGAAATGTGCTTGCTCAATGTCGATGTCGCCATCACCTGCATATCCGCCCATGGAGTTATTGGTATCAATATTATCGTGATCATCGATATGAAT
>UPTG01003422.1_pt1 | contig 10072 bp, 27 predicted proteins | sample 2160121 | NCBI WGS metagenome assembly UPTG01 (sample SAMN06266255, study PRJEB28933) | marine metagenome | isolation source: Columbia River Estuary | place: USA:Columbia River Estuary, USA | collected 2014-07-27 | reverse complement strand
ACTTTTTTTTGGGTTTGCAGCACATACTGGTGCAACATCTTTCAGCCACTTTAGCGGAAAACTAGCAATGCTTTGTAATGCTGATTCATTTACTGCTAATGAATTAACGGATTGGAATGAAGTATGGCAATATTTTACAACTAACATGAACAACTAAGATGAGTAAGATGATTTTTTTAAGTGTGGAAATTGAGCCGTTTCTATCAAGTTTTGGCAGTTGGTGTATCCCTGAGCCGTATTTGGATGGCTGGATAATTCCTTCCGACCAGCAATGGCAGAACGAGTTAGCAGCTAAAGGCATTGATTTTACGATAGTTGAAATAACCCAAGAGGATGAGAGCGAAGATTTGCCGTAAATATTACCCAAAGCAAACGGAAGGGGAACTCGAAATATTTGACGAACAAGGAAACTTAGTTTTATAATGGAAATCCTAATTGAAGCGTTCACTCAATACGGCATAGCTGGAGTATTTTTAGGTGTGCTTATTTTTTATCTGAACAAGTTAACCGATATCCATAGAGATGAACGGAAGGATTGGCAAGAGGCAAACGACAAACACGTTGACAAGTTCAGCGATGTAATCGCGGATAACACAAAAGCATTGGTTGAGATGAGAGGAGAACTAAAAGAGAATAAGTGCAAAATGTAAAGTGGTGCGCTTGGCGACCAGTAGAATGTAAGTGTACAAATGGAAACTGCAAAGAAGAAACCAAGACCAAGCGCGGCAAAGATAGCCGCAGAGGTAATAAAAGAGTTTGAAGGCTACTCCTCAGAGCCTTATCTCTGCCCGGCTAACATTCCGACCATAGGTTACGGAAATACAATGTATGCCAACGGTGAAAGGGTTACAATGGACGACAAAGAGATAGATAATAAGGAAGCGGATAAGATGCTGCTAGACACTATTAAGTCGGTCGAGAAGCAAGTAAAGAATGTCGTGGAGGTGAAACTTCCAGCCCACAAATTAGCGGCTTTAATTTCGTTTACATATAATGTAGGAATCGGCAACTTCTCAAAGTCTACTTTATTAGCTTGGTTAAATTCAAACCCTAACTATTCAGAAATACCTAGCCAGTTCAGGCGTTGGAACAAAGGCGGAGGAAGAGTTCTTAAAGGATTAATTCGCAGACGAGAAGCTGAGATTGAGATTTGGGAAGGGACATCGCAATACGTTTAGTTAAGGAGTTTCTTCCTTACATTCTTGCTTTCTTGCTGGGTCTTATCGTGGCTTGGCAAGGGTGCAACTCAGAAGCTAAAACCATAACAAAGGTAATAGAGCGACCAGTTCCGACTATTAAATACGTTGATAGATGGCGAACCGATACCGTTAGGTTTGTTTCTAAAGAACTCGTTACTCGTTACGATACAATCTACTCGGATAAGATAGTTATTCGCTTAGATACAATGTTATTGATAGACACTTTTAAGATAGTGGAAACGTGGCTTACTGAAGTAGCTAATTATGACACGACAGTAAACGACATTAGATTAACTTGGTCTAACTATCAGAACAGAACCGAGAACTTGAAAGTGCAATTGAGGAAGAAACCTTTGGGCTGGGCGTTAGGTGTTCACGGATTGGTCGGGCTTCAAAGCGATTTTGTCGAAAGTTACACGCCTTTGTTTGGGGTTGGCTTACAAGCAACTATAAAAAGAACTTACATTAGCGCAAACTATGGCTTTAACGGTCAACACTTTGTAGGTGTTGGCATTGGTCGAAACATTATAAGCAGATGACATACCACACAAACCCGATTACAAGAGAAGCAATCGACAAACTACTCCAAAAGAACGCTTCAAATCAAGCTAATTTAGGTACTGAGTCGACTGATTTAGAACGATTTGAGACAAAGATTAAGTGGGCGGAGTTACTTCGGGAAATTCGTTCGCTAGATGCTGAGTTTGCAGACATAGTTCAGGCACAATGAAGGAAGTTCGACCTCGAATAAAGGGGCAAATGCTGGATGCTTGGAATAACCTAACCCGAAAGGAGCGTAGGATTCTAGTAATAGGCGACTTGCACGAACCATTCTGTTTAGACGGCTACCTTGACTTCTGCAAAGAGACATACCGAAAGCACAATTGCAACCAAGTTATATTTATTGGCGACTGCATTGATTCGCATTACTCCAGTTTTCACGAAACCGACCCGGACGGTTTAGGCGGAGGGCAAGAACTTGAGTTAGCAATAAATAGATTGGCGAGATGGGTGGAGGCTTTCCCAGTTGCTGACGTAACTATAGGAAACCACGACCGTATAATCTCAAGAAAGGCTTTCTCAGGCGGTATTCCGAAGGCTTGGATTAAGTCCTTTAACGAAGTGCTTAACGCTCCAACTTGGCGATTTGTTGACCGAGTTGCTTACGATGGGGTTCAGTATGTTCACGGAGAAGCTGGTACGGCTCGGACTAAATGCCGCGCAGATATGCAAAGCACGGTTCAAGGACATCTTCACACGCAATGCTATTCAGAGTGGTACGTTGGTCAGAACTTTAAAGTCTTTGGCACTCAGGTCGGTTGTGGAATTGACTTCGATAAGTACGCTTTCGCTTACGCTAAACGAGGCAAGAAACCAGCGATAGGATGTGCCGTTGTAATAGGTGGAAAGACAGTTATAAACGAACTAATGGACTTATGATTATATTCTTACTAACCGTTTCCGTTTGTCTCCTTTTACTGGTTGTCGGGATGCTCTTATATATAGGTTATAAGGTTCGCCAATTTGAAGATACTCAAGACGTTATCTTTGATGCCGCAGTCAGCGCAGAGGAGCGTAACCGGGAGATAGAACTAAACCAAGAGGCAATTCTTAACGCCTATTCTCGACAGAATTAAGTTCAAAATAAAAATAATTTAAAAAAACTTTGCTTATTGTAGTGATTATTCAAAAGGTTATTTATATATTTGGGGTGTCATTAAAAAACAGACACGCCATGAATGCTTTTCTTATCACATCGCCAAAAGGAGTTTCAGAATGGAAATCTACATTTGTAGAAACTCAAGAAGAAATGAACAGACTTGAAAAAGTTGGTGTTGTTTCAAACGTCACAGTTCAACAGTTTGTGAACGGAGTTCTTGCAAAGTCTTTTACTTACAACTGGAACGGTGTACAATGGGAAAAGTAGACGAAAGAGGTCAGTTATACGAGGCTCACACTTTGCGAAGTGGTGAGGTCGTTTGGTTCTACTCTGACCAGCTCCACAAGGTTTTTCAATTAGCAGAGTTGTATAAAATAGACGTTTATACATTGAGCGGAATGATGGAGGCAAAAAAACTTCTAAAAAAAACGCATTGATATAGTGATTATTCAAAAGGTTATTTATATATTTGACGTGTCATTAAAAAACACAACAAAATGAAAAACGAAACGCTAACACTTGAAGACATCTTAAACAGCGAACTAATCACGGGAATGATTGAGCAAGAAGACAAAGACCTTGCCGAAGCTGGATGGACTTACAAAGAAGTAAAGAGCCTAGCCGACTCAATCGCTAAGAAATAAAACCAACGGGGCAACCATAAGAACGCCCCACAATAACAGAACAATGAACTACTTAACATTTCAAGAGCGACTTTCCGATTTGCAGATACCAGCATTCGTAAGAAGAACCGCCAACCGAGCCTTAGACTATTTGCAATCTTCCGAGAGTGTAACAATGCGAGTAGAGCCTTTTGCATTTTGGCAGATGGTAAGGTACTCAAGAGCGGAGCCTATCAAGTCCGGGCTTTATACTTTCATCCGTATTTATGACGACCAGCAGAACGCGGTTGATATTCAAACTTTAAATTCTTAACTTTAATTAATAATCATCAAAAAACAGAACGATGAACGAAACGCAGAAAGAGAGGCTTACGCTTCTCGCAAAAGAAAACGGTCTAAACAAAGACCACTTTTTTAAAAGTCCTCAAGGCTTTGTAATTATAACCCGACAAGGAATTGAGCGCATCCAAGCGCACAAGTGCATCCGAGTTAGCTACAATGTAGTCAGCTTATCGGACGACCTTAAACACGTAGTTATCAAAGCTACTGGCGAGATGTCTAACGGTAACGGTTTACCTATTCAAATGGAAACATTCGGAGAGTCTGCACCTGACAACACGCGGCAAAAGTACCCGGTTGCTATGGCAGAGAAACGAGCCTTATCAAGAGTAGTTTTAAAACTCTCAGGACTGTACGAAGTAGGCGTATTTGGAGAAGATGAATCGGACGACTTTAAAAGAGCAAAATAATGGACTGGATAAAAATAAAAGGGGGTAAAGCACCAACGCCATTTGATGAGGTATTGCTTTGTGTTGATGGATTTGACGTGCCAATACACGGTTGTTATAACGATATAACCGAAACCTTTCATACAAGTTCAGAAGTTATTTGCGCGAACGGAGACAGACCGCGTGTAGGGCTAACAAATTATATACCTTACTACGTAACTCATTGGATGCCATTACCTAAACTACCAAAAAAACAATAAGATGCTGGAAGAACTATTCACAGAACAACGGACTGACGAATGGCACAAGCAACGAATGGGGAAGTTTACGGCTTCCCGATTTGGTGAACTTATGACCAATGCACGGAAGAAAGACGAAGTGCTAGGAGCAACCGCAGTAAGCTACATTTATGAGAAGGCGGCAGAACTCTTGACGGAAGAGCGCAAAGAAATCTTCGGAGCGGCTTTGGATTGGGGAACTGAAAACGAACCAATATGCAAGGCTTACTTCCAAGAGACTACTGGCTTAACGATTGAAGAGATGCCGTTCGTTCCGATTAACGAATACTCAGGCGCAAGTCCTGACGGAATGGTCAACGGAGAACTTATCGAAATCAAGTGCCCGTACAATACCAGCAACCACTTAAAGACTGCATTCGAGGGTTATATTGACCCTAAGTATATGTGGCAAATGCAAGGTCAAATGTTAGCAACTGGTGCGGTGGCTTGTAGGTTCGTTAGCTTCGACCCACGCATTAAAGACGAACGCTTTAAACTGATTGAGATTAGAGTAGAGCAAGACCTTGAAATGCAAGAGCAACTCCGGGAGAGATTGGAGTTTGCAAATGATTACCTTCGTAACTTAATAAACCCAAAATAAAATGGAAAACAAAGTAGTATTTATAGACGGTGTGAACGTCTTTACACCGAATGAGAAAGCACCCGACTTTGTGAAAGCGAGTCTTGTGATTAACCCGACTAAGCTAATCGCTTGGTTGAAGGAAAACGACCAGCATTTAACTGAAGGAAAAGAAGGTCTTGAACTTCGGACTCAGATAAAGGAAAGTAAGCAAGGGAAACTTTACGCTTCAGTCGATACCTTTAAGCCTAAACCACAAGCGGCTACCCTTGAAGCAACTGACGACCTTCCATTTTGAAGAAGAGTAGAAGTAAAATAGTCAAAGAGTTAGATGCCGCCTTCAGTCGATTCATTCGGTTGAGGGCGGTTAACCTTGACGGCTTTGTGGAGTGCTACACTTGCGGACGCAGCTATGAAGTAAAGAAGATTCAGAACGGTCATTTTATGAGCCGAGCAAGATACGCGACAAGGTGGCACGAAGATAACTGCCGACCACAATGCTACGGATGTAACGTAATGCAGCAAGGACGACAATACGACTTCGGCTTAAACCTTGACCGGGAACGTGAAGGACTGGCGGACGAGATGCACCAGCTTAGTTTAACCACCGTGAAGCTGGCCACTTGGGAACTGGAGGAGATGCTGAAGCACTACTGTGAGAAGGTTAAGGAACTAGAATAAAAAAATTTATTTTAATATAGTGAATATTCAAAAGATATATATATATTTGTTGAAACAAAAACAAAGAAACCATGACAACCTCAACAATCACAAAGACAATAAACAAGCTAAACGTATTAATTAATACTTCTGAATACAGTTTAGGATTCAATAGATTGAGTGTATTGCCTTCAAGAGTACGCAGAGCCTTAGATTTAGCTATCTATTTAAAAACAGAAAGCATAAACACTCATTCATTCAAAGTTGATTTTTTCCAAAAGATGAACGAACAAGAGTACATTAACTATTTAAAAACAGCTTAAACAATGAAAGCATTAACACACAAAGACTTTAGACGATTAGGCTTCGAGTTAGTTCAGGATGAAGCGTATAGACTTGGAAATATCAGAATAGACTGCTACGAAGGTAAAAATGGCATTGGTCAAGACTTCATCATAACGATAGACGATATTGTCTATTGCTGGGTCGAAACATTTGAAGAATTAGAAACAATAATCGAAAACAACTTAATAAAAGACTAACATGGAATTTGAATTTACAACAGAAATCGAAGAAGCAGACGTTACAATCAGATTTGATTACCAACCCGAAGAGTCAACGGTACTATATTACTCTGATGGCTCAGGTTATCCGGGTTGTGCAGCATCAGTTGATAACATCGAAGTATATTGGCATACTCAAAAATTCAACTCTACAATCTTAAAGCACGATGATGTAAAGATTGATGTTACTGATTTTCTTCGAGAATTAGGTCAAGACCTAGAAAAACTTTGCTTTAACTTTTTAGCTGACCAATAATGATTGTAAAATTAACCACCGAGCAGAGCGTTTACATTGAGATAGACGGCTACACTTACTACATCGACCACTCGTTAGACGAGCCGATTGTCGAACGCTGGACAGAAGAAACAGAACCAATAACCCTTTTACCTGAAGACAATGATTAAAATACCCAAAATCGAAGAGGTAACTCAAGAGGCTAACGCCAAGAAGATAACCGCTTACCGAATAGCTAAAGATACAAGGCTTTCAACGCAAACCGTTTACGCCTATTTCAAAGGCGAACGAGTAAGCGTGAGAACTCAAGAAGTAATAATCAACTACATTAACAAATACTAATGTTTTACAACACGAACGAAGAAAAAGGAACGACTCTCAAAGAGTCCCGGAAGAAATCCAAAACTCAAGACGAACTTGTACTGGAATACTTTAAGAACTACGATAACTTAGGCGCAACGCCTGAGCGAGTTTTAAGGCACTTTAAGATAATGGAAACACTATCGGAAAGCAAGTGGCACAACACGCCTATAACGTCCGTTAGAAGGTCATTCAGCAACCTTAAAAACAAAGGCTTGATTAAGAAAACAGAAGTATTAATTGAGGGCGACTTCGGTAAAAATATCCACATATGGAAACTAGCTTAACGGTTCGGATAACGCCCGAAATCAAACAAGAGTTGAACGAGATTCTTACGTTGGCTGGTGGTTACTTTAACTACAAAACCCAGCACCTGATTGATTTGCTTAATGGAGATGTCAAGTATGTTGATGTTCACCGTGAGACTCAAGAGATATTAAGGAGAGTCGTTCTTGCAACTGGTTACAGTTACGACCTAATCAGTTCAAAGAGCCGCGAAAGGCAATTAGTTTGTGCCCGTCAGTTTGCTATTTGGAAGGTCTACACAGAACTATATTCGCACGGCTATACGCTACATATGATTGCGGACGTTTTCAACCGAGACCACGCTACAATTCTTTACTCGGTGAAAGTAGTGAAGGGAATGTTGAAATTTAACGACCCAATATTTGCTAAGATAAATTATAATTATAATCAAATTGAAGAAGATGAACGAGCAACATCTTAAAGCGTTAAAGTGTATGGTATTTGCCCAGTCTTTTGTAGAGGCGTTAGACGACTTCGGAGGGTCAAGCGCATTCAAGCACCAGTTAAAGAACAAAGGGAACTCATTCGCTAAAGAGGTGGACAAGTTTCTAAACAGTACCTATTCAAAAGGCAGCACCGACACGTCCATAGTTAACCTAATCGAAGGTTGTCAAGATGCTATCGACAAGCTGGTAGAGCAGAGCGTAACGGTAACCGAGTAATAAGATTGTGAGTAACAAAAATGTGAGTTGTAAACTGATTGGTTTACATAACACGCAATAAAGTAAACATAACGGTTGCTTTTTGTATAGAGTATTAAGCATTACAAGTGATTTAGTAGATACAAATAGTAATTAAACCAAAACAAAGATGAGTAAAAAAGAACAACATGATATATTCTTAAGTAGTTACTTTTTAGGTATGGGGTCTGGAATACTATTGGGTATAACAATAGGTTTTTATTTTATGTAAACCAAAACAAAGAAGATGAATAAAGAAGGAATTGAAAAACATAGGTGGGGTTATTACTCAAAGACAGAACCTAATAAACTTATAGCCACTTGTATTGCAAGTACGCTTTATGAAGCAGAATCTTATTTTGAAGATATAGGATTAGTTGTTGATTCTTATGTGGAAATTAAAATCATAAACCAAAACAAAGAAGATGAAACGATACCAAGTTAAAAGATGGGACAAGCGGAATACTCTTCGCTTTTGGAAGTATGCCACTCCAGCAATAACCTTAATTTGGTTATTTATTGTTGGTATTGTGGGAAGTATTTTGTAGATTTGTAATGTCCAATGACACGGGCGATTCTTAAAATCCTAACAAATGAAAAATAATCTTATAGGGGATAAAACCGACCACCGACTTGTTAGGTTCTGTGGGTTGGGGTGCGTCAACACCTCCCCTTTTTTCAAAATGTCAAGAACTAGAGAAGATATACTTGATGATATATTAAAAATCAAGTGGGAGATACACCCTTCTTTTGGACAGTCATATCTGACTTACGAGAACCAAGCTAAGTATGATGCGCTTATTTCAGAAGGTAGAACGTTACAAGTTTTTACTGACAATGAACACATTGTGTTAATGACAATATTTAATAGCGGTGTTCGTCATCTATCAGAACTTAAAGCACATCTAAGAAACCAACCCAGACGAGATGCTCAGGCGTTCATTGGTAAAAATAACATTAGAGTATGGCTATTTAAAAGAGACCGCTGGAGGTGTTTGTGTTGTGGCTCTAGTAAGCAACTAACTGTTGACCATATTGTGCCAGTAAATAAGGGTGGAAATAACACATTAAGCAATCTTCAAACACTATGTAGAAGCTGCAATTCAAGAAAGAGTGATTCATTTAAAGATTACAGAATATGAACGGCTACGAACTAAGTAGAAATTTTTGGAACTTTGCGTTTGATAATCCTGAAAAGGTTAGACCGTATCATATAGCTATTTACTTTTTTTCAATAGAGCATTGCAATAGGTTGGGATGGAAAAAGAAGTTTGGTTTTCCAACTAGTATGGTAATGGAAGCAACTGGCATTAAGTCATACAATAGCTACAAGAAATATTTTGACGATATAGTAGATTGGGGCTTTTTCGATGTGATAGAATACTCTAAAAATCAATACTCATCTAACATTATCGCTCTATCATTAAAGGAGAAAGCACTTGATAAAGCACTTGATAAAGCATTGATAAAGCACGGGACAAAGCAAAGTGAAAGCACTTGTAGTATAGATAAACAAGAAACAAGTAAACAAATAAACAAGGAACAAGCACCACCATCGCTTGAAGAAGTTATTTTGTACTTTGAAGAAAATGGATACACCAAAGACTCAGCTACAAAAATGTTTGAATACTACGAAGAAAGTAGAAAACCACGCGGCAGAGTTTGGAAGGACGGGCGAGGCAACACGGTTAAAAACTGGAAGCAAAAGGCTCGTAGCGTTTGGTTTAAACCCGACAACCTGAAGAGTAACCAAGAGTATGATTTTAAAAACTTTGACAACGTAATTTATCCGTAATGAAAGTATTGAATTTATATGCTTGTCTTGGAGGCAACCGATACAAGTGGGACGAAGTGGCTCAAGAAGCTGGAATCAAATTAGAAGTAACTGCCGTTGAGTTAGACCCTGAACTAGCTATAATGTACCAAGAGCGATTCCCTAACGACACGGTTATCGTTGCAGATGCACACCAGTATCTACTTGACCACTACAAAGAGTTTGATTTTATTTGGAGTTCACCGCCTTGTCCAAGCCATTCAAGGGCAAGATTTGCGGGTTATGGGGATGCATACCCAGTTTATCCCGATATGAAACTCTACCAAGAAATTATATTATTAGATAATTCTTTTAAAGGTAAATATGTAGTTGAAAATGTAATTCCATATTACGAGCCGTTAATACCAGCAAAGAAATGAGGAATGC
>UPTG01003419.1_pt1 | contig 10077 bp, 9 predicted proteins | sample 2160121 | NCBI WGS metagenome assembly UPTG01 (sample SAMN06266255, study PRJEB28933) | marine metagenome | isolation source: Columbia River Estuary | place: USA:Columbia River Estuary, USA | collected 2014-07-27 | reverse complement strand
ACAATTTACGAGTCCCAACAGCTCGATCAATGCGTTTCGATGCGGCCTTTGGCAATAGGCTCCATCTGCGTAGCCGCGCGGTGGTTCTGTCAGGATCGTCGCATGCATTGAGGACCAGAACATCATCGACAGGATCCTGGCTCATCTTGAGAGCAAGGAACAGAACCCCCCCGCCTTGCCACACCTGGCGCCACCAACCAGAGCGCCACCTGAGACATTGCCTCTTTTCGCAGGAAGCGAATCTAAAATCACAATACTCAATCAGCAAGGACGCTAGAGAACCTCGTGGCAGGGAGTGTTGCGCCTGCTCGTTCAGGAATGGACGGATAGGAATTGCGCGATCATCACAGCCAACAACTTTTCAGGGCAATACACGGGTACTTCGCGAACTTCTCCCGTTCAGTCGGCAGTATCAGTGAGGAAATCTACTCTCAACAGGCCGTTTATTTGTCCTATACCTATGGCTGTGAGCGCCCATTAAAGTGAATTAAATCAATCAGTTAATATTTCAATCGTCGCATTCATAATGCTGGGGTCGGTGGTTCAAGTCCACCCGTAGCTACCATCCCTCTCTTAAGTTCTATACGGTCTTGTCCTTGACCTGAGAGGCGCGAGTGCGTTGCTCTCTATTTCGCCATTTATCTCGTTTATACTCCGCCGGGCGGCCAGAGATTATGGGCGCCAGATCCTGACTACTTAAAACGCGAGGCTTTAAATTGTCAAAATCTCGACCTGACTTATCTGATAATGGCTGCGCCTCGCAGGCCGAGCAAATACAACGCCTAGAATCCGATGGGTTTTTGCTATTACCCCCCGCCTTGAACGCAGATACGGTCGCGACTCTTTTGGCCGTATCCTGCGAAAGATTACAGGCAATGCGCTCAGCGCTAGGAACAAAAGAGATAGGTATTGGCAGTGCGGCCGGCTACGACGAAATTGTCCAACGCTCCCCCGGACGCTGGGATGTCCCGATAACGCCGCAGGAGTTCGGTGTGGTAGATCGGGACCTGCCCTGGTGGGGACTTATCAGCGCAATACTGGGTGAAGATGCCGAGCACTCCTTTAGCGGGGTAGTGTCTTCTGACCCCGGTAGCCCACCACAGCACTGGCACACAGATTCTCCCCATGTGGCTAGGGATCACCTGCCAGCACACGCCATCAACGTAATGGTCGCCTTACACGATATCCCGTTGGCAATGGGGCCGACCGAGTGTGCCCGGGGCTCCCACGTTCTTAGCAACCATTTGAGCAATCCGTCTCTGGTGCTCAATGAACTTATCTACCAGCACGTGGGCACAACACCCGAGATTCTGGTTGGGGATACTGAAACTGAGATACCCGAGGCTTGCGCCCAAGCTATGTTCGCGGGCTCATGTCTAATCTTTGATGATCGCTTATTGCATCGCGGCCTGGGCAACCAGTCAGATGACACCCGACACGTAGCCTATTTTTCGTACCGTAAAAGAGGCTACACGGCAAACACTCACTTTGAAGCTACGCGATCAGTGGTTGAAGCAAACCCCTAGCTACCGCCTCTCTATGGCTCAGATACGGTGTTGATAATCACAAATTCACGATACCTTTCAGGCATCGTCCAGTAACCAGCGTACCCCTCAGGTAGGATCAGCGAATCGCCGGTCTTGTATTCGACCTCGGCACTATTATCTGGGCTCAAAATTAAACGCCCCTTTAAAATATGGATATATTAATCATAGGGCAGCCCATCGATACGCACTCTTCCGGGGTCGACATCAAATACATAGGCCGATATTTTTCCCTCGAAAAACAAATGGGAGCTGCTGTTTATAGTGCCTTCCGTTGATATTGCCTCGTCAGACTCTGCCTCAGTGACAACAAGCCCCTGCCCCTCGAGAAAATGCTTGTGTATTGTTATGGGTAATATCGAGTCACTGACAGCATCGGCCCACATCTGATTTGAAAACAGCGCAATAGAGCCGGTAACTAGTAAAGCTACGGCAACCCTTGATTTTGACCATCTGGAATAAGCCATCCTTTCCCTCGTATTGGTTCCTTCAGTAACGCGATCTTGCGAGACCAAACCACGCGCCGTATTAGCATACATGCCACTAAGAACCTCCTCGTACCCGCCCAAGCACTTCAGACGCCTAGCTGCTAAACAGGTGCAACAATTTTGAGGTTATCAGTGCTGATCGAGCATCCGCTTTGGATCAAAAACCTGAGTGGCGGCAGCAACTTTCCTGCCACCGCCTCATTTAGTGTTGTCCGACATGAGCCGGCGGGTCTCTGCTAACGGTTTTATTGAATGCTTAGCTCAGCCAATTTGTGTGTATCGAAATAATAGGGCCTGACTTCGCTGATTTTTCCATCCTTAAAATGAAATACTTCCGTCATAGGCATATTGAAAGGGACGCCAGTCTTATTTTTACCGGCAAACTCAGAAATCACCATGACCATATCGCCAACTTCAGCCATGGCATTGACAGAAAGCTGGAGGTCATCCCAAGTGCTCAATACTTTATCGACTAACCGCATATAACCATCAGGTCCCCTATGCACTCCGGCGTAAGGTAGGCAATCTGCCTCGGTCACAAAAACCTCAGCATGCAAATACGATTTCATAAGTTCGAAGTCACCGGCAGCCATTGCATCAAACATGGCTTGCACTTTGTCTTTATTTGATTGGGTCATTGTAAGTTCCTTTTCTACCGCCTACTGCCACACAAAAACGATGCTCTCGTGGGGATGGCAACCTCCACAGCGCCCCAGAAGTTCTTCGAGTGGTAGCCCAGTTTCGTGATGAATATTGATAACACTCTTCAGCTAAGGCCCTTCGCAATCTATTACATGTCATATGACATGTAAAGGCCACTCAATCTTATGTTGCTGGAGTCGACACTATGCACTGCCGCTAGGCCCAGAAGGCCTGCCCGCATTCACCCACAGGCACGAGGTCACACCTGAGAACCTATGCAAACTGGTCGACAACTAACCTCAATAAGATTTCAAGGAGGACGACGATCGGGCTTTCAGCCACCTTTTAGGCCTGCTGTGTAACCCATGGGAGGTTTGCTCCAGATAGCGCTTTGATTTTCGCTTACTCTACCCCCTACTTCATTTAGGGAGCTGTAGCTCAACGAAGGCACCGGAAAGGAACCGCCTTAATTATTCGAATTATTTTTGAGACATTGCGTACACTGGCACGAGCCTGCACAGCATACATAACCCAAGCTCTTAATGAGAAAGAAGACCAACAGATGATTCAATTTGGCGTACTAGGCGCGGCCCGGATAACCCCGGAGGCACTGATCTATCCATGCATAAATGAACCTCTGGCCAATATCAGTGTTATTGCGGCACGGGACAGGCATAGAGCCAATACCTTTGCGGCCGCCCATCACATAGACACCGTGTGCGACAGCTACCTTGATGTTATTAACCACGCAAAGATCAATGCTGTGTACATTCCACTTCATATTCCTGCCCACCATCCGTGGACCATGGCGGCCTTACAGGCAGGCAAACATGTCCTGTGCGAAAAGTCCCTTGCTTGTAACGCGGAAGAGGCGCGAGAAATGAATCAGCGGGCTAAAGATCAAGGGTTGGTGCTAATGGATGCATTCCACTATCGCTACCACCCTTTATTCGCGCGAATGAAAAACATTGTTGCCAGTGGCACGCTGGGTACTATTTCATCGATTGATGCTGCCTTTCACACGCCAGTCACCGATCCAAGTGATATTCGAATGAACTACCACTTGGGCGGGGGCGTCACGATGGATATAGGCTGCTATCCGATTTCCTGGGTTCGGCATTTAACTAATATTGAGCCGACCGTTATTTCGGCGACAGCTGAAGTTGGCCCACCGCAAGTTGACCTTTTTCTAGAAACAAGAATGGAAGCCGGCAACATCGCCATCACCACCTCAGCAGATATGCGGGCGTCGGCATCGTTTAAGGCGGAAGTCACGGTCAGGGGAAGTCTCGGGGAAATGCGCGTCGACAACGTCATTGCACCACAGTTGGGTCACCTTCTAACCCTCAACGTGGGAAAAAAAATAACCCATCAGAGTGTTGATCGCAGGCCTACCTATGCTTATCAACTCGATGCCTTTATCGCGGCAGTTGAGAGAGGTGAACCTCTTTGGACGGATGGCGACGATGCCGTGGCCCAGATGACGGTGATTGACCGGTGTTATGAAGCTGCCGGCTTGCCCAGTCGTGGTCTGAAGCTCTGACCGGCCCCTAAGATTGTGTCTTGCACCAGCAGCCCAGCAATGTAGCGCGCCAAGCAAAAGCAAGCTTCATCAACGGGAGACTGTCCTCACATTCAGCAAAACGCTCGCACCAGTTCGATCATGCTTTATCTAAAACCAAAATGATATTTAGTACCTGAAAAGCCGACACCATCTCCCTGCCAGCTTGCTCAAATACTTACCTGTCCACGATAATACGTTCACCTGCAACGGCTGAACAATTTCTATCAACGAAACTGCCCATCAAACTCAGGCCAACCTTTGCTGCTGCGGCGTCAACCCATTGCAGGGAGGGCATAAAACGGGTGGTTCATGATGCAGAAAGGCTGGCGACCTGCCAGAGCTCTTAGACTCAACAGCTTTTGTAGGATAGGAAAACTCATGAACCTCGTCTTTTTGGTGAACTACGATCTGCCGGCACTGCTGGCGTTAAATCGCATTTTGCCCGCCTGCACGGCACACGACATTCAAATTTTTTACACCCGAAAATCAATCTCAGATTTGTGCCCGGCCCTTAAGCAGCTCGGTGAATTTGAGGTTAAAGCGCTAGAGGCAACGTCAAGCTTAATGAGCTTCCAACAACTGGGTGCTATCGCCTTGAATGCCATTAATACCGACGACTTTGCCCGATACGCGGCCACGGAGCCCGATGTCGTCGTGAGCATACGGCACATGTCCATTCTTCAGGCACCGGCCATCGCCGTGCCTAAGCTGGCCATGCTCAATTTACACTCAGGTCTTTTGCCCGACTACCAAGGTGTGATGTCTACGTTTAGGGCCCTGTGTCATCACAAAGCAACTATAGGAAGCACCCTTCACATCATCGAAAATGCTGACATCGACAGGGGTCCTGTCATCGCCAGATCACAAACCCCCGCGCAATTTGATCAGTCCTATTTGTGGAACGTCTTGAACTTATACCGTGAGGGCAGTCGAAACGTGATTGAGGCCATTACGCAACTCAAATCCGGGCTGCCACTGATCTCAAAACCCCAGCAAGGCCGAGGCCGGTACTACACGTTTCCTACCGCGACAGAAATTAAAACCGCGCCGGTATCTTTATTCGCCCAAAGCGATGCCGGGCACCTTGATCAATTTCTGAACGACTAACCGTTTAACGCCCTAGCAGTCATTTTACCCAGCTGAGACATGTGCACCTCATCGGGGCCATCGGCAATTCGGGAAAACCTCGCCAAGGTAAACACTTCAGGAATCAGGGTGTCCTGACAAACCCCCATACCGCCATACACCTGCATGGCCCGATCAGCCACCTGCTGCGCCATGTTGGGTGCCACAATTTTGACCATGGAAATATAGGGCCTTGCCGCCTCCATGCCCTGAGTATCCATGACGTGGGCAGCCTGTAACGTTAGCAGTCGGGCCTGCTCAATGTCACAACGACAGCGGGCAATCTCGTGTTGCACGCTGGTCTTTTTAATCAGCTTTTCGCCAAAAGCTACCCGCTCGTCTGCTCGAGCGCACATCAACTCGAGGCAGCGTTGCGCCAAACCCACCAGCCCCATCGCATACTGAAATCGGCCGGGCCCAAGACGGCCCTGAGCAATTTCAAAACCGCAGCCCTCGCCTTTAATCATATTGCTTAACGGCACCCGAACGTTATCGAATAGAAGCTCGGCCTCACCACCGGGAGAGTGCAGATTGTCGAACACTCGTAATTCCCGAACCAGCTTTACCCCGGGGGTATCCCTGGGCACTAAAATCGTGGAGTGCTGGCGGTGACGGTCGTTTTCCGGGTTAGATTTACCCATAACCAACATAATTTTACAGCGCGGATTTATCGCATTAGTGGTCCACCACTTGCGGCCGTTTAACACATATTCATCGCCATCGCGCCTAATTTCCAATTCCATGTTGGTGGCATCGGATGACGCTACCTGGGGCTCTGTCATAGCATAAGCACTGCGAATTTCGCCTGCCAGCAAAGGGTTTAGCCACTGCTCCTGCTGCTCCAGCGTGCCGTATTTAGCCAGCACTTCCATATTGCCCCGATCGGGGGCATTGCAGTTGAAAACTGCCTGAGCCCAAATCACCTTGCTCATAGTTTCAAACAACGGGGCTATTTCAACGTTGGTAAGGCCAGGACTCCAAGGCTGGTATTCATGGGGCAGGAACAGATTCCACAAACCCTCGTCCTTCGCCTTTGCCCGCAGTTCGTCAAACCAAGGAGGCGTTTGCCAAAGATTGTCCTGATTCAGTGTCCAAGTATTCCAGTCATGCTCACGAGGGTATATGTGAGCCTCCATGAACGCTTGAAGTTGCGCGTTGATGAGTGACACTTTTTCGTTAACTTCAAATCCCATACTCACAAGCCTCAGTTGTTGTAGCTATCAGCCAATCGGCTTACCACTTGGTAAAACTCTCCGATGGTGTCCTGCACGATGTCGGCAGCACTTTTAACTTCATCAATTCGCCCTGCCACCTGACCCGACAGTGGAATCGCCGCCTCCATATCACCCCCGAAGTAGAGATCGGGTATCTTCGCCATGTGCTCCATAATATTAAACGCACCCATGGGCTCTAGCATTGTAGTCCGTTCCGTACGCAACGCCCGCAAAGCCGGACGGGATTGCTGGTTTAGAAACACGGTACCGGTCTCTTTTGCCGCAACCACGGCCTGCTTCCAATTGTCGTGCACCGGCGAGTCAGCGCAGCTAAGCATTCGAGTTCCCATTTGCACACCCTCAGCACCCATGGCAAAGGCACCGGCCATAGACAAGCCGTCACACATACCCCCAGCGGCAATAATAGGAAGATCTGTTCGCGAACGAATGAGCGGCAACAGCACCATAGTCGACACCGGGCTTGGATTTTTAAATCCGCCGCCTTCACCTCCTTCAACCACAAGACCATCCACACCACAGTCGATGGCTTTCAGCGCCATATCGAGGGTTGGCACCACGTGAAACACTTTGATGCCCGCCTCTTGAAAAGCCGTTGTACAAACATTGGGGCTGCCCGATGAGGTGGTCACAAACTTAATATTTTGCTTAATCACAAAGTCCACAATGTCGGTGCCCTTAACGTAAGACAAAGCGACGTTCATGCCAAAAGGCTTGTCGGTGAGATCGCGCATTTTTGCGACCTCGTTACGAATATTGTCGAACTCACCCGAGGCGGTTTCGATAACCCCCATGCCGCCAGCATTACTCACGGCTGAGGCCAGCTGGGCCCGTGCAATCCAGCCCATAGGGGCCTGTATGATGGGGTAGTCCGTGCCGGTCATTGCCGTCACACGATTTTTAATAGGAACTGCTTTGGTCATGTTTTACCTCAACACCATTGGAATTTAATTAACCCAGTGAAAGCATGGCTTCCACTCCAGTGCCTTGCAGCAGCAAATCGACCGAGGTGCGATCTGCATCGCTCAAGGCTCGGTAGCGCTCGTTAGTCCACCTAAGACACTTAGCTTGATACGGGAACGTCTGCTGAGTCCAGCGAGCACCATCAATTTCAGACTCCCAAGTCTTGTCACCGGCTTGCACAGCCTGGGCGTTGGCCAGCTGCACGGGAGCATAGACGCGCCCTATTTCCTGCATCAAGTCGCGTAAGCTTTCAGGCTGCTCGTTCAGCTTGATCCAGTCCTGAGCCTCGGGCTCATGCCCGCTCTGGTCGTCCATATGATCAACCCAGGCTACCGTCCGCGGGGACACTTCATGGGCAATGGCTCTAGGCGTAGGGTCAAAACCCACCAACTGGGTGAGCTGACCATAAAGGCCGAAGTCTCCGGCGCCAGGGCGGTTCCCCAGCATAAACTTCTGATGAGCCAAATGATTTTCCATAGCGGCCAAAAATCGTCGATAACTGGCATCAATCACCGGTGCTGTGGTGTCGTTAGAACCAACCACATAAAGACGACTAATCTGGCGTTCTGCCACCCACTGTTTGAGCTGGTCATGGCCATCTTTGGGCAGACTTACGTCAAAGCTATAGGGCAACAGCGTGCCTGCATTGTCCGCATCTGTTTTGGGATACCAGCGATAGTGAAACATGTACTTGGTGCACCACTCGTCAGCAAAGTCCTCAATCAGGTAATCAATAAACGCGAGTGCTGGGTCTTCAGGCAGTACCGAGCGACTAGGAACCATTTCCTCGAGGCGGCGGATAATCGGCGTAGAGTCGGTTACGGCACGAAGTCCGTCCTCTTCCTCAAACAGGAACGTAGGCAGAAGACCTGGCCTGGGCTTCTCAACTCCCAACGCGTCGCACACTTGCTCGGGCTGTCCCCAGGTAATTGCGTAAGGCAGGCGCCGGTAGCGCAAGAGCGCCAACATTTTTTGGGTATAGGGGGAGCCTGTGCCCCCGACTAAACGAATTGGTTGCTGTTGCGCCATATTCACCCTCACATGGTCTTCACTGAATTTGTTAGTCTGTTTTACGCGTGATCCGGGTGCATATATTGACATAAATACTGCCATTATGTAACTTTCCCGTGCACTATTTTCGACAGCCACGCTCACACGCCACCGCAAAAGAAAGGAGTGCGCCATGTACAGAGGCGACTATAAACTGATCGGCAGCGAAATGAGCTTTTTTACGCGCAAGCTGGAAGCCCAGCTGCGATTCCAGCAGATACCCTGGCATTATTTGTTTAAAACCGAAGAGCGCAGGACCGCCCTAGAAACAAAAGCGGGTACCCACTTCGTCCCCCTACTGATGACCCCTGACAAGTGGCTTATTCACGACACCATTTCAATAGGACCAATGCTCAACGAGCGCTTCAAAGAGCGCGAGGTTATCCCTGAAACACCACTTCAGCGTGCCTGCTGCTTCATTTTAGAAGACGCTTTCAATCACTGGCTAGGCCGGGTTTGCGTGCATTCTCGCTGGTGCTATCCCAGTAACGTGGCCTGGGTCGGCCCTCGTTTAGGGGCCAACATGACGCTTGATAGGTCCATTGATGTGCCATTTTCTGAGGTAGAGCTGGAGCAACTCGGCCCAATAGGGCCAATGATGTACGAGAGCTTTGGCAAAGGGGTTTGCGAAGTCAATGGTGTGGGGCCTGATCAGGCTGCCGCCGTAAAAAGCGATTTCAAAAAACTTTTGCAAGCTTTAGCCCAGCACTTTTCCAGCAACGCGTTCCTACTGGGTGACCGGCCTTGTCTTGCCGATTTTGCATTGGCGGGAGCCAGTAAAGCGCACTTTATCTGTGATCCAGAACCGAGAAGCTGGCTGGGAGAACACGGTGACATGTTGCTGGAATATACAGAACGCTTTTTTGGCAACTGGCCGAGTGATATCCCGCTCTGGCCTGCCGATGACAAGGTGCCGGACAGCTTGCCCGTCGTGCTGGACTACCTCCAAGACAGCTACTATCAGTCGGCACCAGCCAATATTGCAGCTGGCCTTGCCGGGGAGAAATATTACGCGTTCGATTACGGCTTTGGTGCGACACGGGCGCGCACTCAAAAACGTTTAAATGTGGCGAGACTTCATGTGCAGGATGAGCTTCAGCGCATAGGCTCTAGTGGCGACGCTGCAACTCTAGCGCTATTTGCCAATCGCGGTATTCTCGAACACTATCTTAACTAAGCGCAGAATAACCCCACATAATTCGACAAGCGGCCCAGCGCCAAACTCTCACGCTAGCAAAGGCAATGATCATGTCCATCCGGTTAAAAATTTGGTCAGCTCCAGTTCTGTTCTACATCAGTTTTTTTAGCTGGTACACCGACTTTGGCGGTCCGCTGAGCGACTCAGAAATTGATCAATACGTAGCCACCATGAACAATAATGGTAGGCCCGCGGAGGTAATCGCTTTTATGAAAGCCTTCGCCCAACAAGACACCGGACGTCAATTTCTGATGGTGAACAATATTGACAT
>UPTG01003418.1_pt1 | contig 10078 bp, 9 predicted proteins | sample 2160121 | NCBI WGS metagenome assembly UPTG01 (sample SAMN06266255, study PRJEB28933) | marine metagenome | isolation source: Columbia River Estuary | place: USA:Columbia River Estuary, USA | collected 2014-07-27 | reverse complement strand
ATTTTGTAAATTTTTGACGAGATAGGGAGTGTTTTGTAATCCAGTTGGTAACCTAACCAGGCACTCTTATACCCAAATAATCAGATATTTTTTTTACAAGTATGACCGAGCCAATTCAGAGATTGATGCAAAGTGCAGCGAAGGGCTGCTTTGAGCCCAAAGTGACTAGTGCTGCACGACACGCAAATGTCTGCACTCTTGGCGAACGACCACTTATTGGTGCATCGGGCTCCATTTATCGAGGCTTTCCAGAAATTTTTCTTTTTCTCCTTCATGCATTGAGATGTTGGTCTGCGCATAAGGGAAGTTGCCTGCAGTTACTTCGCTGTGAAACTGACTAAGGGCAGCGACACGTTCTTTATGTATCTGTTTGTGCAGACGTCCGACATTGCCGAAGGCGTGGGCATGTTTTGGTGGGCGATCTTCTTCACTGGCCTCACCACATACGTCTGCCACAAATGACATGATCACATCTCCGGCCACACCGGAGCCTAGTGAGAAAGTCACAATGGATGTCTTTTTATTGACTGCTTCCAACACTTCTTCGGCAATGCATTCGGCTTCAACGGCTATGACGCCTACGTCTTCCATTCGTTTCAGCGTCTCATAGATTTTCAAAGCCTCATCTGCATTGCGACCCCATCCGCGCAGACCGCCGCAGTAGTGGCTAAAGGTCGGTATCAATCCAATATGGCTTTGGACAGGGATTCCCTCGCGTGACATCATCTCCAGCGCATCAAGTGACCTTAATGTATAATACATATCTCCACCTCGGCGCATTGCCTCAAACGCGTCGGCCAAAACTTCTTCGTTCGAACCAAACTGCGCCCATCTAGACCCTACGCGGCAGAAGTGGGTTGGTGCGATGGCGCGAACATTATCGATCTGGTCCATCCCCACAACTAACAAGTCTATCCCGGCATCCCTGCAAGCCCGTATTTCATCGGCATTGGCTGGATTGGACATAGTCAATTTTTTTGGTTTTTGCTTAAGCGCCTGAAGGTCCGAGATTGTATAGTTGCGCTTGGCCGGTTTACGGGAGAAATCATAAATACGTTTCATAGTTTGATGGCTCCTTCAAATAAAGGCGCTTTTGGCGCCACCAGACTTTTGAGTTTTAAAAATCGAGCTTACGTCCGCTGCTGGTGGGTATGGCAGGCGCACGGGCGCCTCATTCATCCGCGGTTGTAGTACAGGGTCGCCAATGATCATTCTGTCCAAAAAATCGTTCCACTGTTCCTGCTGTGACAAGCGTTGGATATAGGCGGAGCCGCCCATAAGCGGCCAGGCATCCGCCGCGCAGCATTCATAAAACAGCATCAGCCTTGCTCGATCTGACACATTCGGAGCAGACCCATGCAGAGTCCGCGCGTGGTGAACTGACATGCTTCCAGCCTTTCCGGTTATCGTGACAGCTTTATCGATATGGAAATCCGAGTCGGTCGGGTCCACCGCCCCACAGAAAACACCTTGGGCGCTATTGTGATCCAAAATCGGGCCTTTGTGAGATCCCGGAATGACCTGAAGCGGCCCATTTTCCTCCGTGACGTCCTCCAAAAACACACCGAAGGCCAGCATGTCGTCGTTGGTGTGCGGATAGAATGCCCAGTCCTGGTGCCACTCGACAGCAGCCCCGCCGCCCGGCGCCTTTGCGTTGAGTTTTGAGGTTTGCAAAACTGCATTGGGTCCAACCAGTTGCCGTAGGACCTCTGTGATCCCAGAATTCTTCACGACATCCCAAAAGAATGGATGCTGTTTGTGGGGCAGTTTGATCCGGGTCAGCTTCGGAGTTTCTGAGTTATGCCCTTCGTCCAGATCATAAACGTCATTGCTTGCTGTTACGTGTCTTGAGCGATCTATGAATTCATGCGTGATGTCCTGCATGCGTTGAAGCTGTTCCAGCGTAACAACATCTTCGACGAGAAGATAACCATTCTCAAAGTATGCACTGATCTGTTCGCTTGTAAGCATCCTGGATATTCTCCCTTTTGGTATCGATACCACTCTTGATTTGGTATCGATACCAATGCTTATTGGAGTCGTCAATACAGCAAAGGAGAGCAGCTTGGGTAAGGGCAATTGGATTACCATGAAAGACGTTGCAGAACTTGCCAGCGTGGGAACGATTACGGTGTCCCGGGTTCTGCGCACCCCCGAAAAAGTTTCGGAAGCGAAACGCAATCGGGTTCAGAAGGCGATTGAACAACTGGGATATGTCCCCGACAACACGGCCGGAGCCCTCTCATCGAACAAAAGCCGGGTCTTTGGCGCGATCGTATCCACGGTAAATGACTCAGTATTCGCACAAACTTTGGATGGCTTGTCGAGCACTCTTCGCGCTGCAGGATATGAACTGCTTTTGACAAGCACCAATTATGATCCAGCTGTGGAAGAAGACGCATTACGCGCGCTTCTCGCCCGCCGTCCGGATGGCATTGTACTGACAAGCACGTCTCATTCATCTGGGGTCAAAAATCTCCTTAAATCTGTGAATATCCCCGTTGTCGAAATTTGGCAGTTGCCCTCTCAGCCCTTAGACATTGCCGTTGGTTTTTCGAATTTTCAGGCGGGATATGACATGGCGCGTCACCTGATTGGCAAAGGCAAAAAGAACATCGCTTTTATAGGGGGAAATGAACGGGGCAATGACCGTGGGCGCCGTCGTCGTGACGGGTACATTGCAGCACTCGCTGATGCGAAATTGCCGCCGATCATCTGGCCTAGCGAAGAACAAGGCTTGCCATCTGGGATCGAACTTGGCGCCGCCGTTTTTGAAGGATGTCTGAAAGTAAATCCAGCCATAAACGCCGTAATGTGCGTGAGTGATCAGGTGGCGGTCGGGGTCATTTGTGAAGCAAAGAGACGTGGTGTGGAAGTCCCAGGTGGCCTAATCGTTTCTGGATTTGGGGGATTTGAATTGGCCATGTCATCTGGGTTTGACCTCACCACGATTGAGATTCCCGGACGGGAAATCGGGGTGGCTTCGGCTAAGGCGCTTCTCGATCCTGAAGCGGCCAGAGCCAAAAAGGTCATCGATGTCGGCTACACACTAGTACAACGCGGAACGACGTAGAGCCCATTTTCGGACATCTGACTTTGTGCAGCAAATGCCCGCTTTGTCCGCATAGCAGTCGTTGGCGCTTAGCCTAAGCCATGTCTGCTTCCTCAATTAGTGCTGGCAAACAAAATTACCCCCGAATGAATTTACAAGGCTAATACTAAAGCCCCGTGGTCCGAGACGCGGGGCCTTATGATAGGGGTCCCCGGTCCATAATCCGGCGGGTGAACTGTAAGGATTAGGTGGAGTAACCCTTTTCAGCGATCAAATATCTACGCATCAGACGCTGCGTCATAGTTACGACACTAAACAAGGCTTCAGTTTTAGATGAGATATGGGTTCTGGCTCGCCTAGACCCACCAAATAACAACTGAGTCAGGCTAACGATGAAACCTAAGTGAAACCTTTTGGGCGAGAAATCACTGATTATTGCGCCAATATGTCTGCTAAGTTATTGATTTAAATGGTGCCCCCACACGGACTCGAACCGCGGACCTACTGATTACAAATCAGTTGCTCATAAAAACTCACACCATAGTTCAATTGGAATCCCATTTGCCAATAAGAGCAATCAAGCTATTTCTACTCATGATTTAATCAGTCTGAGATATACATGAAAGCCAATTTAAACTTCAATCGCCGCCAATGGCTCGCCGCTACTTTTGGATTTTTGGCCACCTCAATAGCCAGCCCTATACTCGCACAAACAAAAATTCGCCGCATCCGGACTCAATATATCGCAGCGCTTGGAGCGGAGGGTGCCACTTCAGGAACAGGCGCGGAAACTTGGGGGCTTTGGAAAGAAGATCCTGGTCCAATTGGCGTATGGCTTAGGCTCTATCAGACACTCCAAAAGGCGGGTAATTTGGCCCCTGCCGGCTGGAGGTTTGACATTGATGATTGGTGGCTGGATGAGAACGGCCTGATCATGAAGGCTCCAGAATTTCCAATCCCTGCTGGGCAGTATTTTGTAACAAATGGTGAGGAACACTTCGCTTTACTCACCATCGGGGATCCCGATGCAGAAGGAAAACAATCTTGGTCACTGTCTGACGATAAAAAACTTGCGAATGTGACCCATGGGCCCTGTAGATCGGCGCGCTACACGCCAGAGGGTGAAAGCGGCACATGTTCGCCAGAATACGCAGACCGTTCTGCGTTCCCATTAAAACCGGGGGAATCACCCCCTTTAGTCAGCGGATGCACTCGCAAAAATTATGCAGTTCTGATTGTGATAGGCATTCCAGTTTAAGTGATGTTACTATAATTAACGTTTATGTTAAATATATCAATAAGTTGCAAAATTTTGCAGGTTCCGACCAGTTAACAGTAGTGATACTATTGAAGCATGAAAACTAGCCGAACAATTCAGTTTGGCTGGTTGTTGGCTTCAATATTGAAGCCCTAAATCAACGGAAGGAGTTGGCATGTTGCTGACCACTTGTTCGTTGGGTCTTGGGGAGCTTCGTTCGTCAAACTCAACACCTCGCAAACACTCTCAACGCCAAATTAAAAAAGCAAAGGAGCTATTTGCAAAACAAAGCATCGTTGTTCCTATTATTGTGGACGAACACCATTACATAATTGATGGACACCTTCGGTTCATGATGGCGCGTGAACTTGGTATCGAAAACCTCAACGCAGTTGTTGTCTCTGAGGCATCAACTGCCGAGATCGTCGAACTGGAATTAGCCCTCAACCGCCTCGGAGAGGACAGCAGCTGGGATGAGGCGCGCTTAAAGGAAAAGCTTGAGCAACTCTTAGAGTTTAAGGTTGATCTGAGCTTCACAGGTTTTGAACAAGCTGAGATAGATAAAACACTCCACTTTGAAATTATTGAAGAGGAAGAACAGGATTGGGGTGGCACAGATCCCGTAACAAGGCCTGGCGATATATGGCGCGTTGGCGACCACATCATTGCCTGCATAAACGCATTATCGCCAGAATTGGCTTTAAGCGAACTGGATAATCTGCCCTTGGCCAAAGTCTGCGTAACCGACCCGCCATACAATGTGCCAACAAAAGGTCATATCAGAACCAGCCATGATCATCAGGAGTTCGCCATGGCTGCTGGCGAAATGTCAGACGCAGAGTTCGAAGAATTTCTCAACGCGTTTCTAAGATCAGCTCTAAACTTCACAACAGACAAAGCTCTTTTCTATGTCTGTATGGACTGGCGCCATATCGACCTTTTGAACGCAGCAGCAAAGACACAACGACTGACGCCCCAGAATTTGTGTGTTTGGGCCAAGACAAACGCAGGTATGGGATCGTTTTACCGCTCACAGCATGAATTGGTTGCTGTCTACAGCCGAGCCAAAACCTTCCAGAATAATATCAACCTCGGAGCGAGTGGCCGATACCGGACAAATGTTTGGCACTATGATGGCGTAACCAGCTTTGGCCCCACTCGAACTGAAGATTTAATAGATCATCCCACCGTGAAACCCACCAAGCTGATTGTCGATATTCTATTAGATTGCACCTCGATCGGTGATTGGGTGCTGGATCCATTTTTAGGCAGCGGCACAAGCTGCCTCGCAGCACAGCAGGTTAATCGACGTTGTCTTGGGTTGGAGTTAGAACCTAAATTTATCGATGTCGCTCTCAAGCGGCTTAAAGATCGATGTAACTTGGACGCCGTTCATGTTCAGACGGGTAAAAGCTATGCTGAAATTAGCAGTGAGCGCCTTGCAAAAAATGAGGGTGCAGCATGACTTATAGAAACCCTCCGAAAAAATATCAGTTCAAAAAAGGCCAGTCTGGCAATCCAAAAGGCCGCCCACGCAAAAAATTGCGAACCGGAACAACTCTCGCCGATGACTTAAGGCGCGAGCTTAGTGAAGAAATTACGGTTAAGAAAAATGGTGAGACCAAGCGCGTTACTAAGCAAAGCGCTTTAATATCTTCAATTGCAACCTCGGCAATAAATGGCGGTAGTAGCCAGCAACGCCTCGTTCTCCAAATGCTATTTATGCATGGCATGAATAACGACAACGCCATCGACGCTAAAGAGCTCCAGAAACATGACGAGGCGCTTTTGGTGGAATTGCAGAAACTTGGTCTTAAGATTGATGAGGCCGATGATGACACATAGCATAAATCGGGAGACTTTAGACGCCCTTCTTCGGCGGTCGCCCAGCCTGTTCTTCACGCATCTGTTTCCAAAGATCGATACGGTTCGCGACTTTGAGTGCCCGTGGTACCTTCATGCCATAAGCCAATACTTGCTTGAGATGTACAACGGCACTTGTCCTCGCTTGATCCTTAACGCTCCACCACGCTCGTTGAAAACCTCTTTGGCAAACACCTATTTTATACCTTGGCTTCTCGGAAAGGACCCATCCACCAAAGTGATGGTTGTCACTTACGGCGATGACCTTTCTTCAACACTCGCAAAAGCCACGAAGAAAGTGTTTCTGCATCCAGCTTACCAGAAAATCTTTCCCCATACCGTTTTAGAAAATGACAATATGCAAGCCACTCGGCTGCGAACATCAAAAAGCGGCCATGTTATCTTCACCTCCCTTCATGGAGTAATGACCGGCCTTGGTGCAGATTGGATTATCCTAGATGACCCAATACAGGCGGCCCATATGCGATCTGAGGCCCGCCTAAATGATGTCATCCAAGTATTTAAGCAAAGTGTCAGCACGCGCCTCAACAATCCAAAGAACGGTAAGATCCTTCTCATACAGCAACGCATTAGCCCTAATGATTTGTGCGGCGCGTTAACCGACATGCCCATGCATCCTTGGAAGGTTTTATGCCTGCCAGCCCGCTTTGATGAGCCAGCCCAATTTGATTTAGGGTTATTTGGAAAGAAAGATGTTGTAACAGGGGAGCTTCTAACACCTACGCGAATGTCAGAAGCTTCGCTTGAAGAGAAAAAAGCTGAGATGGGCGATGCAGCCTTTTATGCCCAGTATCTGCAAAAGCCTCTTCATGAGAGCGACTGCCCAATTGATTTTAATAAAATTAAGCACATCAGTATGGAAGAGTTTGACGAAATTGATCATGTACCCACAATTTATCAAAGCTGGGATACGGCGCTCTCGGACAAACCATCTGCCGACTATTCTGCAGTAACAACTTGGGCGAAGTTTGAAGATGGACGTTATGTGTTGCTAGATGCTGCGCGCTACCGCGTCACGAGCGAAAAACTTCAGAGCATAATCGTGCAGCAAGCACTGGTGCATTCCGCACGATTTGTTTGCATTGAAAAGGCCAATCATGCGGTTGATCTTATACGAATGGTAGAGACAGAAATGCCGGATGGGTGCATTGTGAGATCCGTAGTAACAGGCGGATCCTCCAAAATGCAGCGGCTGGAGGCGCAGCTGCATAAAATCAATACAGGCAAAGTGTTCTTTTTAAGTGACGAGCCGAACCTTAAGCTTGTTAACCATGAGCTGCGGCAATTCCCAAATGGACGCTACGATGACCTGGTCGATAGCTTCTCACAGGCGCTTGCTCAAATGGGGACTGGAAGCGGCGTACCATTTTGGCGCATTAGCTGAGACTGATAAATCTGAAACTTTGGACTGGACTACGCCCTAACCGTAAGCCTGTATGCTCCTAAGCCCGAATACCATCGGGCTTAGCTCAGTGACAATGATCACAAGGAGCAAAGTTTGGACCCCGCATTTGAAACGTTAAAAACAGCAAGCCGCGCTGATCTCATTGATGCATGGCGCGAGGCAATCGGCCGGCCCGCGCCAAAACATATTAGTCGATCGCTTTTGATCACCGTTCTTTCTTTTGAGCAGCAGGCAAAACAGTATGGGAGGCCAAACCAAAGGTTCCGCCAAGCCTTAGAGCGCCAAGTTAGCGGCAAAGCCTCCAAGCCCAAGCTGCAATCAGGAACGCGGTTTGTACGCGAGCATCATGGCAAGACCCATGTTGTCGAAGTAGACGCGGCGGGGGCCTTTATCTGGCAGGGCAAATCCTTTGCATCCCTATCTCAGGTCGCCAAACAGATATGCGGCTATCACTGCTCAGGACACAAGTTCTTCGGGGTGACAAAATGAGTTCAGCCCCTCGTCAGAAAATCCGTGCAGCTATCTACACGCGAAAGTCTCGAGAAGAAGGTCTCGAGCAGGAGTTCAATTCTCTAGACGCCCAACATGAGGCCTGCGCAGCCTACATTGCCAGCCAACGACATGAAGGCTGGAAACAATTAAAGGGCCGCTTCGATGACGGAGGGGTATCAGGGGGAACTATGGATCGCCCTGCCCTCACCCGCCTCTTGGAAGATGTAGATCAAGGCCTGGTTGATATGATCGTGGTCTATAAGATTGACCGATTGACGCGCTCCCTGAGCGACTTTGCCAAATTAATTGATCGGCTGGAGGCGAAGGGATGTTCTTTTGTGTCCGTGACCCAATCTTTTAACACGTCAACATCCATGGGACGCCTAACACTGAATGTGCTTCTGTCATTTGCTCAATTTGAGCGTGAAGTCACAGCCGATCGTATTCGCGATAAAATCGCGGCCTCAAAAAAGAAGGGCATGTGGATGGGCGGCCGGGTGCCCTGGGGATACACCATTCATCCCGATCCTAAGGTTCAATCCTTAGAGGTACATCTAGGGCATGCCAGAGATGTCCAACGGATATATGACTTATACGAAGAGCTCGGATGCTTAGCGCAGGTTAAAAGCCAAGTTGATGGCCTATGGCCAGAGCGCAATTATAGCCGTGGCCGTATTTATAAAATCTTAACCAACCCAATCTATATTGGTAAGATCCGCCATAAGACCAACATTTATGAAGGCCTTCATTCCGCCATTATCGATGTGGCGCAATTTGACCGGGTTCAAGAACAGCTCAAACTCAAATCAGCCATCAAACGAGGGACACATCCTACGCGAGGATTGTCCGCCTGCTTGATCGGGAAAATCTATGACGAGACTGGAGATCGTCTTACGCCCTCCAACACAAAACGCGGGGACCGTGTGCATCGATATTACTACTCCAATCGCCTGACAATCAAAGGTGCTGATCCAACAGGCTGGCGCATCAAGGCAGAGACCTTAGAAACAGCTTTATCCTCGATGGTGAAATCCAATCTCCTGCAGGCCTGCCAGAACCCCAGCATCAAAGGCGACCTCTCCGTTCATAAGCTAGCCCAATACATAGGATGTATAGAAGCACTGAACGCTATAGCAGCATTGAAGCTCATCTCTCGCGTGGATTTAACCGGAGGCAATATAACGATCACCATTAATCAAAATCAGTTTGAGAAGCTTCTTCAATGCTCTTCGAACCTAATAGAGACGGAGCGATTAACATTTAACGAACCCATTACATTCCAACGCAGGCAAAATGGCACGAAGCTTATCTGGGCCCAGTATGAAACTGGCCCGAGACCACATCTCATCAAGGCCCTTCACGATGCTCATACCTGGCTCGACCTGCTAAAATCCGGCAAACAGATTACTGATATTACACAAGCCACAGGACTTCTCGACGGGACTATTTGGAAGCGTGTTCGGCTCGCCTGTTTGTCGCCAAAAGTTCAAAAAGCAATCCTAAATGGAACCCTAAATCCAGACCTCACCATTCGTTATTTGCAAAGCAAGCGCGTGCCTGAAACTTGGGTTGAGCAAGATAAGCTCTTAATCAGTAAAGTTCCCTGTTAATCCTTAATTAATTCCCTGTTAATTTTGCCCAGCGCACTTCTAAAACCCAATAATTTATGACCATTACAGCGTTTACAGCCGCTTCCAAAACCCAGAAAAAAGAAAATTCCCTGTTAATTTCCCTGTTAATTGCAAAAAACAGGGAAACTCGTGCTGCCGAAATAGCGCCTCTGAGGAAAAGGTTGAAACGGCGCAATTCCCGCGCGAGAGAAAATCCTCAGATCAAAAATCTGAAAATAACAACCTGAAATAACAAGTATTAAAGCCAGTTATGTGAAGCTGTGGGATATGGGGGAAATCAGTGGCGGACCGAGGAGGATTCGAACCCCCGACCCCCTGATTCGTAGTCAGGTACTCTATCCAGCTGAGCTATCGGT
>UPTG01003414.1_pt1 | contig 10088 bp, 8 predicted proteins | sample 2160121 | NCBI WGS metagenome assembly UPTG01 (sample SAMN06266255, study PRJEB28933) | marine metagenome | isolation source: Columbia River Estuary | place: USA:Columbia River Estuary, USA | collected 2014-07-27 | reverse complement strand
TGTTTCTAATCTTTCAAACGGTTCAGTAATTGCTCCTGGTACTACAAGTGTGAATGTTGAATGGGTTACAACTAATTCATCTGGGAGTGAAACTGTTGACGTAATTGTGAACGGAACAACAACTAACAATGCGACAAGCCCATTTGCAATTCCTACCACTGACGGCACTACGTACAATGTTACGGTTAATTTAGTTGACGGAGGATCTACAGTTGCCTCTGATGATATTTCTTTTAGTATTGGAAATTTAACACAAGTTGCAGACATCACTGCTCTTAGAGCCGATGTAGATAATAATGGTGCAGGAAGTTTTTACGAAATAACCGGTTCATCATTATTAACTCATACCGACGGTTTTAGAAGCAGAAAATGGTTTCAAGACGGTGCCATTTCTGGGGTTTTAATTTATGACGAAGATGGAATTATCACAACTACTTACGCAGTAGGTGACATGGTTAGCGGATTAAAAGGATACAGCGTCATATCTAACGGGGTGTTGAGGTTTATCCCAACAGAAGACTCTGGTGTAATTGATTCTTCTGGCAATGCTGTTGTCGCACAAACGGTAACAATTACAGATTTTAACGCAAGTCCAGATGATTACGAATCTGAGTATATTGAATTGTTGAATGTAAGTTTTGTTGAAGGTGACGGGACTGCTACTTTTTCAACTGGAACAAACTATACATTAACAGATGGAACTAACAATACTATTATGCGTACCGATTTTTACGGAGCGGATTATATTGGTGAAATAATTCCTTCCACTCAATTGCCAAGTGTGTCTGGAGTAAGTGGTGAATATAATGGAACTTCACAGTTGTATGTAAGAAGTTTAGCAGATATAACATTAACGACTGGGCAATTTAATCTTTTAGAATTTAGCATCTCACCTAACCCAGCAAAAAGTGGTTTTGTAAACATCACCTCAACTGGATCGGAAACGCTACAAGCAACTGTATTTGATATTCTTGGAAAGCAAGTGATCAATGCAACGGTTTCTAATGAACGTTTAGATGTATCAACACTTAACACAGGAGTTTACATTGTGAAGTTGACACAAGGGGCTGCAACAACTACTAAAAAATTGATTATTCAGTAATCTACATTTTTTAAATATTTTTAAAGAGCGTTGCCAAATGGCAACGCTCTTTTTATTTTCAATTATTTTTCTTGTTTTAACATTTTAAAAATACTCTAAACACTGTATTTAACTGCCTCAACTCAATGGCACTTTAACACCCTAATTCGCTGGTAATAAACTGTTAATAAACTATTAAAGCTCTTGAAATTTCATAAAAATATTATACATTTGGACAAACCCCCAAATCTATAATCATGAAAAAACTTTACGTTTTAATTTTATCGCTTACAATAACAACGCTGTCTTTTGGGCAGGAAATAATGCTTAATGGTAATTTTGAATCTTGGGACAATGCTACCACGCCAACAAGTTATTCAAAAGCAGAAAGTACGGAACAAGAAATAACAGAAGTTCATGGAGGTGCAAATTCCGCTAAGCATACGGGTGGAACAAAAGATATTGCACAAACGATTACTGGCATAATTCCTGGCTCATCTTACACAATTTCACTTTGGTACAAAGTTGCTTCTGGAGATGATACTAGTGCTAGAATTTGGAGTTACTGGCAAGCTTCTGGTTCAAATATAACTGACAATGCAAATGAATTACGAGGTCCAAATAATGCTTATTTAAGCAACAACGGCGGAGCATGGACCCAATATACGACAACAATAACTGCTCCAGCAACAGCGGATGGCTTTTATTTTGAAGTCAGAACTTACTCTGGCGCAGTCATTTATTGGGATGACTTTTCAGTATTTAAAGAATCGGTAGCGAACCCTGCTTTATCCATTATATCTCCAGGATCTGGGGATAATGTTGCTGGTCCAAATGTGGATGTTACTTTAAGTATTCAAAATTTTAATGTCGCTAATGGTACTGGTGATGGACATATTAATTACTCCGTTGATGGCGGCACTAGTATTAGTAAATATGACACAGACCCTATTTCTTTAACTGGACTATCTTATGGATCTCACACCGTAACCGTAGATCTTGTGGACAATAGTAATGCACCTCTTTCAACTCCATTAACTGCAACCTCAACGTTTACTACTTATCAAATCCAAACACTTCCAACAACAGAAAGTTTTACATATACAGCCGCAGAAAATTTAGGGGATCAGGGTGCCTGGACAAACTACTTTACAGGCGATGAAATATTAATAGAATCTGGTAATCTCTCTTATTCTGGCTTAGCTGGTACTGGAAATTCAATTTCATTTGATGGCGGAGGAAAAGATCCTGTTCTAAATTTTACTCCTACGAGTAGTGGCACGCTATATGCTTCTTTTATGCTTAAAGTATCCGCATTAAACGCCTCAGCAGTCAATGGGTATTTTGGTGTGTTAAGAAACAATAACGGAGATTATATTTCTAGGCTTTGGATTTCACCAACAAGCGCAACTAGTTATAGAATTGGAATCAGTAGTGGAGGTACTTTGACTCAGATACACGCTCCTACAACTGATTATGCGTTGAATGAAACTATCTTTGTCGTATTTAATTATGATCTCGACAACAACTCTGTTAGTGCGTGGATAAATAAAGGGAATACAACTGCTCCAACTGCTGATATTACTGAAGCTTCAACTTTTACTAGTAACACATTAAATCAGTTTTTAATTCGACAGGATTCAGCAACGGAAACTCCTTCAATTGTTATGGATGAGCTAAGAATTGGTGCGACTTGGACGGATGTTGTTCCGAGTTCATTATCAGCAACCTCAAAAGATTTAAGCTCATTCAACCTATACCCAAACCCCTCCAATGGTGGTTTTGTCAACATCATCTCAAATAAAACAGGTGCAATTAAAGCACAAGTATTTGATGTTCTTGGGAAGCCGGTCCTTAATGAGTTTGTAATGAATAGGCGCTTAAATGTATCAAGCCTTAATACAGGGATATACATTATAAAACTCAAACAAGGTACAACAACAACCACTAAAAAATTGATTGTCCAATAATCCATTTTTTAAATTCCTTAAAAAGAGCATTGTTAGTTGACAGCGCTCTTTTTATTTTTAGCTACTTTTGTATTGGAATATTATGTACATGAACATCAAAAATTCAATTTTCAATATCCAATCCGAAGCCGATTTTAAGGCCGCAGCTTTAGCCGTGTTCAAACATCAATTTGAACACAATTCTGTGTATCGTTCGTTTTGTGATTTGCTCTACAAACATCCGAGCGACATCCATACTATAGAGCAAATTCCGTTTTTACCAATTGAGTTTTTTAAAACTCGCACTATAGTATCTACTAACAAAGCTGTCGAAGCCACTTTTACAAGCAGCGGAACCACAGGCAGCATCGAGAGCAAACACCATGTGTGTGATTTAGAAGTTTATAAACAAAGTTTTAGAAATGGATTTGCATCCTTTTATGGAAACATCGAAGACTATACGGTTTTGGCCTTGTTACCTTCTTATTTAGAGCGAGAAGGTTCGTCTTTGGTCTATATGGCAAATGATATGATCACACAGTCCAAACATCCTGAAAGTGGATTTTATTTGCACGATTTAGAGGCCTTGAAAAATACGATCATCAGCCTCGAGGCTAAAGGTCAAAAAACTTTGCTTATTGGCGTTTCTTATGCGTTGTTGGATTTGATTGAGGTACATTCATTCAACTTAAAACACACTATTGTTATGGAAACAGGCGGCATGAAAGGTCGACGAAAAGAGCTTGTAAAATCGGAGTTGCATGCACTTTTGAAACAGGGGTTTGGCGTGGATACCATTCATAGCGAGTACGGGATGACGGAGTTGTTGTCGCAAGCCTACTCTAAAGGAAAAGGTGTTTTTGAAACTCCCCCTTGGATGAAAATCCTGACAAGAGATCCAGAAGATGCGCTTAGTATTCAGCCGACTGGAAAATCCGGAGGCGTGAATATCGTTGACTTGGCAAATATCAATTCCTGTGCGTTTATTGCTACGCAAGATTTAGGAAAAATCAAACCCGATGGAACTTTTGAAATCTTAGGCCGCTTTGATCAGTCTGACATTAGAGGCTGTAATTTGATGGTGCTTTAAACCACTCGAATAATAAAGGTGCTTCGCTTCCCTCGATTGATAATTACATAGGTGTCATTAATCAAGTCAGTGTTTGAAATTTTATAGCTCTCCCCTACTTTTTCTTTATTTACCGAAATTGAGTTTTCTTTTAACGCACGTCGTGCTTCGCCATTGGAGGCTAAAAAATTGGTTTCTGCTGAAAGTGCAGCGATCATATCCAATCCAGATTCTAAAAGTGATTTTGAAACCTCAGCAGTTGGGACACCTTCAAAAACATCTAAAAACGTAGCTTCATCCAAAGTTTGAATGTCTGCTTTGAACGATTTACTGTATAAAATAGTGGATGCTTTTTCGGCATTTTCAAAATCAGCCTGACTGTGCACCATAGTGGTGATTTCTTGTGCCAGTCGTTTTTGGAGTTGTCTTAAATGCGGTTGTTCTGTATGCGTTTCTACAAGAGATTTGATCTCTTGTTCTTCTAAAAACGTAAATATTTTAATGTATTTTTCGGCGTCTTCATCACTAGAATTTAACCAATATTGATAGAATTTATATGGTGAAGTTCGCTTGGCATCTAACCATACATTTCCACCTTCACTTTTTCCAAATTTAGAACCATCTGATTTTGTAATTAGTGGACACGTAATGGCAAATCCTTTTCCATTTCCAACTCGTCTGATGAGTTCTGTTCCTGTGGTGATATTTCCCCATTGATCGCTTCCACCCATCTGAATGGTACAGTCGTGTGCTTTAAATAAATGAAGGAAATCATAGCCTTGTACCAGTTGATAGGTAAACTCCGTAAAACTCATACCGTCAGAACTTTCTGCAGAAATTCTATTTTTAACAGAATCTTTGGCCATCATATAGTTGACAGTAATGTGCTTCCCCACGTCTCTAATAAAATCTAAAAAGGAAAAATCTTTCATCCAATCATAATTATTGACTAGGACAGCGGCATTTTTTTCGCCGTTATCAAAATCTAAAAAATGAGCGAGTTGTTTTTTTATGGCTTCTTGGTTGTGACGCAGTGTTTTTTCGTCTAAGAAGTTTCGTTCGGTAGATTTCCCTGAAGGGTCTCCAATCATTCCAGTAGCTCCTCCCACCAATGCAAAGGGCTTGTGACCACATTGTTGGTAGTGTGCCAATAGCATAATCGGTACAAGATTTCCAATGTGTAAAGAATCGGCTGTGGGGTCAAAACCTACATAGGCACTTCTCATTTGCTCTAGCAAATGGTCTTCTGCTCCAGGCATCACATCATGTATCATTCCTCTCCAACGCAAAACTTCAATAAAATTACTGGCCATTATTATAAATTTAATTATGACAAAGATAACAGATTCATTAGCGACGAGAAAAGAAAAAAATAGTAATTTAGTGGTATGATATTAGTAACTGGAGGTACAGGGTTGGTAGGAAGTCATTTGTTATTTGAACTTACAAAGTCGCAACAAAAAATTCGTGCGCTTTTCCGAAACAAAAAAACAATTGAAAAAGTAAGATATGTCTTTTCCTTTTACACGGATAACGTTGACGATCAATTTAATAAAATTGAATGGCTAGAAGCCAATTTAAACGATTTACCAAGACTGACAGAAGCATTTGAAGGTGTGACTCATGTGTACCATTGTGCTGCATTAATTTCATTTGACCCAAACGATTATTACAAATTACGAGAAACAAATATTTCAGGAACTGCAAATATTGTCAATTTGAGTGTTATTAATTCTATTCATAAACTGTGTTATGTAAGTTCTATAGCGGCTATGGGCTATGACCCGATAAAAATAACAGAAGAAACTACGTGGAATTCAGAAGCGAACAAAAATGTATATGCGATTTCAAAATATGAGGCTGAAATGGAAGTCTGGCGTGGAGTTCAAGAAGGAGTTCCGTGTGTGATTGTAAATCCTGGCGTCATTTTAGGACCTGGATTTTTTCGTTCTGGCAGTGGTGGTTTATTTAAACGCGTTTATAAGGGTCTCGGTTATGCGACAAACGGAGTTGCTGGCTATGTTGGAGTTTTGGATGTTGTGAAAGGAATGACTTCCTTAATGAACAGCGACTGCCAAAATGAGCGTTTTATTATGGTTGCTGAAAATCTTTCTTTTTTAGATGTCACAACACTGATTTCAAATGGGTTCAAACTAGTTCCTCCCAAAAAAATAGCTCGCAAATGGATGCTTGCCTTTGCATGGCGTTTGGATTGGTTAAGACATAAATTAACAGGGAAAAAAAGACAACTTACTAAAAATCTAAGTAAGACTTTAATCCATAAAAGTTACTACAGCTCGGACAAATTTTTAAAAACTGAAAGTGAGTTTAAATTCACCCCTATTTCAAAGGTTGTTTCTGAAGTTTGTCAGTTTTTTTTAAAGGAGGTCTCATCTTAGTTTCAAACTTTTTTTGACGCTTAGTATTCAAAGTATCTATTTTGGGTTGCTTGCTTTTACGGATTGAATCCTTGATACGTTTTTTCTCCTTCACCAACGCTTCATGTTCTGTTTTTTGAGTTGTTAATTTCAACTCCAATTTTTCATAGATAGATTTGTAGATATCACTTTTAAAGGTATAATAGGCATTACTTTCTACAAATTGAAGACTGTCAATGTTGTGTTTTTTATAAATATATGCTTCGGGGTTTTTAATGTTTTTTTCCAGTAATTGTTTATTGACGTTTTTCGCAGAGTTTATAAGCACTACGTCGTAAAGAATTTCTACCATTTGATTTTCAGATATCAAATTAGATGGTTTTTTCATCTCTAAATTTTCACAAGACATTAAAAACACAATAATCACTAATAGAAAGGCTGTTTTCATCTGTTAAATGTTAAGCGCATGGCTGCATTATGGTTTGTAAAATTTGCATTTTCATACACAACTGTTCCATTTAAGATGGTGTGTGTAACGCGAGACTTAAATGTAGAACCTTCAAAAGGGGACCATCCACATTTGTACAGGCAATTATTTTTAGTTACTGTCCAAGGGTTGTTTGGGTTTAAAAGAACTAAATCGGCAAAATAGCCTTCTTTGATATAACCTCTTTTTTCAATTTGAAATAAAATTGCAGGGTTATGACACATTTTTTCTACCATTTTTTCAATGGAGATTTTACCACTGTGGTGTGCTTCCATCATGGCTACTAGCGCATGTTGAACTAAGGGCCCTCCTGAAGGCGCTTTGGTGTATGTATTCGATTTTTCTTCAAGGGTATGTGGGGCATGGTCCGTTGCAATAACGTCAATTTTATCATTCAAAAGGGCCTTCCATAAAGCCTCTCTATCTTTGGCCGATTTGACAGCTGGATTCCATTTGATAAAAGTACCTTTTTTATCATAATCTTCATCTGAAAACCACAGGTGATGCACACAAACCTCAGCAGTAATTTTTTTATCTTTTAATGGTTTTTTATTTGAAAACAAGGCTATCTCTTTCGCTGTTGAAAGGTGAAACACATGCAAACGGGCTCCGGTCTTTTTAGCTAACTTAATTGCGCTTGAAGATGAAATATAACAAGCTTCGGCGCTTCTAATTTCTGGATGGCATTTGATTGGAATATCTTCTCCATAAAGTTCCAAATAACGAGCTGTGTTTTGTTTGATGGTATCTTCATCTTCGCAATGCACAGATATTAATAAGTCAGTGCTTTTGAATATTTTTTCTAAAACTTCAGGATTATCAACCAACATGTTTCCTGTTGAAGATCCTAAGAATAATTTAAGTCCAGCAACTTTAAGTGGATCTACTTTTAAAATTTCTTCTAAATTATCATTCGTCCCTCCAAACATAAATGAGTAGTTTGCTGACGATGTATTGGCGGCAATCTGAAATTTTTCTTCTAACGTTTCGATAGTAGTGGCTTGCGGACTAGTGTTTGGCATCTCAATAAAGGAAGTGATACCTCCTGCAATGGCCGCTCTAGATTCTGTTTCAATGGTAGCTTTATGCGTCAAGCCAGGTTCTCTAAAATGCACTTGATCATCAATAACACCTGGAATGAGGTAATTATTTTCCGCGTCAATAACCTTTATATTGGCATTTTTGACACTAATGGAGCAGGCAATTTCTTTGATATACTGGTCCTCAATTAATACGTCGCCATGAAAAGTTGTTCCTTCATTGACAATACGTGCATTTTTTATGAGTATAGATTTTTTATGCATTTATGAACTTCCTAAAATTGTTTTTAATCGCATTTTGATCACCCCTAAAATAGCTTCTTTTATAATGCCTTTATTTAGCTTAGAAACTCCGTGGAGTCGATCGGTAAAGATAATTGGGATTTCTTTGATATTAAAGTTTTTTTTGTAGGCAGTATATTTCATCTCAATTTGAAATGCATAGCCAATAAATTTTATGGCATCAAAATCAATGGCTTCTAAAACTCGGCGTTTGTAACAAATAAAACCGGCTGTAGGGTCAAGCACTTTCATACCTGAAATGATTCGCACATACAAGGAAGCTCCATACGAAAGCAACACTCTTGATAAAGGCCAATTAACGACATTCACGCCTTTAATGTAACGCGATCCTACGGCCACATCTGCATTCTGACATTTGCAGGCTTCATAGAGTCGCTGAAGATCTTTGGGGTTGTGAGAAAAATCGGCATCCATCTCAAAAATAAATTGATACTGACGAGTTAAACACCATTTGAACCCTTCGATATAGGCAGTGCCTAGTCCCTGCTTCCCACTCCGTTTTAGCAAAAAAAGACGATTGATAAAACTATTTTGAAGTGCTTCTACTTTTTTGGCTGTTAAGTCTGGTGAATTATCATCTACAACCAAAACATGAACCTGAGAATACTGAGAGAATATAGCTGTTAAGACAACTTCTATATTTTCAATTTCATTATAGGTTGGTATGATGACGATAGCGTCTTGCATTGCGTAGAAAATTTTAACAAAAGTAAGTTATTTTTGGCGGACTCTTTTTATAAATATTCTTCATAGATTTGTATATGCTTAGAGACGTTTTATTTAACGATTGGTACACTACAATAATTGTAGTCAGTCTTACATTGGTTGTAGTTGCTAAGCTTTTAAACTTTAATCGATTTTGCGATTTTTTAAGACTCTCTGGAAACTCCAATTATTTAAAGATTTATTTCAAAGACCATAAGTTTTTAGATCTATTTGATATTGTGTTATTTTTAAATTTTTGCATCAATGGGACGCTCATTGGCATACTTACCTACACACATTTCGCACAAAAAATAGACTTCAATCAACTGATGTTTATAAAAACGGCAGCTATATTAGGTACTGGAGTACTCTTGAAAATTTTATTAGAATTGGGGGTTGGATATGTGTTTGACATTCAAAAATTATTTCACAGTTATGTGTTTCAACAAGTTAGTTTTTTAAATTTTTTAGGTATTGTTTTACTGCCCCTAAATTCTTTATTGATTTTTGGAGCCCCTAATAACCACATGCTAACAGTGTTTATTTTGGTGATTTCTGGAGTGATTCTCTGCATTGGATTGATGAAATCTATTAAATTATATCAAAAGTTACTTATCAATAATTTCTTTTATTTTATTTTGTATCTTTGCACTCTCGAAATTGGCCCATACGTACTAATTTGTAAGCTTATTTCGTCGGATATAAATTAACCTTTTAGAGTTATTGATCTATGAAAGTAAAAACCATTTTGGTATCTCAACCCGAACCAAAAGTAGAAAACTCTCCTTACTTCGATTTGCAAGACAGGCAAAAAGTAAAAATTGATTTCCGTCCCTTTATTCACGTGGAAGGTGTCACAGCTAAAGAAGTACGATTACAAAAAGTTGATTTTTCAAGCTACACTGCAATCATTATGACGAGCAGAAATGCTATTGATCACTTTTTTAGAGTGGCTGATGAAATGCGCTTTAAAGTACCGGATAGCATGAAATACTTTTGTCAATCTGAAGCGGTTGCGTTTTATTTACAAAAATATGTAGTGTACCGTAAGCGTAAAATTTATGTTGGTACACGTA
>UPTG01003413.1_pt1 | contig 10092 bp, 9 predicted proteins | sample 2160121 | NCBI WGS metagenome assembly UPTG01 (sample SAMN06266255, study PRJEB28933) | marine metagenome | isolation source: Columbia River Estuary | place: USA:Columbia River Estuary, USA | collected 2014-07-27 | reverse complement strand
GGAGTTTGTGGCGGAAATTGAAGTCGATGACCCTTTTGTATTGACGCCACGCCAACTCGACATTTTGGACTCGCTAAAGAGTCGAGCTCGAGAGGAAGGTCTGTGGAATTTTTTCCTGACCGGTGAGAAAGGTTCAGGTCTCAATACTGTGGAGTACGCCTATCTGGCAGAGGAGATGGGCAAATCGCGGCTCGCTGCCGAGATTTTCAATTGCTCTGCGCCTGATACCGGTAATATGGAAGTGCTCCACAAGTATGGGAGCGAGGCACAAAAGAAGCAGTGGCTGGAGCCGCTCATGCGGGGTGAGATCCGCTCTTGCTTTGGCATGACCGAACCCGATGTGGCGTCTTCTGATGCAACCAATGTCTCAACCTCAGCGCGCCTAGAGGGCGATGAATGGGTCATTAATGGCGAGAAGCATTGGACCTCTGGCGCCGGCGATCCTCGCTGCAAAGTGATGATCTGTATGGTGAAGACCGACCCCGATGCCCCCAAGCATCTTCAGCAGTCACAGATTTTGGTGCCGCTGGAGTCCGCTGGTATCGAAATGATACGGCCACTCAAAGTCTTCAATATGCTCGATGCCCCACACGGCCATATGCGCGTGAAGCTCAATAATGTTCGAGTGCCAAAAGACAATATTATTTTGGGGCCCGGCCGTGGCTTTGAAATATCTCAAGGGCGCCTAGGTCCTGGCCGTATTCATCACTGTATGCGCTCAATTGGTGCCGCGGAAAAAGCACTTGAGCTGCTGTGCCAGCGAGCCGTATCGCGCGAGGCATTTGGCCGGCCGCTTTATAAGTTGGGCGGCAATATCGATATCATCGCCGACGCTCGAATGAACATCGAGCAGGCGCGCTTGCTGACACTCAAGACCGCTTGGTTGATGGATCATACCTCCCCTAAAGAGGCCCGCATTTGGATCTCGATGATCAAGACGGTGGTGCCCAATATGACGCTCAAAGTGGTCGATGAGGCGATCCAAATGTTCGGAGGGATTGGTGTCTCACAGGATACCCCTCTAGCCGAAATGTGGTCTGGACAGCGGACGCTGCGGCTCGCTGATGGCCCCGATGCAGTGCATCGAATGGTGGTCGGTCGCAACGAGTTAAAACCGTATCTTGCCGATACTCCAGCCGTTGGCACCACTTTCCGTGACGGCTAATAAGCGTCGCGACTCGTGACATTAATCAATTGATAGGGCAAAGGAGATTCGAGCATGACAATGAAACTGGTCAAACCGGAAGAGATGGAAAATCAAGTTGGCGTGTCGTTGCCGGCGGGAGAGTGGTTTGAAATCGATCAGGCGAGGATCAATGCCTTTGCGGATTGCACAGAGGATCACCAATTCATTCACTTGGATGAGGAGGCGGCCGCACAAACCCCGTTTGGCGGGACGATTGCTCACGGATTTTTGACCCTGTCTTTGCTCACCAAATTGTGTGCCGAAAACGGCATTTATCCTGAAGGGATTGTCATGGGTGTGAACTACGGATTGGATAAGGTCCGGTTCTTAAACCCCGTTCGTGCCGGCAAGCGCGTGCGCGCCCACACGGAAATTGTGTCGGTAGACCGCAAAGACGCGAATCGATTTTTGGTGAAGCAGGCGGTCACGGTGGAAATTGAAGGTGAGGACACTCCGGCGGTTTATGCCGAGTGGCTTGGCATGTCTATTACTGGTTAATCAAGCGGAGAGAAAAAGATGACAATTCGTTACGACGACAAGGTGGCCATTGTCACCGGTGCCGGAGGTGGCCTAGGACGATGTCACGCCCTTGAACTAGCAAAGCGTGGCGCCAAGGTAGTGGTTAATGATTTGGGGGGATCGGTCTCGGGCGAGGGAGCGAACTCATCGGCATCCCTGGCGGTGGTTGCTGAGATTGAAGCGATGGGCGGCGAAGCGATGGCGCACGGTGCCAATGTCGCCGATTTGTCTCAAGTAGAAGATATGGTCGCTCAAACGATGGCGCGTTGGGGTCGTATTGATATTTTGGTCAACAATGCGGGCATCCTCAGAGATAAAAGTTTCTCCAAAGGGACAGTGGATGATTTCCGCTTAGTAGCGGATGTCCACTTGATGGGCACTGTTCACTGCACTAAGGCGTGCTGGGACATCATGAAAGCGCAAGAGTATGGGCGCATTGTGGTCACGTCTTCCTCCAGTGGACTCTACGGTAACTTTGGCCAGAGCAACTACGGCGCGGCGAAAATGGCCGTGGTGGGGATGATGAATACCCTGGCTCAGGAAGGTGCGAAATATAACGTAAAGATCAACGCGTTAGCTCCCACTGCGGGAACGCGGATGACCGAGGGGCTCATCGACGATAAAGCATTCGCATTACTTACCCCAGAAACCGTCACCCCAGCGGTGCTCTTCCTTGTGTCTGATGAGGCACCCACTCGCGCTATTCTCGCGGCGGGCGCCGGCGCATTTGCCGTTGCAAAAATTGTCGAAACCGAGGGTATGTGGTTGCCTGAGGCAGACCAAACGCCCGAGGGTATTGCCGCCAATTGGTCGCAGATTTCCGAGGGAGGCGAGCGAGCGTTACAGGCAGGCTTTGAGCAAAGTATCAAGATGATTGGTCAGGCGGCAGCAGGACTTGGGCTTGATATGAGTCAGTAGCTGATCGCCCCATCAGAAAAGGAATCCCCGCCTTGTCGCGTTGCTCAGCACGCACAAGGCACTCACAACGAACAGAGACTTACGCAGAGGACGACAACATGAGAGAAGCAGTCATTGTTTCAACGGCGCGAACGCCCATCGGGAAAGCCTATCGAGGCGGGTTTAATAACTTAGCGGCGCCCACCCTAGCGGGGCATGCCATCAGTGCTGCAGTAAAGCGCGCGGGGGTTGATCCCGCGCTGGTAGAAGACTGCATCATGGGGTGCGCGCTGACCCAAGGGAGTCAGGGTGGCAACATTGGTCGGAACGCGGCATTGCGAGCAGGCCTGCCAGTGTCGGTCGGTGGCATGACGGTCGATCGGCAGTGTTCATCGGGCATGATGGCGGTTGCCATTGCTGCGAATCAAATCGTGCAGGACGGGGTTGAGGTGGCCATCGGTGGCGGAGTCGACTCGATCTCTCTAGTCCAAAATGAGCATATGAATTTGCACCGAGCCGCTGACGAAGAGTTGCTGGCGATGCAAAAGGACATCTACATGCCCATGCTGCAGACGGCTGAGGTGGTTGCTGCTCGCTATGGCATCTCGCGCGACGCCATGGACGAATACGGACTGCAATCACAGCAACGTGCCGCCGCCGCGTATCAAGCGGGCAAGTTTGATGATGAGCTCACACCGGTCACTTGTGAGCGGATTGTTTACAACAAGGAGACCGGTGAGCAGTCAACAGCAGAAGCGACTGTGAGTGCCGATGAAGGGGTGCGCGCCTCAACGCTGGAGGGCGTTCAGGGTCTGCGAACAGTCATTGAAGGCGGCACCATTACCGCTGGCAACGCCTCGCAGTTATCTGACGGTGCCTCTGCGCAGGTCGTCATGGAGGCAGGATTGGCTCAGAAAATGGGCTTGAATCCGCTTGGCGCGTATCGTGGAGTGGCGGTAGCGGGTTGTGAACCCGATGAGATGGGTATCGGCCCGGTTTACGCAATTCCCAAGTTATTGAAGCAGCACGGGTTGACGGTGGACGACATCGGATTATGGGAACTCAACGAGGCCTTTGCCGTCCAAGTGTTGTATTGCCGCGATCAGCTGGGTATCGATAACGACAAACTCAATGTCGATGGTGGGGCGATTGCAGTAGGACACCCTTACGGCATGAGTGGCTCTCGTTTACTGGGTCACGCTTTGATCGAGGGCAAGCGCCGGGGTGTGAAATACGTCGTGGTCACAATGTGTGTTGGCGGTGGTATGGGTGCCGCTGGACTCTTCGAGGTTTACTGATATGAAAGCGTTAGTCTGTCGTGAGCACGGTTTGCCCGATGCATTAGATTTGGTGGCGGACTGGCCAACACCGGAAATAGGCCCCTCGGATGTACTGATCGGGGTAAAGGCGGCGGGACTCAATTTTCCTGACGTCCTGATTATTCAGGGTAAATATCAGATGCAACCCGATTTGCCGTTTATACCCGGTGGTGAGTGCGCCGGCGTTGTCGAGGCAATCGGTAGTGACGTAACCCGCTGGAAAGTGGGTGATGAGGTCATCCATAGCGCTGGCTCAGGTGGTTTTTGCGCGCAAGTGGTTGCCCATGAGCTGGCGGTTCTGCCTAAGCCTGCGGCGCTGTCTTTTGAGGCCGCTGCTGGGGTTTCGATTACTTATCTAACGTCTTACCACGCGCTGGTCCAAAGAGCTCAGATTCAACCCGGAGAAACCCTGCTTGTTTTGGGTGCGGCGGGCGGCGTCGGCAGCACTGCCGTTGAGCTGGGTAAGGCCTTGGGCGCCACGGTAATAGCCGCCGCGAGCAGTGATGACAAGCTCGCGCTGTGCCAGCAGCTAGGTGCAGATCACATCATTAACTACAGCACGGAGTCGCTGAAAGACCGTGTCAAAGAGTTGACCGGCGGGAAAGGCGTCGACGTCGTTTATGATCCGGTTGGGGGCGACTTCAGCGAACCGGCTGTCAGATCGATGGGTTGGAATGGGCGCTATCTGGTGATCGGATTTGCTTCCGGGCCGATTCCCAGCATTCCCTTGAACCTCACCTTGCTCAAGGGGTGTGCCATTGTTGGGGTCTTTTGGGGCCGCTTTACGATGGAGGAGCCTGAAACGCATCAGGCTAATATTAAAACGCTTTGGCAGTGGTTTGAGGAGGGCAAGATCAAGCCGGTGATCACCGATTTATTCCCTATCGAAGAGTATGAGGCCGCCTACGCCGCCATGATGGAGCGTAGAGCGAAGGGCAAGGTTATTCTGACGCTTTAATATGACGGCCTTTCAATTCAATACGGTGTCGGATCTTCGCGTGGGGGCTGGCGCTGCGCAGCAACTGGGGGCGCTGTGTCAGCAGCTGGGTATTACCAAGCCGCTGATCGTGACAGACCCCGGACTCGTGCAGATCGGTCTGTTGGATCCGGTTCGCGAGAGTGTCGCTCGTGGTTGTGATGAGGTCAGTGTGTTTTCAGACGTCACGGCTGATCCCTCAGAGTCTGTCGTTGAGGCGGCGCTCCACACATTGATGACCGCATCTGCCGACGGCGTGATTGGTCTGGGCGGCGGAAGCTCAATGGACGTGGCCAAGGTTGTCGCGGTGCTGGCTACTGGCCAGCAGTCGCTGCCAGAGCTTTACGGTGTTGATCAAGTCACCTCCGAGAGGTTGCCTTTGGTCCTTATCCCTACCACTGCCGGAACGGGCTCAGAGGTGACCCCCGTAGCGGTGATTACGACGGGTGCGACAACCAAAGCAGGTATTAGCTCAGCCAGATTATTACCCGATGTCGCGGTATTAGACCCTCAACTGACGTTAGGACTGCCGCCCCATGTGAGTGCCATGACAGGGATCGATGCCATGGTCCATGCGATCGAGGCGTTTACCTCAAAGGTCAAAAAAAACCCCATTTCGGACACGTTGGCAAGGCGCGCACTGCAGTTACTGGCAGGTCATCAGAGGCGAGTGTTGAGTCATCCAAACGATATGGCAGCCCGAGAAGCTATGCTGTTAGGCGCGACTTTGGCCGGACAAGCCTTTGCGAATGCACCCGTAGCGGCCGTTCATGCACTGGCCTATCCTTTGGGAGGCCACTACCACATGCCGCATGGACTCAGTAATGCATTGATGCTGCCTGCAGTACTCCGATTTAATGCGCCGGTGTGTGAGGCGCTCTACTTGGATTTGGCGACGCTGTTACCTCAGCCTGTTGGGCCGGGGGTGGAAGGATTTGTGGTGTGGTTCGAGCAATTGATTGCGGACGCCGGTTTGCCCCAAAGCTTGTCCGACGCCAAAGTGCCCGAGCAAGATTTACCCATGCTGGCTAGCGATGCCATGCAGCAACAGCGCTTGTTGGTCAACAACCCCGTAACGGTGGACGAGTCGGCAGCCCTAGCCTTGTACCGCAGTGCTTGGGAGGGCTGGGCGTGACAGAGCGGCCCGCCGCGGCAAGTCGGGCGGACTTTTCGCTGTTTTACGCTCTCGAGTCACGCTGGGCAGATAACGATATCTATGGCCATATCAACAACGTCGCTTATTACGCTTATTTCGATACGGTGGTGAATCGTTTCCTGATCGAAGAGGGCGCGATGCGTCCCGGGACCGACGAGGTGGTGGGGTACGTGGTTCAATCGAGCGCCAATTATTTCACGCCGGTCAGCTACCCCACAACATTGAGCATCGGGCTTCGCGTCGAGCGTTTAGGGACCAAGTCGGTGACCCGGTCGCTGGGCGTCTTTGCCCTGGGTGCGCATCAGAGCTGTGTCACCGGCCAATTCACCCACGCTTTTGTCGAGCGCACTTCGGGCTTGTCTGCTGAGATCCCCCTATCGATTCGCTCCGCAATCGAAGCGTTGGACAGTCCTGTGGGCTCAGGCTGAATTCACTGGCGCATCTGTCGTAGCGTCGATAGAAACACCACAACCAGAATGAAGGCGGCGCCCCAGGCGGCCTCAGGGCCATTTTGCTGGTAGAGAAAGCCACCGCTAATCGGGCCAAGGACGAAGCCTGCTGCCGGACAAGCGCTGACAAGCCCCGATACGCCGCCCTGTTCTTCTGGGCCCACTGCCAAAGAGGCACCGGCAGCGACCGCCGGTAAGAGCAGTCCTAAACCAGCACCAATGAGCGCCATGCAGCTTAGGATCGCGGTCCAGCTGTCCAGCGCGCTGATGGCGATGGTGCCGATCGCGAGGAGTCCAGCGCCCCAGCGAACCAGCTGTACTGGAGGGCCGCTGAAGCGCTGCGCAATCAGCATTTGCATGAATAAGGAGCAGGCGGCCGAGGCCATCATTGCTAAGCCTGCGTGTTGAGCGGTCTCGGTACCTGTCAGTCCTAATGTGTCTTGCAATCTGAAGGCGAGCGTTTGCTGCACCATAGCAAAGCCGGTGAAAGCGCCGATGGCCGAGATCAAATACATTCTGACTCGCGCATCAAAATAACCGATGCGCTTGGGCTGATTTTGCGGTGCTCGAGGCGGCACGCCTTTGGAGAGCCCCAATGCGACGACGATGGCGGCGATGCCCGACAAAAAAGAGGCGACCACTAGGGGTGCTAGCAATCCAAACCCGGCTACCAGTCCGGCCAGTACGGGCCCCATGATCATGCCAAGGCTATTAGCACTCGACAGGCGGGCAAGTGTTCGAGTGCGATACTGCGCCACGGTGTGATCAGCGGCATAGGCCATACAGCCTGGGTTGGTGGCGGACATGGTTGCCGCTTGTAACGATCGAATCACGAGCGCAGTCAGGAATAGGCCAGTGCCGGTAATCCAGCCAGATCCCGCGGCGGCAAACAAAATGGCAAACGCGAGGGACCCGATGCAATAGCCCAGCAGGCCGATGATGATGATGGGTTTGCGCCCGACCTTGTCGGAAAAGCGGCCCCAAAACGGAGCAATGAGTGTGAAGACCAACGCGGACGTCGAAATAATGGCCGTAATGCGGACTTCATCGAGACCGACTGAGCGACCGAGTGGCGGCATGATTGCAAAGACAAAAGCCTGCCCGACAGCCGTGGCGAACAAGCCCATAAATAACAGTAATAGCGGCTTACCGGCCAGTTTATCGGTGCCGGCAAGCGAGTACGCGGCGGATGATTCAGTCATTGAGGCTCTTTAGCCAATCGCGCGGTCACCCAATGGTAGCTCGTGGGAAATAGTTTGATGAATTGCTGTATCAGCCAAGCATCCCAGCCGACGAGAATTCGCCGCTTGCCGCGGGCGGTGCCCTTAAGAATGATCTCTGCCGCGCGCTCTGGTGTGGTGTGTGCCAGCTGTTGGAACTGTTTATCGCGTTCATCCGAGTTGGCGACACCAGCGCTCCCATCGGTGCGCGCGGACCGAGCGATGTTAGTGCGGATGCCCCCGGGGTGCACGCAGCTCACTGAGAGGGTTGTGCCTAAGTACTCCGCTTGAAGAGCCTCGCTGAAACCACGAACGGCAAATTTCGCAGCGTTATAGGCGCTTTGCGTGGGGATCCCGACCATGCCGAAAATAGAGGAAACATTGACGAGATGGCCGCGAGGCGCTTGCGTTAGTAGCGGCAGCAGGGCGCGCGTGCCGTTGACCACACCCCAAAAGTTAATATCCATAAGCCACTTAAAATTGTCCTCAGTAGAGTCCGCGAATCGTGCGCCGTAACCCACGCCTGCGTTATTGATTAACCCATCAAGATGGGTCGTTTGCTCGGCGATATCGTCGGCCCATTTGAATACGGCATCTCGACTGCCGCAGTCGACAATCTGTGATGTCACGGACGCCCGATCGGGATCCAGTAAGGCGCAGGTCTCTGCCAGTCGCTCTGGATTGATATCACAGAGCCAGAGGTGGCAGGCCCCGCGATTGAGGCGGATGGCGAGGGCACGGCCAATGCCATCACCGGCGCCGGTGATGGCAAACGTCTTGCCCGAAAAATAGTGATCGATGAGTGCCATTGGGTGTCTTCCGTACTGGGCAGCGGGCCAGTGTAACGGACATCGGAATGTGGGGTCAGTGTCGTCAAAAAATAGACACTGCTAGCCGTTTCCCGTAGACTGCACTCCCAGCCCGCGCGGGGTTATCAGTCTGGCCCAACACGCGCTCAACGTCCGCTTTTTGCGATCAAGGAGTGAATTGCTCCGGCCTAATTTTGCATCTGAAATATGCGTTAGGCCACTACGACTGGGAGGTCCGTTTGTCTCAACCAGCTGTCCTCGCCTTGGAAGATGGCACGCTCTTTCGCGGCCTGTCTATTGGCGCCTCGGGTAGTACCGTGGGTGAGGTGGTTTTCAATACCGCCATGACGGGTTATCAGGAGATTTTGACGGACCCCTCGTACTGTCGACAAATCGTGACGCTGACTTACCCCCATATCGGCAATACGGGCACGACTCGTGAGGACGAGGAGTCCACTCGGATTCAAGCGGCGGGTCTGATCGTCCGTGACCTACCCTTGTTGGCCTCGAATTTTCGGTCCGAGCAGAATCTGAGCGACTATTTGAAGCAGCACAATACCGTCGCCATCGCTGATATCGATACGCGCAAACTCACTCGCATCCTCCGAGATGGAGGTGCTCAGAGTGGCTGTATTATGGTCGGCCCCACTATTGATGAGGACGAGGCATTACAGCGCGCACGCGCCTTTTCTGGCTTAAAGGGTATGGACTTGGCGAAAGAGGTGACGACGGCATCGGCTTACGAGTGGGCTGAGGGCTCGTGGCAACTCGACGCAGTAGCGTCTGACTCGGCCGGCACCGAGGCGTCTCTGTCTGTGGTTGCCTTGGACTTTGGTGTTAAGCGCAACATTCTTCGGATTCTTGTTGACCTGGGTTGTCGTGTCACGGTGTTGCCTGCGCAGTCGACTTACGAGGAAGTCATGGCACATTCTCCAGACGGCGTTTTTTTATCCAATGGGCCTGGTGATCCTGAACCTTGCCGCTATGCCATCGAGCTTGCTCGCGCCCTCATGGAGAACCGGGTGCCTTTATTTGGCATTTGTCTCGGGCATCAAATTCTTGCGCTGGCGAGTGGCGCGATGACGGAAAAAATGAAATTTGGGCATCATGGAGCGAATCACCCGGTACAGAATTTGGCGGATGGGACAGTGATGGTAACAAGCCAAAATCACGGGTTCACCGTGTCTGAGGCAGACTTGCCAGCGTCCTTAAGTGTCACCCACCGGTCCCTTTTTGATGGCACTTTACAAGGGATTGCTCGAACAGATGTCCCGGCCTACAGCTTTCAGGGGCACCCTGAAGCCAGCCCCGGTCCACATGACGCAGCGAACTTATTTCGTCCGTTTATCGCTGCGATGGAGTCTCGGCGGCAATGAAGGGAGGTCGCTAGAGTATGCCACGTCGGTCCGACATAGAGAGTGTGCTGATTTTAGGCGCTGGCCCCATTGTGATTGGTCAGGCGTGCGAGTTTGATTACTCCGGTGCGCAAGCCTGCAAGGCCCTCAGGGAGGAGGGGTACCGGGTCATCCTGGTGAATTCTAATCCTGCGACGATCATGACC
>UPTG01003410.1_pt1 | contig 10101 bp, 10 predicted proteins | sample 2160121 | NCBI WGS metagenome assembly UPTG01 (sample SAMN06266255, study PRJEB28933) | marine metagenome | isolation source: Columbia River Estuary | place: USA:Columbia River Estuary, USA | collected 2014-07-27 | reverse complement strand
TAGATAAATAATTTAAATAATAGTTAAAAAGCTGATTATTTACTAATTGATATGGAGTAAGTAATTTATAACCATCATTAAAATCAAATGAAGAAGAAGTAATATCTTCAATATTTACATCAGCAGGATCCACATGAGCATGAGCCGGTATTCCAGGATTCTCATTATGATACTGATACCTAAAAATATTTTGTAAATTTTTGTACCTGTGTGCTACAGAAAACTTAATTGCATTTTGATTAAAACGAGAATTAAAGAGATAATCATTATTTGGTAGTCTGTAATCTGATGAAATAGAATATTGACCATAAAAGTTCAAGAAAAAATTATTTTTATTCCAATTTAAACCAAATTGACTGCTGCTTAAATAGCTACTATTATCAAACTTTGTGGCAATAAATCCTTTTATTTTTTTATTAGAAACAAAAGGGGAATCTTTAAAAAACAATAAACCACCTATTGCTTCAGAGCCATATTTTAATGCACTTGCACCTTTAATTAATTCAACTTCACCTAAGCCTAAATCTGTAAATCCAATACCATGATCATTAGCCCATTGTTGATTATTTATTTGCATACCATTTAAATATGTTACAACTCTCATACCAGATAAACCTCTAACAACAACCTTTTGAATCCCCATTCCAGAAGAAATTATATCTACACCACTTAATTGAGTTAAACTTTCAACCATAGAATTATTCTTCAAAAAAACATTGTCTAAAGATTTTTTTTCAATATTTGTTAGCCTAGAATTACCTAATTCACTGTAGGACTCCACAACACCTACTTCATCCAAATTGATATGTAAATCCTCGAGAATTACTTTTAATTCTTGACCAGCTATATACTTAATAATTTTAGAGGCAAATCCAAACTTATAAAAGTGCAGGTGGCTATTATTTGGGATATCATATTTAGTAAGAAAAGTGCCATCGTTTTCACTATACATGATTAAATTTTGGTCAGATAAAAACACACTAACTTCATTAATTGGAGTATCATAAGCATCTAGTATAATGCCCTTTGTTTGAGAAAAAAGTGTAAAAACATTCATCATAAAAAATGATGAAAAAATAAAAATCTTCATAAAATAGAAATAAATTAAAATGGATAAATTTATTCTTAACTATTGTGGTTAAGAATTACTAGAATGTAATTTACATCTAGAATTAATAAATCTATATTATGAAAGGAGGGGATTTGTTTCGGGTATTATTTGCATCAATTAAGTAAAGTGAAGTAAATAATTGAACTTCATTTACATTAAATGATTCTGCAACAGCGTTAATCACAATATCTAATATTGCTGGTTTGCAATTAGAAAAATGATCACATAAAGGGCAACTTTCTTCAGTACTTATTATGTGAGAGTCGTGAGAGCAATCAGAATTACTAAATGAATTACCATTAAGATTCTCACAAACTAGTAAATTCTGATGATGATGATGATGATGATGATCATCTTCATTGTGATTGTGAGATGAAAGAATAGATAAAGAACTAAATAAATAAATGACCAACATTAGGATACTAATGCTCTGTTTAATTATTTTTTTACTTTTATTCACACTGCAAAATTATATAAAATATTGTATGTATTTAAATTAAATTGCAGTATTAATTAATAATTGTTTTTAAAAAAGTTCGAACTTAGGACCGAGAGGTCCACCAAAAATAAACCCACTTACTTAGTGGGTTTTTATTTATTCAAAAATTATTCTCTTCTCCTATTACTTAAGAATCAAATTATCAATTCTCTCTAAAGGCCCTGGGCACATACTAATATGGCAATTAATGCAAGTGTTTACAATAGATTTGTAGTTCTCTTTAGAAGGGTAGTTATTAAACTGATTAATGATACGACTATATACTTCTGACATAGGAACAAGCCCCTCTTTTATAAAACTACTGTCTGTTGCTTCTTGCGAATGAATGATAGCAAATGATAATTGCTCTTTAGAAAGGTTCTCATTATTTTCAATCTTATCTTTAATAACTTCCAGTCTTTCAAACATACCCCTCATAAGTAGAGTCATTTCACTAGTATCGTTAGGATCAGTAATAGTAGTAGGCTCTTCTTTACTATTAATACAGGCGCTAAAAAAGAGTGCGGACATAATTAAAAATACTCTCATTAATCTTGTATGATTACTCCATCAGCAGTAAAAGCAACTACATATTCTGGTTCAGTAATAGATAAAATTTCTTCAGATGACTTTCCAGCATCTTCAGCATAATGTTGTAAAAGCTCTACACTTAAAGTATCAAAGAATGCTTCTCCATTAATTATAGCAGTTTTACCTTCAGCACCTTCCTTTGGAACAAAGAAGCCATAGTCTTTAAAACGCACCATTAGAGTATCTTTACCAGCTTTTAGTTCCATCCAACAGCCTTTTTTAGCACAAGTAGATAAAATCTCTCCTTGTATTTTGGTAGTTGAAGTTCCATTGTTTTCTACTTCTGCCTTTACTGAAGAATACTCTGCAATATTATTATTGTCAATTTTTTCTCCATAAAATTTTTCTACAACTGTAGATGTTTCTTTATTTTCTCCACTAGGATTACTACAAGCAACAATTGCTCCAAGTCCAATTATAAAAAGTGTTTTTTTCATTCTACAAAATTAAGAAATAATTTTCTAAAAAAGTTCGAAACTGGGACCGAAAGGTCCACAAAAAAAAACCACTAAATGAGTGGGTTTTTATTTATTCTAAATATACTCTTTAACCCAACTATTATAGCCTATTATATCTAATTCTTTAGATTCTTCATCAGTAATATTTGATAAGAACACATCTTTATCTTTTTCAAAATCACCACTGTTTAACTTTTTTGTAATTAATTCCAAGAACATTCTATCTCTATAATGACTTTCTGTTTTTAAAAGAGTATTATAATTATTTTTAATCTCATTTATCTTTTCTTTAGTATGTTCTTTAGAAACATTATAAATGATAATAGCACTAGTAATAAATATTTTTAGCTGAAAAGATTTGTCTAACAATAAAAAATCTTCTTGCATAATTAATCTAGAGATATTTTGCTTTGATCTTTTAAAATCATCTTGATCATAATAAATAAGTGAACGATTTAAATATATAAATGAATTATAAGCTGGTATTTTTTTTATCACCTCATTCTTACTTGCTTTATCCAAATAATCTAATGCTTTATCTTTATCGGTTATTGAATAATTTTGCACTAGAATGTTATAATAAAAGAATAAGTATTTGTCATAAAGGAAAGAATCATATTCGCACATACTTTTTAACAAGATTTCTGCATACCTTAAAGATTGTCTATTCTTATTAGTTTTAAATAAACAATTAGCTATATAAGTTAGCATTGTTAATTTATCGTTATGATTAGATCTATCAAATAACTTATCTATTTCAAATTCATCATAACTTTTAATTACAAAAATCTCCAATGATTTATAGTCTCTTTTCTGAAGCAATAACCGACTATACATATTAAATAACTTTATTCGAAATCTTGAACTTTTTAGCAGATTATTATCTCTAGAAATCTTATTGTATTTTGATTTAAGCAATTGAACAATAGAAATATTTGAATTACTAAAATTTTGCTTTGTTTTAACATCATACATAATCTTAGTTAGTAACAAATCTATCTCATCAATTTCTGATAGAGTCTTAATATTTTTTCTTTTTTGCTCAATATAATAATCAACATCAATTGATATTAGCTCATGTGAAAGCTGCAATACTTCTGAGTAAATAATAGATAATATTTCATATAAATCTGAATCTATAGCTTCTTTTTCCGCTTTTTTCAGGTAATTAAAAGATAGTTCTAATTCACCTTTATTCTTATAAACTCTAGATAGTAAAACAAAACTAAATGACTTAGACTGTTGATCTTTCCAAATATGTTGCCAAACCATAGAATTATTTAATTCATGATAAAGTCGATTTTTTAAAGTATAGTAATTACCTGCGTTTGTATTTAGTTTCTTTAATAAATCTTTAGTTTTGTAATCACCTTTTCTCTTTCTCAGAAAATCAAAAAGATTTACATCTTTTCGACTAGCGCTAACAGTTCTATTTAGAAATAATTTAAAAAATCTAACCTCTTCCTTAGAAAGCGAATCTATTATTGTTTCTAATCGAGAAGTCATTCTTTAATTTTAATATATTTCTTAGAATCTCTGATATATATTAATCCAGTGGGGATACTATTAATATTATCATATTTTCTACCTTTAAGATCATAAATATCAGCTTTAAATTTGCCGATATTTTGAGTTAGATTTTCATTAATATTAGAAATAGTGGAAATAATATGTAAATCCGTAAAACTAGTATCAGTAATAATGGGGACAATAGATGATGGCCATATTGTAACAATATGATCACCAGCTGATAGAGCTAACATTGGTATTTGAGGGTCTAAAAACAAAATACTGTCTCCAGGAGCAAAAATACTTTGAGGAATATTTAATAAAAAGTACATTTGAATTGGCATAGGTGACATTCCATGAGGACTAATTCCAACATTAGCAGTAATCGAGTCCATAAATAATGTATCTATACCTGTGTTTACAAAGTAAAAAGATAGTGAAAAAGGAGTATTGATCTGAACTGTATCAGCATGAATAACTCCTTTAACGCTAACAGATTGAGCATTTATATTTATAGATGATATAAATACAAAAAGATATATAAAAACAACTATTCTTCTCATTAAGGAAAAATATCTATCTAATTACTCTCTTATCAATACTTCCATCATCATAGATGTAGAACAATAATGTGTTTTTTTCAATTCTACTAACTTCTCTTCCTAAAGCATCTATTATCCTTAAGAGTTTTTTATCATTAACCGGAGTAACATTTAAAGTGTTAGTTGTAGGCGATTCGGTTTTTAAAGCAATCCATTGATTACCATCATTGAATACAGCTACTGGAAACATACAATTCCAAGTCATACCTGTTGTATCTACTAAAATCACAGTTAGAAAATAAATAGTTGTATCCAGCACATTTAAATTAAATGTTGGATTAGCAGTTGTATCAACAACAAAAATACCATTACCATTAGTATTAAACTCTGCCCATTCATATGATACAGGTCCTGAATAAGGTAAGCTTGCAAGATTTGTACCTAGTGTTACCGAATTAGCAGTAGATGAAACTACTTCAATGTCTAAAGAGTCGCAAATAGTAAAGTTATTCCAACTCCAATTATTACTACTACAGTTTGTATCACAATCAGCATATGTTGTATACGTTCCATTTCCAGTACCTGGATCATAACATCCAATTGTTGGATCACAATCCCATGAAGGTGCTGGTGGTGGTGGAGTAATAATCATGCTATTCCAACTCGTACCATCCCAAACAAAAGACTGACAATACTCAAGTACACCAGAGAAGCTGAGTCCACATGACCAAGTGGCAGATGCACCACCAGGCATATTAGCAAGTGAATCAATTCCAGAAACTGCAAAACATACTATTAAAGTATCATAAGGAATACCTGAAGGACTCATATTAGTAACATTGTGAGTAAATGCTGAATCTTCTGAAAGTATAGTTCCCGGAAAGCCAGATAAAGAGGATGTAGCAAAATATGGAGATAACGTTCCATTGTTATAAATACTACTTTGTATCCAATTCGATGAAAAAGATGGCTGATAGTGTGAAGAATTAGCATCAACAGTAATATCGATAGAATCGCAAGGAACAACTGTTATTTGAGCTTGTGCAGAAAAGATAAGCAAAGCCAATGTTGATATTAGTAAATTTTTTTTCATTTTTTCATTTTTTAAATTATTATTATTTTATGATGCAAGAATATGTAGTTTATTGAAACTGACAATATCTTATTTAAAAAAATCTGACAGATTCAAGACACTCATAACAGTTTTTATATCTAGAAAAATACTTACATATTCAACGTTTTAATTCTCTGAAAAAAGTTCGAAATAAGGACCGAGAGGCCCCACCAAACATAAACCCACTCATTTGAGTGGGTTTTTTGCTTTTTTAAAAATACAGAAATCAAATCTATTCCTCCAGAGAAAGAATTGCAGATGTTAAGTCTCCATAATATTGAAGGAAAAGTATTTTTCCTTCATCATCAAAATCAAACGATTCATACATTGGTATTGTAATAGAGTTCTCATTCTCAGTTAATGTAATAGTAAGATTAAAATACATTCTTACAGAGCCATCCATTTTCTTTGTTTCCGGATTAACGCCAGGCAATAGATTAAGAGGTTGCGACATACTAAAATCATATTTCTGCCACATTTCTTGATGTGCGGCCTTACGATCTGCAACATTCATTGAATCTTTGGCGCCTAATGTTGTCCCCTTAATTATTGCTTTATCTGAATAGAACTTTTCATAATCAATATTCTCTTGGCAGAAAGCAGCCTCATAAGATCTTACAGTCTCACAATTCTTTTCAAATATTTTAGATTCATTATCATTTGTTACTTCAACAGAAACTTCAGAATTACAAGCAGAGACAAATAATATAACAGTTAAAAGGTAAATGGGTTTTTTCATAATTATTATTTTAATTTTTAGTTTACCAAACATACATTAATATTACTCATTGATGCTACAATGTTGTGTAATATTATTAAAGAAGTTCGAAACTGGGACCGAGAGGTCCACCAAAAAGAAACCCACTTAATTAAGTGGGTTTTTGTTTATTCAAGAATTATTTTCTTCTCAACCGTTCCATCATCATAGATGTAGAAGAGAGGTTGATTAGTTTGTTTTGTTTCTTTGCCTAATATATCAATAGTATTAATAAGACGCTTATTATAATTATCTATTTGAATCATATTGGTTGATACTAAACTAATTGGCTGTTGTTGTGTTACACAATGCACCATACCACCCTCATAGTACATATTACTACAATCAATACCTACAACAGTTTTGCTTGGGTATAAATTTTGAATAATGCTTAATGCAATAGAATCATTTGGGTCATTATAGACAGGAACTAAAACAGCATCATTTGCTACATAATAATTCACGTAACTACCCTTAAAGTTAACATTACCTCCCCAAGAAGTAGTCACATTATTTTGAGTTAATGGCAATGTTATAAAAGAATAAGGACTACCATTTACATCTGTAGCAGAGTTTAATGTCGAAATATCCTGAGTAGATAGCCCCCAATAAATTAAATCAGAATTACTCATAGTAACTATAGTATTCATGTTTACAAATTTTACAAAACCATCAATATGCATATCTGTAATATCTAATGACCCTCCAAATGCGCCATCCAGCCAAATGAAATTAGTAACACCTAAATAAGAAGTTAAATAATTCTCAATCTGCATTTCTGTTAGATTTGGATTTCTATCTGCTCCTGTTATTGAGCTTCTAGTCATTATCGCACTACCATTTCCATCAACCTCAACAGATCCACCCTCTAAAACAAAGCCATCAAGATCCACATACGGAAGATTTAAATCATTAGCGATTAAAGTTGGGATTTGGTTGTCTAATGCGTAAGGAGCGTCTCCTCCCCAACCATTAAATCCAAAATCAAGAATAATTAAATTATTATTATTGTCGTAAACAAAAATAGGCCCATTATCTCTTGTCCAGTAATCATCATTTGGATGAATGTAAAAATCAACATTTGTCAATGGTACTGATGCAGCACTTAAAACTTGTTGAACATGAATTTGTTCATTTGTATCGTAAACTATAATATGTACATTTTCTCCTGTTTCCAATGCTGCAACCATTTCAATAAAAGCAGGCTCATTATCTTCTTGATGCCAAGGAGGATAAGTAAAGTTATGTGGCCATTGCAACCATGTTCCTTCATGCTGATCTTCCTCAGAAGGCATAGTATATTGAATTTGCGCAAAATTCAAAAGAGGTAAAAAAATAAATAGAAACAATAGTTTTTTCATACTACAAACTTACATAATAACTTTCTAAAAAAGTTCGAAATAAGGACCGAAAGGCTCCCCAAAAAAACCTACTCAATTGAGTGGGTTTTTATTTATTCTTCCAAAAAGATTTAAAAAACAAACTCTTAAGACTGAACCAAAAAGCCAAAATTGCTAGTAGGTTAGTTTTTGGAGACTTCCCCTTTCCAATACGTTGAATTTGAAGTTCATACCAGGGTAATTCTACACCACCCAGTTTATCTAAAAACTTAATTCCAATTTGAGGTATTGGAGTTTCAAATCGTTCTACAGAACCGTCAAAAATTTGATTAGCCAAATTAGGATATAAGCAAAATGGTCTTGCCAAACCAACAACGTCTAAATTGCCATCTTCCAAAGCTCTCTCCATTACCGAAACAGAACGAAACCCTCCCGTAAGTAGCAAAGGTGTTTTAATCAACTTTCGAGCTTTTTCAATATAATCTAGGAAATACGCTTCACGTGATATGGTGCTTTTCTTGCGATCTCCCTGAATCATAGCTGGTCTCTCATAAGTTCCTCCAGATATTTCAATTAAATCGATTCCTTCATTACTAAGAAAGCGAATCACTTCCATAGATTCTTCTTCTGTAAATCCACCTCGCTGAAAATCTGCAGAATTAATCTTAATTGCTATGGGATAATCCGATCCAACTTGACGGCGAATTTCACGATAAACTTCTAAAACGAAACGCGCCCTATTAGAAAGAGAACCACCCCATTGATCAGTTCGAATATTGCTATTAGGAGATAAAAACTGACTTACTAAGTAGCCGTGAGCACCATGAATTTGACAACCTGAAAAGCCTGCTTCCTTCATGATTCTTGCGGTATTTCCAAAGCGTTTTATAATATCCCAAATTTCTTCATCTGATAATGCTATTGGCATTTTAAATATCTTTGAGGCACTACCCAAGCTTAACGATATTGCAGATGGCCCTACTGTTTTTCTATTGATTGCTGCAAAAGCCTGCCTACCTGGATGGTTTATTTGAGGCCAAAGGTGCACACCAGTTCCTTCAACTGATCTAGCCCATTTTTTTAACAACTCAAAATCCTTGTAATCTTCAACTACTACATTACGCGCTTCACCTAGTGCCATTGAATCCACCATCACATTTCCTGTAATTAGTAATCCTGGATTCCCTTTTGCCCAAACCTTATACGCATTAATTAAATCCTTGCTTGGTGCGTGGTTTCGCGTTCCAAAGTTTTCACTCATTGCAGATTTTGCAATTCTGTTTTTTAAAACTGACCCATTTGGCAAAGTAAAAGAGGAAGTGATATTCTTCATTGATTTTTTATCAGATATATTTGGGTAAAATTACTAATTATATACTTAAAAAAGTTCGAAACTGGGACCGAGAGGTCCACCAAAATTAAACCCACTCAAATGAGTGGGTTTTTATTTATTCAATAATTAATTTTATTCACTAATTCTTATCAATCACACTCAGAGCTTCCCTTAGTAGAGGAACTATTTGACGTTCATCGGTAGTTTCAATAATGTTAATATCTTCACCTTGGTATTTTCGCACCAAATTTCGATACTCTGTAAGCCCCCAACCTTTTTTTTGTGAACGACTACCTGGAATAGGTAATGTTCTCGCATCATATCTACATGCTCCAGGTGCAAAGAAAATAACCGACCACTTTTTTCTCTGTAATTCGGTGATAAAATCATCATCGTTTGTAATCGAAACCATTTTAGGGTTACCCAATACTGGGGGTAATAACTTAATTGCACGTCTACCCATTTCTGGATCGCAACCTCTTACAAGAATACTCTTGTTTGAGTTATCACCTATCTGCGTAGTGTCAATGCCATCGTTAATATGTCCTATTAATATATCTCTTGAATCCATTGTTATATTTTTTTTAGTTTTAATTATCCCTTGCTGAGCAAATAGAAATGTAGGTATACATAATAATATAATGCATAATTTTTTCACAATGCAAACTTACTCAATAGTTTTCTAAAAAAGTTCGAACTTAGGACCGTAAGGCCTACCAAAAATAAACCCACACAGTTGAGTGGGTTTTTATTATCTGATAAGATTAACTACCCCAGTATAGATAAATGGTTTATCTTTAAAGTCTAGGATTTTAATAGAGTAGGAGTATAGCCCTCCAATAATTTTACCATTAGCATTTCCATCCCA
>UPTG01003408.1_pt1 | contig 10112 bp, 9 predicted proteins | sample 2160121 | NCBI WGS metagenome assembly UPTG01 (sample SAMN06266255, study PRJEB28933) | marine metagenome | isolation source: Columbia River Estuary | place: USA:Columbia River Estuary, USA | collected 2014-07-27 | reverse complement strand
GGAACTTTACCTTTTCTAAATCCGGGTAAGTTGGCGTTCTTTCTATAATCGGCAAGCGTCTTTTCCACGTTGTCCTTGTAATCTATTTCTTCAAATTGAACAGTTAATACAGCGTTTAACTCGTCCGTTGTTGACATTGTTACGTTCATGAATACTCTTTATTTTAATGTAACGACTTCTAAATCAAAATTGATTGACCCTCTTAAAAAGGGGTGGCAAAAATAATGAATAAAGCTTTCGAAATATTGCTTGATAAAAGGTTAAAAAAAGCCTTTAAAAGCCTGAAGAAAAGTGGTTCTATAAGGATGCCATAATGTGTGAAAAAAGAGTACTTCTTTCGTCATAAAAAATAAACATGACTTATATCACTAAAAAACATAACTATCATAAAATCAGCACTTAAGAATTTTTCATTTGTGATACTTATCACTTTTCGGACTTTGAATGGCCTCTAACTTTGTGGTATTAATTACAAAGAAATAGGTCATGAAAAATTTGGTAATTCTCGGAGCAGGTTCAGCAGGAACCATGATGGCAAGTCATTTAGTGAAAAGGTTACCAAAGAAGGATTGGAACCTGACTATTGTAGATCAAAGTAAAGACCACTATTATCAGCCTGGATTCTTATTTCTCCCTTTTGATACATACACCGAAAAGGATGTTGTAAAAAGTATTAACGGCCTCATTCCGAAGGGTGTAAATTACATCAACAAAGTGGTTGATAAAATTGAGCCAACTAACAATCAGATTCTTTTTCAGGATGATCAGAAAGTAGATTACGATATTTTAATTGTGGCAACAGGTTCTAGAATCGCTCCCGAGGAAATCGAAGGAATGAAAGGAAGTGGATGGCACAAAGATGTGTATGACTTCTACACGTTTGAAGGTTCTAGAAACCTCCGTAATTTCTTACGCAAATGGGAAGGCGGTAAAATGGTCGTTCATATTACGGAGATGCCCATAAAATGTCCTGTTGCTCCTTTAGAGTTTAGCTTTTTAGCTGACAGTTTTTTCAAGAAAAAAGGAATCCGTAAGAACGTTGACATTACTTATGTAACTCCTTTGAGCGGTGCGTTTACGAAGCCTACATCTTCGAAAAAACTCGGGTATCTACTAGAAGAAAAAGATATCAATATTGTTCCTGACTTTAATATAATGGAAGTGAATAATGACGATAAGAAGATTGTTAGCTACGATGGTATTGAGGTGCCTTACGATGTTTTAGTAACTGTTCCGACCAATATGGGAGATGATGTTATTCTTCGTTCTGGTATGGGTGACGACTTGAATTTCGTGCCGACACACAAGCATACATTGCAAAGTAAAAATCACGAAAATGTGTTTGTTATTGGTGATGCTACTGATGTTCCCGCTAGTAAAGCAGGCAGTGTAGCTCACTTCGAAGCTGAAACCTTAACGGATAACATTTTGCTTTACATAGCTGGTAAAGATTTAAAAGAAGAGTTTGATGGCCACAGTAACTGTTTCATTGAAACAGGAAACAACAAGGCTATGTTGATAGATTTTAATTACGATCAAGAACCTGTAGATGGAACGTTCCCAATAGCTGGCGTGGGTCCTTTAAGACTGCTGAAAGAATCAGTTTTAAATCACTGGGGCAAATTGGCTTTCCGTTGGATTTATTGGAACATGCTTTTAAAAGGCATCCCAATTCCGATGGTCAGTAGAAACATGAAAATTGCAGGAAAAAATATTACGTCTAAATAATAGTAACACTTAAAACAAAGAATCATGGAAGCAACAATCGCTGGCATAAATGTCAAAGTAAACGAAGAAGGCTATTTAACTGAATTCTCTCAATGGAATGAAGATATAGCTAAGGAAATATCTGTTCAAGAAGAGATAGGTGAATTAACCGAGAAGCATTGGACTGTCCTTAAATACCTTCAGAATCAATTTGAAAATGAAATTCCGCTAACCATAAGAAAAGTTGGAAAAAGTGGTGTCACTAATATTAAAGAGTTTTATGCTCTTTTTCCAGGAGGACCGCTTAAAAAAGCAACGAAGATTGCTGGGATACCTAAGCCGGTTGGCTGTATTTAAACAAGACAAATAACACTTAAAATATTTCAATCATGACAACTTTAGAAGCAGTACAAAACGAAGTGAAAACCGTAAAAAAAGACGAGAAGATTAAAAAGATCTGTTTCATTCTTTCTAAGTCTTCTATGGATAGTGCATATGCCGCAATGGTCATGGCAAATGGTGCACGCATGGAAGGTATTGAAGCTGATATGTTTTTCACCTTCTTCGGTCTAGATGCGATTACGAAAAAGAAAATGACTGACCTGCATCAGCCAACAGTTGGGAATCCATCTTTTCCTTTTCCAGCAATGATTGGTGGATTGCCGGGCATGGAGGCTTTGGTGACTTCTCAGATGAAAAAAGAAATGGAGCGTTTAGATATGCCGCCCGTTGATGAATTCATGGAAATGATAAGCATGAGTGGTGGTAAAATATACGCATGTAAACTCGCTATGGACATGTTTAAATTGAAAAAGGAAGACATGGTAGATTATTTAGACGGGGTTTTAACGATTGGTGATTTTTATGCCAGAGCCGCTGGTGATGGCACACATATCATCTTTATTTAAAATTCAGAGTTAAGTGTGAGAAAGGGGTCAGACCTAGCCCCTTTCTTTTTTATTTACACCATGAAAAAGTTAGTTTTAATAGCGCTCTTATTTTCAACGGTCGTGAGTTTTGCTCAGCATTCCATATCTGTCTCCGTTTCCGAATTTCTAAATTCTGATGGAGATGTTTTGGTTTACCTCTACAAAGAAGGCCAGAAATTAAAACTAGACGAAGCGAAATTCAAGACTCTTTCGAGCAGCATTCAAAAGGGCAAAACAACCGTTGTGTTTCAAAACATCCCAAAAGGACAGTATGCCGTTTTAGTTTTGCACGATGAAGATTTAAACGGCAAACTCAAAATGTATTTCTTCGGTCCACCTAAAGAGGGGATAGGTGCTTCAAACAATCCAAAAGGTCATCCTAAATTTGAAGAAGCGAGCTTCGAAGTGAAAGAAGATGTTACGTTAGCTATTGAAATGAACTATTTGTTCAGATAGTTCTCATCAAACCTTCTATTGTTTTGTAAAATCGTAAGTAGTATGCTCTAAAAAATCAGCTACAGATAAAGTGAAGCTTTTAACCTTCTCTCCTTCAATTACAAATGGAAACGTTTTAATGCCATAAAGAATGTCGCTATAGGTGCACAAGAACTTGTCTTCTTCCATGTATTCTAGTTTCGCTCTTAAGTTAGGGTGGTGCTGAAATCTCAACTCTAAAGCTTTTCCTTTTTTAGAACATTCAACTGTTCCATAGACTTCATGCGCATAGGTTCCTTCAAAATTTGAAATGTCTGTAGGCCATTTATTTTTCTCTTCAACTTTCTCTTGCCATTCAGCTATTTCTTTTTCTTCATTCAGCTTATTTCGTTCGAAATATGTAAAATATTTATTGCTGTAATCTTGAAAAGGAAGGCTGAGATAGGCATCAGCTATTTCCCATTTCATGGCCTCAAAAAAGTAATTCTGATCTGTGTTTGTAAACACTAAGATGCCTAGGTTTTCATCTGGAACCATGGTTACCGAGGTTACAAATCCGTTTATTCCACCCGTGTGCGAAACCATTTCTCGCCCTTCGTAATCTTGCAGCGCCCAACCTAGACTGTACAGGTCGAAATGCGAAGTATTAAAGGGATGTGAACCTTGACCCACAATTGAGTAGGGCGTTCTCGTTTTCTGTATAACTTCTACAGGAATGACCTGCTCTCCGTTGTACTTTCCTTCATCTAGCTGCATTATTAGCCAATGACTCATGTCTTCAATAGTAGACGTAATCGCGCCAGCTGGTGCTAAATTGTCAATGTTTCCGTAAGGGATGACTTTGGCTTTGCCGTCTATTATGGTGTGTGCTTTGGCAAAGTTGCTCACATGCTCTAAATCTGAAACATAGCAATAAGTGTGATTCATGTCCAAGGGATTGAAAAATGTGTTGTTCAGGTAGCTGTGCCATTTCATGCCACTAATTTCTTGAATACACTTTCCCGCTAAAACATAGCCTGCATTGCAATACCCCCAAGTTGTGCGAGGCGCATGCATCGGTTTAAGTTGCCCAAATTTCTCTATGATTTCATGCTGCATTAAGTCAGAATCCCAATACATAAAGTCACCTTGAAAAGTCTCCATGCCAATGCGATGTGTTACAATATCTGTTAAGCTAAGATTATCGTTTAGCCACGGGTCTTGCATTTTTAAACGTGGATACCATTTGATAACAGGGTCGTTTAAGTCACATTTTTCCTGATACTCTAACATAGCCAAAGCTGTTCCAGTAAAGGCTTTAGAATTGCTGCCAATCATGAAGAGGGTGTTGCTGGTTACGGATTTTCCGCTTCCTAACGCTTGTTCACCAAAACCTTTGGCGTAAACGAGTTTACCGTCTTTTACAATCCCAATCGCCACGCCTGGAATTTGCCATTTGTCTATGGCGGCTTCAACGTAGTCGTCAATTTTATTACTACTGATAAACTCAGGAGTTTCGCTTTGTGCATAAGCTGAAAATGAAAAAATAGAAACGCAAAAAATGAGAAGTGAAACGACAGATTTCATATGTATAGGTTTTAGGGTGGTTAAGGTATTCTATCTATTTCAAAAACAAAAAAAGCCTCTGAAATTTTTCAGAGGCTTTTCAAATCTTAATAAGATTTGTTTAGCTCAATAACTTCTTCACCATTCCTGAAATGGTTTTGCCATCAGCTTGGCCGGCCATTTTCTTATTGGCCATACCCATCACTTTTCCCATGTCTTTCATGCTTTCGGCTCCAGTAGTTGCTATGATTTCTTTTATGATAGTCTCCACGTCAGCATCGTTGAGTTGCTTTGGCAAGAAACGATCTATTACGGCCGACTGTGCTTCTTCCTCTTCGGCCATTTCAGTTCTGTCTTGTTCTCTAAAGATGGTAGCCGCTTCTAGGCGTTGCTTTTTGAGTCTCGTTAAAAGCTTTATTTCATCATCCGCACTCATTTCATCTGAGGCCCCTGCTTGAGTTTTGCTCATCAATATGGCAGCTTTAATTGCCCGTAGAGTTTCTAGACTCAATTTATCTTTTGCCTTCATGGCAACGATTATCTCTTTCTGTATATTTTGCTCTAAGCTCATTTCAATTTCTTTTGTCCGGCTAAGGTAGTGCAGAAGTTAATTGCATTAAAATTAGAACCGAGTAATAAAAAAGGCTGCCTTAAGGCAGCCTTCGTAGATTCGTTCTTGTCTAGATTTAGTCTACGTTATCGTGTAAAAAAGAGTTGCTCGAATTAATATTAAGATCACTGCCATCTCCGTTTACGGACATTCTAGAAATGTTTTCTTCATCAGAAATACCATTGTTCTGAACTTCAATGCCCATTCTTTTATAAGCAGGTTCTTTGCTGTCTGAATAATTGGTTTTGCTAAACTGGTGTTGGAAGTTGCTAAACATCTTTGTTCTTTCTCTAACAATTTTACTGTTTGCGATGTCAATCTTGTTTTCAACTGGATTAAGCTCTTCTTTGTTTTTTGCTTCTTCTTGAGATATCTTTTTGATTCCAAAGTCTAAGAATTCATCGCTCGTTTCAGTTTCAGCAACCTCTTCTTTTTCGGCCTCTAAAGTTGTTGGTGTAGTCGTGCCAAGCATGCGCTCTACTTCGCGTATATCATCTAAAGTATATGATGTTAATTCACTTTCTTTTTCTGATAGAACTTCATTGTTCTCAGCTGGTTCTTGCTGTTCTTCTTTGGCCTCCTCTTCAGATGAAAAAGCACCTTTTTGAACTCTACTTATTTCATCAATAGAGAAATTCATCGGATCAAGTTCAGTATGAACTTCTTGCTCCTCAATAAATTCAGAGGTTATGTCGTCAACATTTGATTCGCTAATCTCTATTTCATCTGTAATTTTAAAGTTGTCTTGGTCTTCAAGATCGCCTAAGTCTTCTAAAACAAAATTTGTAGTCTCTTCTTCGGAACTTTCTTCTTCTTCAGCAGCGATTTCAGGTTTAGTAGGAGGGTTGAAACTTCCAACTACTGCGCCAATTTCGAATTCATCTTCTAACGTAAACGTTGTCTCTTCTGCTTCCTCTTCTGCGATTTCTTCATTTGTCATCTCAGGAATTGAAACGGGCTCAACTTTAAAGTTCGCTTCCTCTTCAGTTTCTTCTTCTTCAATCTCTTGAGTTAATTCAAATACAACTTCGTTGGAATTGATGTCCTCTTTGAACTCATTGCTAAAAGTATCAGGATTCTCGAGTTGTTCTTCCGTTTCTTCAATTTCAATTTTACCTTCTCTTGCTTCAGCTTCTGCAACTGCGGTAAATAAATCTACCTGATTAAGCTCTTTGCTTGCAGTTTTTGTTTCTTCAATTGGAGTAGTCATTGGATCTAGCTTTGCAGGTGCTTTTTCAATAACTTTATCTTCTACTCCCGGAATTTCAGGTTCTTGAATTTCAGCATCTAGTGGTATAACTGTGCGACCTTTTTCACGTTCTGTTCCGTCTATTATTTTACTTCCAGCCTCAAAACCTGTGGCGATAATGGTTACGCTTATATTGTCTTTCAGCTCTTCATCTTGGCCAATACCTAAAATGATGTTTGCGCTTCCTCCGGCTTCAGATTGAACATGTTCGTTAATTACACCGATTTCATCAATGGTAATTTCATGATCGTCATCTCCAGAAATGATGAGAAGTAATACATTCTTAGAGCCAATGATTTGATTGTCGTTTAGAAGAGGTGAGTCTAAGGCATTTACAATGGCTTCCTTCGCTCTATTATCTCCACCTGAAACGGCAGATCCCATAATTGCCGTTCCGCTATTTGCTAATACAGTTTTGGCATCTTTAAGGTCAATATTTACCCCGTAATGCGAAGTAATAACTTCCGCAATAGCTTTTACCGCAGTTGCTAAAACAGAGTCGGCCATTTGGAAACCTTTTTTGAATCCAAGATTTCCATATACTTCTCTTAGCTTGTCATTTTTAATAACGATAAGAGAATCTACGTGTTTTTTTAATTCACGTAATCCCTCTTCAGCTTGTTTCATTCTGGCAGCACCTTCAAATGAAAATGGCATCGTAACTATCCCCACAGTTAACAAGCCCATTTCTTGCGAAAGTTTTGCAATGATTGGTGCAGCTCCAGTTCCGGTTCCACCTCCCATGCCAGCAGTAACAAACAACATTTTTGTGTTTGTCTCTAGTATAGATTCTATTTCAGTTAAACTTTCAAGAGCAGCATCTCTTCCTGTTTCTGGATTTGCGCCAGCACCCATTCCTTCAGTCAACGAAGCTCCCAATTGAACTTTGTTGCTCACTTCAGAATGGTCCAAAGCCTGAGCATCGGTATTACAGATAATGTAATTGACATCCTTAATGCCTAAGCGCTTCATGTGGTTTACAGCATTGCTGCCACCGCCACCTACACCGATAACTTTAATTACCGAACTTTTGTTCATCGGTAGGTCGAATTCTATGTTGTTGTCTATCGTTTCTTCGCTCATGTCTTGTGCTGCCTTTTGGGGATTAATCTTCTATATCGTTATTCAAAAATTCTTTCAAGTTGTTGAACCATTTTTCTAAAAAGTTTGGTCCTTTTAGTCCGGTTGGGACAGAGCTTTCTTCAGCTGCTTGTTCTTCTTTTTCTGCTTGCGTTTCTTCAGCTGTTGCAGTTGCAATTGGTTCCGGCTTTTCTTCAGGAACAGGAATGGCATCAGGGTCTGTAGCCATGTTCTGAGAACCTGTGCTTTCTAGACCTTTGATTAATAAACCAATAGCTGTAGCGTACATCGGAGACATAAGCGACTTTTCAGTCTTGTTGGCTAAATGTTCATTTGGGTAGCCAATACGTGTGCTCATTCCGGTCTCAAACTCTATCAATTGCTTGATGTGTTTGAGTTGAGACCCACCGCCTGTTAAAACAAGGCCGGCAATCAAACGCTTGTTTTGTTGCTCGTGCCCATATCCTAAAATTTGGGCGTGTGCTGCAACTATTATTTCTTTAACTCTTGCGTGGATGATTTGTGAAAGCATGTTTTTAGAAACTTCTTTCGGTTCTCTTCCGCGTAAGCCGGGTATTGTAATTATTTCGGTTGCACTGTTTTCTGCAGGCCAAGTAGATCCGAATTTTATCTTAAGGAGTTCCGCTTGTCTTTCAATAATCTCGCAGCCCTCTTTAATGTCGTTGGTAATTATTTTACCACCCATTGGTATCACAGCAGTATGACGAATAATCCCATCTTTAAAAATCGCTAAATCCGTTGTTCCGCCACCTATATCGATAAGGGCAACACCGGCTTCTTTTTCTTCTTCTGCTAAAGTTGAACTTGCACTCGCGAGCGGTTCAAGCGTAATGTGCTTTAACTCTAATCCCGCATTTGTAATAGAGCGGCCAATGTTTCTTATTGAAGAAGTTTGACCCACAACCAAGTGAAGGTTAGCTTCCAATCTGCTACCATGCATCCCAATAGGATGTTTGATATCTGTTTGACCGTCTATTTTATATTCCTGGGGTAATACATGGATGATTTCCTCTCCAGGCATCATTACCAGTTTGTGCACATTGTCAATTAAATCGTCTATATCACCTTGCTCTATTACATCTTCGTCCTTATCTGTTCTTGTAACATAATCGCTGTGTTGTAAACTTCTAATATGTTTGCCAGCAATACCGGCAACAACACTGTGTACTTTTAATCCTGACTGCTCTTCTGCTTCTTCAACGGCTTCTTTAATAGCCTTTTCAGTAAGCACAATATTTACAACAACACCGTCTTGTACACCTGTACTTTTAGATTGGCCAACACCTAAAATTTCAATTTTAGCATGTTCGTTTAACTTACCTATTGCACAAACAATTTTGGTAGTACCTATATCTAATCCAACTGCTATTTTTTCCGTGTTCATCATCTGTTAGTTTGTAAATACTACCTGGTCTTTATACATCAGGTTAATGGTCTTGAGGTTTGCAACATCCTCTTTCTCTTGGCTTTGGTAAAAAATCTTAAGTTTCTTCAATTTGGTGTCAGTATTATTGGTGTTACCCCAAATAATCTTATGGTTTCCCAATGCTGAAAAGAGCAAAATATCCTCATTCGAAAAGTCAAGGCCAGTAATAATACCCTCGTAAAAAGGGTCGTTGGTTGCTTGCATCAATAATTGATGTGTGTATTCGAGTTGTGGTTGTTTTACTTTGCCTGTTACAAAAGGTACCATTGCCGAGTGATTTCGCGATAAGGGCATGGTTTCACCCATACTGTTGAGGTATTCATGTTTATTCCCGTTAAAAATTCGCGCAATTGCTTTGTGTTGGTTCACAACAATAGATAGTCTACCGTCTAGACTCGAAAATACCTCGGCATTCTCAACATAGATGAGCGATTCGAGCGTATCTTCTAACATTCCGATGTTAATTTCTCTAATGGGTATATTTTCAATAGAATCGTAAAGTGAAATGACCACATCTTTTATTTCTTGTTCAGTCAAGAAATACTGTAATTCGTTGTTTGTAATGATCGGCTCAACACCTTTTACGGTGACGTTGTTTCGGATGTTCACAAAAGCCATTAGGAATACCAGCGAACAAATGCCGAGAATCAAAAAGATGCTATTTCGAGTTAATATTTTCATTCTTCGGAAAAGAGACTAATTATCGGCTCTATCGTCTTATCAATATCTCCAGCTCCCGCTGTGATTAGAACCTCTGGCTTCAGTTCTTTTATCGTTGCTAGTAGGTTTTCGGTAGAAACGACTTTGCCCATATTACACTCGGTTTTGCTCAATAACCATTCAGAGTCTATACCTTCAATTGGCTTCTCTCTTGCAGGGTAAATATCTAATAACAACAGTTCGTCTGTCAAGCTTAAGGCATCTCCAAATTCATGTCCAAAATCCCTTGTTCTACTGAAAAGGTGCGGCTGAAAAACGGTTGTGATCCTTTTGTTTGGATAAAGTTCTTTCACAGAATTTAAAAGAGCTATTAATTCTTTTGGATGATGGGCATAGTCATCTATGTAAACGAAATTTTCCGTTTTGATGTGGATATCGAACCTTCTTTTA
>UPTG01003407.1_pt1 | contig 10117 bp, 11 predicted proteins | sample 2160121 | NCBI WGS metagenome assembly UPTG01 (sample SAMN06266255, study PRJEB28933) | marine metagenome | isolation source: Columbia River Estuary | place: USA:Columbia River Estuary, USA | collected 2014-07-27 | reverse complement strand
CAATGGCTATCACTGCTGGCGCATGCTCGGTGAAGGCGCAAGTAGAGTCATAGGAATAGACCCCTCGCCTAAGTCAGTTTACCAATTTTATGCCATCAAACATTTTGCCGGCCAAGAGCATCCCGTAGATGTATTGCCCTTTGGTATAGAACATATGCCGCCAAAATTAAAAGCCTTTGATACAGTGTTCTCGATGGGTGTGCTCTATCACCGCCGCTCACCTATGGATCATTTACTGGAATTAAAAGAATTGCTTAGAAATGGCGGTCAACTAGTGCTAGAAACACTCATTATTGAAGGTAAAGATGGCGAAGCCTTACTGCCGAAGGGTCGTTACGCCAAGATGCCCAATGTTTGGTTTTTACCCTCTGCAGACACATTAATAAGCTGGATGAAAAAAATTGGACTGCGCAATCCAAGACTGGTTGATCAATGTACAACCACCACCGATGAACAACGCTCTACGGATTGGATGACCTTTGATTCCCTAGAAACATTTCTAGATCCAGAGGATTCAAATAAAACTATTGAGGGTTATCCCGCGCCAATTAGAGCCGTGTTTATTGCCGAAGCACCCGCATCCTAGAAAAAACACATAAAACTTCGATAAAAATCCACAACAAAGCGTCGTTTATATTGACTCAATGGACGCGCTCACCTATAGTACGCGACCTCAGAAATGAGACCTAGATGCACTCGTAGCTCAGCTGGATAGAGTACTCGGCTACGAACCGAGCGGTCGGTGGTTCGAATCCACCCGAGTGCACCATATATAAAAACCCTGCCCTTTTCGGCGGGGTTTTTTATTGGCTGCACGAATGTGGTGAGAACCACCTTAGGTTCGACAAACTTGCAACAGCAAGTTTGGACCGAGCCGCCAAAAGCGGCGAAGCCCAGAGGGTCAAAACACCCACAAGGGAGTTTTGAGTCAATCCATCCGAAGCCACACCAGATATCAAACCAACCCAAATATTAGTGCCTATACTTTATAGAGTTACTATCTCTTCAAGGCACCCTTATGAACAAAACCGAACTCGAAGCCGCCACTTTTCGCCGTCTACTGCAACACCTCGACCAGCATAAAGAAGTCCAAAATATCGACCTAATGATTCTCGCCAACTTCTGTCGCAACTGCCTGAGCAAATGGTATATGGCAGCCGCACAAGAACAGGGAGAAACCTTAGACTACGAAAAAGCACGTGAAATTATCTATGGTATGCCCTACAGTGAATGGAAAGAAAAATATCAGTCCCCAGCGACTGAAGAACAACGACAAGCGATGGCCAAAAAACAATGAATGAAGAAGTTACCGAAGACAGCACAGTAGAATTAATCCAACCCCAATTAGAGGCCATACAGGCGCGCGTATTAGGCGTACTCATGGAAAAGCAACAAACTACACCAGATGCCTATCCATTGACCCTAAATAGCCTAGTAATCGGCTGTAACCAGAAAACTAGCCGCGAACCTGTCACCCATTACACCAGTGGTGATATTCAACACTGCCTAAGAGAACTAGCAGATAACAGCTTAGTGCATATTGACCCCAGTGGGCGAGCTGACCGCTTCGCACAGCGTCTTACTAATGAACTGGGTATCGACAAAGCCAAACAGGCCTTACTCAACGTGATGCTTCTGCGTGGCGCGCAAACTGTCCATGAGTTACTCACCCGCACACAACGCATGCATAGCTTTGATGACGACCAAGAAGTTGAGGATATACTCGATGAGCTATGCCAGCAAAGTCCGCCCATGGTTCAGCGAATAGCCAAACAAACCGGGCAGCGGGATGATAGATTTGTTCATCTTCTTTGTGGTGAGCCAGATTTAACCGCTATTGCCAGCAAACGCAGCCAAACCCATGCATCGGTTTCACCGCAATCTAATGAACAGATTGAGGCCCTTGAAGCTCGAATTACTGAACTTGAGAAAAAGGTCAATTTCTTGATTGCAGAACTCGACTTATCAGCACCAAATAGCGATGACTAAATAATAGATATTGTATTTATTTCTTCCGATTTACCTATTTTTCACGGGCTTTACGATACCCACTCAGCGACGGAATAACCGCGACAACAACTGATGCGCTAACCACTGCGGCCAAAAGATACATACTGTTCTGGGTGAATAGATTGATCTCTATATGCAGCCCATACTGGGAGGCGAAATAATCTTTTAGCGTTGCCAGACAGGCAGTTAAAAGACCTGCACCCAATAAACAGCTAACCAAGGTGATAATCAGGGCCTCCAGTTCAATCAGTAGAAACAAAACCATGGGAGGTGCGCCCATAATTCGCAGTAGCTGGATCTCGCGGCGACGCTCGCGAATAGATGCCAGTAACATAGCACTCACGCCTAAGCAGGCGGCAATAAATACTAATGCAGAAACCAGAAGAAGCGTATTTTCCAACACAGCAATCATGCGCCACAGTTCAGAAAGGGCGACTCCGGGTAAAATTGCTACCACCGGTTCGGGTGCATAGTTATTGATGGTTCTTTGCACATGAAAGGTAGCGATTTTGGATTTTAGGCCCAGCATGAAAGCAGTAATACTTTTCGGTTGAAGATTAGCTTTTTCTAGGTCAGCTTGACTGAGCCCACTGTTAGCTATTTTTACACCCTGCTGCCAATCAATATGAATAGCTTCGATACCCTGCAAGCTAACATGTAAGGTTTGATCCACGGGGGTTCCTGTTGGTTTCAAAATACCCACCACGGTAAAAGGTCGATCGTCATGCATGCTAAAGCTTATAGCTGCGACACCATGGGCTAAAAAAATCTTTTCACCCAATTGATAGCCGAGCTTTTTGGCAACCTCTGCGCCCAGTACCACATCAAATACCTGATCAAAAACTTGCCCCTTTGCAAACTCAAGATCATGCTGTTTTCCGTAGCTAAAGTGCTGAAAGTAATCTTTACTGGTTCCCATTACTCGGTAACCTTTATGGGAATCACCTAGCGAAATTGGAATCGCCCATTTCACTTGCTCACTGCTGGCAATATCCTCGTAGGTTTGCCAATGGATATTATTGGTTGGGTTGCCAATTCTAAACACAGAATATAAGAGTAAATTCAAACTACCGGTTCTGGCGCCAACAATAAGATCAACACCTGAAACCGTATTAGAAAAATTCTCTTTGGTTTGATGACGTATATTCTCTACCGCTAACAACACAAAGATACTGACCGTCATCGCCATTAGCGAGAGGACCACTGAACCTTTGCGATCCCAAAGACTTTGAATAGCAAGTTTACCCAGCATTATTTTGACTCCTGTAAATGATTAAAATCATCCAGGGATTCAACCCGAGAGAAATAGCTCGATAAACTAAGGTCATGGCTTACAAATAATAGGGTCATTTGATGCTCTGCAACCATTGGCATCAATAGTTCCATAAAGGCATCTCTATTAGCCTTATCTAATGATGAGGTCGGCTCATCAGCAATCAATAATTGGGGTTTGTTTATCAGCGCGCGGGCAATGGCTATACGCTGTTGTTGGCCAATGCTTAAATCTCTTGTGGGCACAGACCATTCTTTTTCAGTAATATTAAGCGCACTAAAAAGGTCTTTAATTTCATTGTTTAAAGCGCGAGTATTTTTGCGCTTTGAAAAGCGTGTAGCGAGCAATAAATTATCGGTAGCATTAAGGTAGGGCATTAAATTGAACTGCTGAAATACATAGCCAATAGACGCGGCGCGGAATTGGTCTCTCTGGCGGCTATTCATCGTATCAAGGCGCTCACCCATTACAGTCACCTGACCTTCAACAGGACTGATAAGACCACTTAAAAGACCTAATAGAGTCGACTTGCCACCACCGGAGGGTCCATGCACAAACCCCTTCTCACCTGCATCGAGAGACCATGCGGGGATGTTTAATACCCTTTGATTGGGACGCTTCGAATAATGGAAGCGAATATTGGCAAGCTCAATAGCCATTTTATCTAAGCAACCTCAGGTTTAAGATACGAGTTACAGTGCACCAGATGATATGCTATTCTCAATAATAAGCATAGGCGAGCAAGACTTAAAATCATCATTACAATCGAGAATCCTAAATCCATGTTGCGAAAAAATTCTTTAAAATATGTTGGGATTGCCCTACTGGGATTTTCACTATTTGAGGCCAGCACAGCATCGGAATTAGAAGTAAGTCAAAAAACCGACTCCTCAGACCCAAAAACCCTTTTAACTAAACAACCTGCATCGGCTTTCAAAACATTAGAGTGGGACGATTTAATGCCTGCGGATGACTTAGATGCCCTACAAAACCCGCCCAATTATCTGTATGACTTTGAAGATGGCTCAGAGGAAGATGAAATTAGTGGTCAGCTTGCTAATGCAGTGACTAGCGCGGTTAACGATCGCTATCAACAGGCACTGGTTTCAACCCGTATTATTCCTGAAATGAACGGCACTAATATTCGAATTCCGGGCTTTATAGTGCCCCTAGAGTTTGATGACGAACAAACGATTACCGAGTTTTTTCTGGTACCCTACTTTGGCGCTTGCATTCATTCACCACCGCCACCGCCCAATCAGATTATCTATGTCCGTGCACCTAAGGGCATACAGATCGAAACACTGTATGACCCGTTCTGGATTTCTGGAAAGTTAAGTACTAAGTTGATTGAGAACTATATGGCGACGGCCGCCTATAGTATGGAAATGCAATCCTATGAGGACTACACAGAATAATTATGAGGACTCACGGAATAGTTATAAGGACTCACGGAATAATTTAGTCGGACAAACAGGTCAGTAACTGAGCTTCCAAGCTGACATCTATCTTGTCAGAAATCACTTCAATGCGACTTTCCAAACAGTCATCCAATTGAATTTCTGTCAGCGCATCTGAGGTCAGGTTATAACCAACTACACCCTCATCAGTGATAAAGACGGCTTTCATACGCTCCGCGCAAAGACCCGTTAACAGTGCAAATAATTTTTGATAATTAAACAGCTTATCCGGTGAGAATCGCCATCCTGCACTTTGGAAACCCTCACCTTCATTTTGAGCAAACAGAAAGCCCTGGTCAGGTATGGGTAAATCTGCGGCCAGTGGTTTTGAATCATGATGATGGTGATGGTGATGGTGACTTTTTGATGCAAACGAGAAGCCTTTGGTTGAGCCATCCAGCAAAGAAAATTCAATCTCACCCTGTTGGGTGTAAAGGACTTCTGCATGAGCTTGTCCTATTTTTTCAACGTAATTGGCTAATCTTGCTTTATCTTCATCATTATAAAGATCCTGCTTATTGCCAATAATCAAATCACCGATGGCAATTTGCTGATTAAAGGTTTCATGCTCGGTATAACGCGGGTCTGTAAGCTTTCGGGCATCAACCAGGGTAAGTGTTTTATGAATGGATAATGCATCTTGATAATATTCAGCCGAGAGTACCTGAAGGACTTCTTTTGGATGACCCAAGCCCGTAGGCTCGATAAGCACTCGATCCGGCTTAGCTTTGGCCAACAACTGATTAAGTGCTATCTGCATGGGGAGTCCTGCAGCACAACACATACAGCCACCGGGTACTTCACGGATAAAAACGCCCTGCTCCTCAGTGCGCTGACCCTGAACTAATGCGCCATCGATACCAATTTCACCAAACTCATTAACCAGCACAGCCCAGCGCTCATTATCAGGCTTACTTTTAAGTAAGTGCAAAATAGCTGAGGTTTTACCCACCCCCAAAAAACCGGTGATGATATTAGTAGGAACAGACTTAATATCTGGCGAGTTAGAGCTCATGAATCAATTTCTCGAAATCGTCAGTGAGTGAAAGTAGCATCACCAAAAGCGCCTTTATCAAGACCCTCATAGGCTTTAACAACGATGTTTGATTGATTATCTTGTGAAATAATTGCCGCCAAATATTTCGCAATATTTTCTACCGTACTTTCCATTGGCATAATAAATACCTTATCGCTCGGCAAACTAATCACAAAATCACCCTGCTGAGCATGGTATGCCATTCGCGTGTGCTCAATGCCATTCAGTTGGAACTTATCAAGAATGTGGCACTCAGTGGCTATATAGCCATCTTTTAATTTGTTGGCCCAATGGGCTTCAAGTTGAGTATTTCGCGCGCCATCGGTTAGGATTTCAATACGTGAACGATGACCATGGGCGATACGCTGACATTGACCTAAATGCTTCTGTAAGCCATGAGTATAGTGATAAAAGGCACCCTCAATCACTTCATTGCGCAAATGAATCTTCACGCCAGTGACATTGTCAGGTAACAACCCTTTTACACTTTCCTGTAAATCTTTAGCCACATTATTTACATCAATTACATCTGAATCGACTAGTAGCACAGCATCTTGCGGAGACTCGTGAGTAATTAAACCCCCGCTCTTTAAGGCAAATTCAATGAAGCATCGTTTGTTTTCAAGCTTGGTTTTACAGCCAGAGGAACCCGTGGGCACCAGTAAGCGATGATCAATTTCACAATCTATAAATTGCTTAATTTGTTTCTTAACATGACCAAAATCAAACACCATACCCTGTTCATCAAGGTCACCTGCCAACTCGATATCGACAATCCATGATTCACCCACAACCCCGCGCGCATGATCAAGATACGAAAAATCAATAACGGTTAAATTGTTTACAAATAATCGAGCCATAAAAGTTTAGTTATCTTTGTTAAAGGGAATTGAGGCTATTCAGGCATCGCCGATGAATGATGTTCAATAATCAACCAACGCTGCCCATCCCAGCGATAGACATAGGTAAACCGCGCCTGAACAGAAGCACCGCCGTTAAAAGTAAAGGTATATACCCCAGAATTGATCGCAATATCATCAAAGATACGCACATTGGATTCATCAATTTTGCCCTGTGGACCCTTGGCCAGAAAGTGGACAAAGTAATCTTCTATTTCTTGGTGGTTGTGACGAACCTGATTAGAAACGGTAGGAAGCAGAATAGCATCTGTCGCATAAAGGGCAGCAACCTGTTTTGGGTCACCGGTTTGCAACGCACTATTCCACTGATCAAATAATACTGTGATTTCGCCTTTTTCCATCTTCTACGCCCTATATTCTATTGATAAGTACTTCACATCAAAACTAATGCTTCACAATATTTAGGGCACTATTGTACAGTAATAAAGCTCTGAATTCTTAGCAGAATGATGACTAAATATTGACGAATCCTAGGTTTTTAGCAAAAGCTAAGCGCAGTTTTCACAGAGACAGTTTAACTCTATCTGCGGGCTTAGCAATTGGTAACCTGCGCCTTTAACAGTATTACCCAGATCGGTAATAGTCGATTCCTCAACCGTAATTTCTTTCACTATATTGCAACTTTTACAAATCAAAAACTGTGGCACTGCATGAGCATGGTCACAGCTAATATGCATACAGGCAACATACTTATTAGCCAGGTTAAGTTTATGGACTAAAAGCTCGCTCTCTAAAAAATCCAAAATACGGTAAACAGACATAGCAGGAAGACTCACTGCATACTCCTGCTTACAAAAATCAATTAATTCATAGGCAGAGAGTGCCTTGTTAGACTTAACAAGGCCGGTCAAAACCTGTTTGCGCTTTTGAGTTAATCGAGAGCCACGCATATCACAATGCTGTTCTGCGTGTTGAATAATACTTTCTACGCTGTTCATATCAGTTACTTCAAGTTGATAGTTGAGTTTTTCGCTGAAAGCATACTCGAACCCTGTTTAGAGGGCGTAACCCATAGGGTATTAACTTTATGAATACCTGGGAAAGAAGCGAACAACGCCACCTTTATCGAAGACAGTTTTGAAGTATCTTTGCAGGTAAAACTATAGCTGGCAACCATTTCACTGTGGGTTTCCCCCTGATCATGTTCACTATGATCGTCATGTTTTCCATGATCGTCATGGTCGTCATGTTTCTCATGGTCATCGTGGTCGTCATGTTTTTCATGGTCATGGTGATCGTCGTGTTTCTCCTGATCCTCATGAGCACCTGGCTCTAAAAGGCCATCGCTATCAATTGAAGTACTTAAATGCTCACAGTCGCCACCCGCGATTAAAAAAAGTGAATCCTGTTGCTCTAAGAGTAATTCCGCCTGTTTAACCGCAGCAATATCTTGTTTACTCGAGGCCTTATACTCAAAACCCACCAGATTCATTGCCGGTGAGATTAGCTGTAATTCAATCGTTTTAGCATCCATGGCAATCGTCAGTTCCGAAAGGCCATGAACATGGGCATCCAAACTTTCAGCACTCTTTTCTGCATAGGCAGACTGAATCCCAGTGAACAGTGTCACAGCAATAGATAAAATACTTAATATCAATTTATTCATATAAACCCCCAAACAATTAACTTGACTAGTCATCCATAAAATCAAGTGTTAGAACTAAGCGACGCGTATTATCAGGTACCTGAGGAGAGCGATGGATAAGCCCTGCCCCTTCGTTATTATGCCAAAGCTCGCCTTTCATTAAACCCACATCACCTGATTTGAGCTGTTGAATATCAGAAATATGTTCAAATAAGCCTGATAGCTCATCAGGCTTACCCATATTGCCTGTGCCCAGTTTACTTCGATCAGCAACATTATGTGGCAACCATTCAGTAGCAATACCCTGATAGGTTGTCACTAATCGACAGGGAACACGATCCACATGAAATCTTGGGCACATAGCACGATCAAGCACAGTCATTCTTAATGCCCCGCGTTTAAGATCAAACAAACAACAAAACATATCAACCAAATGAGTAATATCCTCAGCCAATACCTCTGCTTCTGGAGAGCTACCCAATACCTTCATAAGAGAATCAAAAGCTTCTTTAGGGCTAACAACTAGCAACTCTTCAAGGGTTGGCTGGCTTTCAATAATAGCATCAGCTGCCTGCTCAAGATTATTGGCTAGGTCGCGCTTCCAAACCACCATATTAGTCTCTTCCTGATAAATATCAGTTAGAACTGTATGCTGAGTATCCTCCATTCCCTGACGAAACTGGATCTGTGGCAATGGGTTATTACTTATCCTATCTAATGCACTCATGCGGCTTCATCCCAAGCAGGGAAAGGATCATTAAATGTCGCCCAATGATGCTTACCCTCTAAAAGATCAGCATCTGTTAATAAACAGGCATCAAGGGCATCTGTCATGGCTTGCTGATCAAGCCCCTGACCAATAAAGACTAATTCCTGACGCATATCACCAAAGGGCTCTTCCCATTGCTTTTCAATCGAAGCCAAATACTCCTCATCGGTAGGCCAACCTTTTTTAGGCACTGCCTTCCAGAACATACCACCAAAGCCATAACGCGCAATACCGCCCGCCTGACTCCATTGACCCGCAAACTCAGGGCGTGTCGCCAGCCAAAAGAAGCCCTTAGATCGAATAAGTTTCCCGTATTTTTCAGAACCATGAAGAAACTCATGGAATTTTTGCGGATAGAATGGTCGACGCGCTTCATAAGTAAAGCTACTAATGCCATATTCATCAGTTTCCGGTACGTGCTCACCACGCATTTCTTTAAGCCAGCCCGGTGCCTGCTGAGCGCGATCAAAATCAAATAGCCCCGTATTCAGTACCTCATCAACAGCAACCTTGCCATGCTCCATTGGGATGATCTGTGCATCAGTATTCAATGTCTTTAGAATTGCCGTCAATCGTTCGACATCGGTGGGTTCAACCAGATCGGTTTTACTGATTAGCAACACATCGGCAAACTCAACCTGATCAACCAACAAATCAGCCACACTGCGTTCATCCTCTTCACCCAGAGATTCACCGGTATCCTGTAAATACTTTGCTTCATCAAAATCTTTTAAGAAATTAACCGCATCGACTACGGTCACCATAGTATCCAGTGTTGCCACATCGGATAAAGAAACACCATCCTCATCAGCAAAGGTAAAGGTTTCCGCCACCGGCAAGGGCTCAGAAATACCCGTTGACTCAATCACCAGATAATCAAATTTACCGTCTTTAGCGAGATTGTTAACCTCTAACAGCAAGTCCTCTCGTAATGTGCAACAGATACAGCCGTTACTCATTTCAACCAGCTTTTCTTCTTTATGGCTTAAAGACACATCGTTCTTCACCATCGAAGCATCAATATTAATTTCGCTCATATCATTAACAATAACCGCGACTTTCTT
>UPTG01003406.1_pt1 | contig 10118 bp, 7 predicted proteins | sample 2160121 | NCBI WGS metagenome assembly UPTG01 (sample SAMN06266255, study PRJEB28933) | marine metagenome | isolation source: Columbia River Estuary | place: USA:Columbia River Estuary, USA | collected 2014-07-27 | reverse complement strand
ATAATGTCTGTCATGTCCTTTGCGGACACTGTGTCAGGGTACATATAGTCCCCTATGGGCCCAAACATGGGGGCACCCATAACAAACGCTATCTCCGCACCATGGGCAGCTCCCAAAAGACTGGGAAAAGAAATAAACCAACTCTCGGCTTGCTCATCCCAGTCAAAGCGATAGGTATAAAGACTCTCATACCCTGCCTCGCCCAAATTAAGCATCGCTTGGTCGACCCCTCTCGCTTTCCAGGCGCGGGATCTTAAATCTACCCAGTAGCGGTACATCTCCTCGTTCTTAACTGACATGCGCGGCGGCAGCAAACCAAAAAGTACCGGGTCACCGTTGACAAAGTACCGATTCAATCCCATCCATAATGTGACCTCATCGCGATTTGAGCCTGACAAGACCGGTACCGATTTCGAGTACTGAGGATCAGCAAGCGCCTGCTCCATACCTACGGCCGGTATTACGATTCCATCTGCCGTCGACAGCGGACTCAAATGGTCCTTTTCGAGGGAATAGTAGGCAGACATGATCTCGTACACGTCAATGGATCGCAGGGCACTCGCAGACGTCGTATCGGGATCAAGCTCCAACGCCTGCAACAGTTCCCAGCTGCCCCTATCCAACTCAGGAAACTCGCGATTTCGATTGAAAGCTTCTCGCGGCGTAACGGTCGTCGTATAGGGAGATTGAGCAATGGCACGATGGAATAAGCCGTTCGCTAGAGGAGACACCAACAAGGCATACACGTTGTGCCCTCCTGCACTCTCACCAAAAATAGTAACGTTATTGTGATCGCCGCCAAAATTTTGGATATTCCGCTGCGTCCACTCGAGGGCAGCAATGATATCCAGCTGGCCAAAGTTAGAGCTCTTATCCAAGCCCTCGGCTTCACCTTGAATGCTGGGATGTGTGATCCAGCCCAGAGGGCCTAATCGGTAATTAATGGTTACCACGACCACCTGCTGATCGTAAGCAAGCGCGGAAAAATCATAGGTGTCTTTAGTGCCTGAGGTATTACCTCCACCGTGAATCCAAACCATGACCGGTAACACCTGGTCACGAGCAGCGCTGGGCGCGACGATATCGAGGTACAAGCAATCTTCTGACCCCACAAAAGAGGTGCCCTCGGTACCAGAAATCGCTCCGGATTCTTGCACGCAAATCGTACTTTCCCTAGCTTGTATTTGGCCCTCAGGATTACTGTAGGGTTGCGGCGCCCGCCATCGCAAGCTCCCCTCAGGGGGCTGGGCAAAGGGAATGTCCTGCCAATGAATGACCTGCTCGGTCCCTGCAACACCGATTACGCGCCCTGACTCGGTCGCCACCTCAGTGCCTGATACGGGCTTCATGGGAGGCTGAGAGCAACCTGTTAGCACCAAAAAGGGTACCGTTAGCAACACAAAGGTCTTTGACAATAGATGCATGACTTACTCGTTTGCGCGGAAGTTAGCGAGAGTACGGCTGCCTGAGCCACTCAGTTCAAATCGATTTAACGCTATTCACTCTGTTTGCTGGACTCTCCATGTGTTGTGGACTCAGCATTTGAGCTAGACCACGAACGCTGAAAGGCATCATGAACAACCGCTGTTATCGACGCGGTGGAAACGCCAATCATAAGCACACCATTGATAGCTTGTAAGGGTCCCAATATTCTCCAGCGCTCCGACATAACAATATCGCCGTAGCCCAAGGTCGCAAAATTAACCAATGAGAAGTAATAGGCCGTAGCCCAGTCACCGAACTCGCCCAAAAATACAAACAACAACGCCCAGATGCCGCCTTGCACCAGGTTTCCTACCACTAACATCAACATGACCTGACAGATTAACAGCATGGTCATGGTCCGTGATGCGCTCTTTACCCAAGTAAGATGTCTTACGTAGTACCGTGTCGCAAGGAACAACAAGACGCCTTGCACGCACAAGCAAATTACCATTGCAGCAACACCTACCGTGAGTGCAACCATCATATTGCCACTTCCTGTTTTCTACGACCAAGCCAGCCCAAACGATTAAGCAGCACCATACTTCCCCAAGCATAGACAGCCACCAAAAAGAACATACCAAAACGAAAGAGAAATGCTTGATAGGGATCTTTTCCTGCAGCACTATCGGCCACCGCAGGCCCCAGAAGAATAAGCATCGTTACCGAGGCGTCAATCCAAAATTGCTGCGTAAAGCGTGTGGCATTGGCTACGTACAGTTTTCGGGAGAGCCCAATCATGACGCATAAGATCAGTAATGCAAAAATATCAAGTCGGGGCGACAACTTTAGGCCAAACCAAAGTAAAGCCGCTAAAAAACCACCAAGCACCGTTGCACCCAGTAATTCAACCGCAGCCTGCCTAGCCTCAATGACGGACGGAGACTGAGCCAACACAATAGACTTCATCATCACAGGCGTGTGCCCAGTTGGATTTATTAACAGAAATAAATAGGCAGGCAAGATAACAACGACAGCGCGCAAAGCCGAGGTGTTTTCTGAAACACCCCCATCACTATGCTCTGCCGAAGATGCGGCATCAAGACCAACATCCGTCTCTGGAAAAAAGGGATATACAATCCACTGACTAATAACCGCTATTACGACGGCCGCCACCAGCATTGTCACCAAGGTTTGCGCCAAAGCCAGGCTAAACACACCCAGAGCGGAAATTAATGTCAGACTCATAGCCAGCAAAGTACCCACCGCGGCCTTGTCACCTCCCAAACTCAGGCGATTGCTCACAAAGAGTCCAAAAGCTACCAAAGAGAGTCCGACAGGGGCGTATTGCTCTACCAACGGCGCGATCAACAGACCCACACCAAGAATCACTGCGAGGGCGACCGCAAGGCCCAGCAATTTCCCTAAGGGCATCGGCGGCGCTGGTTTTAAGGTCAAAATGAGGGCCAGTAACGGCGCCAGGTAGGGCACAGAAATTCCACTTCCGTACGCCAAGACCAAGGCGATGGTTACGGTTAGCGCAAGCCGGAACGTTCGTCGTGCTTCAATAGGCATAAGACAGGTAACTTCTAACCCGAATGCTCAGCCAGGCCAACGTGTCCAAAATCCATAGCCCGTCACCGTATGCTACTACCGATGCCTGACCACCCATTCGCAGGGCAGATCTGAGATGCGGGTCGGAAAGATCGGCTATTTCTATTTGAACGGGAAACCGCTGGGCTTGACGCAGCCAATCACGATTATTCTGAATGGACGGCAAAGTCCCTGGCTGGGTATTTGTGGACGCACTAACACCTAAACCGACAGATAGAACATATCCCTCGTAAACCCGTCCCGGCAACGTGTCAAAGAGCAGCTCGACTTCGGTACCTTCGGTAAGGGCGCTTAAGTTATTTTCTGTAAAAGCAGCATTGACCCAGAGATCATCTGTCGCCACCAGAGTCATTACCGGCTTGCCGACACCAGCAAACTGGCCCACCTCCGCACGAAGATCAGTAATCACGCCTGATTTCCCGGCACGAACATAGGTATTGTCGAGATCTAGTTGCGCTTTGGTCAATGCGCTTTGTGCCGATTTCAAATACGCATTACTGCTGTCGTCATCGCCACCTTTGGCGTCGATTGCCTGTTGTATATTCGCCCGAGCGGCAACGACCTGCGCAGTTGCAGCGACCAAGGATGCCTCCGACATTTCCAACCTTCGTTCTGATATCGTGCCCGAGTCCTGTTCGTAGAGACGGCTTAAACGCTCAAAATCTTTCGCGCTCTTCATTTCGTTCGCCAAGGCCGCTTCCAAGCCTGCTCGTGCTGCCTCAACTCCGGCATCACCGGCAGCCAACTGCTGGCGAGCTTTCTCCAGATCTGACTGAGCGCGCTGCAATGCAATCAGGTAATCCGATTGATCAAGGGTGAATAGCAAATCAGTAACTTCTACCCGTTGATTGTTAGCGACATGAACCTGCGTGATCAGGCCCGCCACTTTTGGCGCGATGCCGACGACGAATCCCTCTACGCGAGCCTGAGAGGTGTAGGGTGTCTGTCTATCGGCCGAAATATACCAAGCCAGCAATACGACCAGGCAAATCACCACCAAGCCTGCACCTTTGTTGATTGTCTTGGTTCCAGCTTCCTCTGACGTGTCACTCATTATTTAGACTCCACTTCGGAAGGTACGGATTGAATAGGTGAAGCCTGCTCATCACCCACTGGCAAGGTCTGTAATTCACCCCAATCGGAGCGCTTCTGCATCTGTTGCAACACTGACGTCGGCAACATGTCGGCCATAGCGTCGGGGCTCCAGCCACCTCCTAAGGCTTTATACATGGCAACAATGGCCCGAAGGTGCTGCCCATCATTCTGAAGCTTCCTATCGGCCTGGGTAAACACGACGCGCTGTGCATCGAGTACTCGCTGAAAATCAGCATAACCCTCTCGGTAACGCGTACTAGCAATTTCTAGCGCCCGCTCTGCGGCCTCGACAGTCTCGCCAAGCAACACGCGCTGCTCTTCAGTTTTATCTAGCGCTATCGAAGCGTCGTTTATTTCCCTAGCGGCGTTAAGCACCGTATTACGGTAAACCTCTATGGTCTGCTGCAACCGAGCATCCTGAATTCGGATGTTGTTGGCGATTCGTCCCCAGTCAAATACAGTCCACCGCACGGCAGGACCAACACCAAGCAACCCTGAACTGTCTTGGGATGTTAGTGAATTACCCGACCAACCGATGCTGCCCCCTATTGCTATAGAGGGGTAGTAATCGGCTTCCGCCAAACCAATCTGCGCAGATTGTGCAGCCACGCTCCATAGACTGGCTCTTACGTCGGGTCGCCTTTGAATGAGTGTGGCGGGCAGCACAGTAAGCTCAACACGATGACTGCTTGGGATTGGGACAGGCTTCGCAGCGCTACCCGACAATCGTTTTTGCATCTCAGCTGGAGCGCGCCCCAGCAAAGCTGAAAGCGCGTTGGCAAGCTGCCCTGCCCCTTGCTCTAAAGAAGGTAGCACGGCTAATGTCGCTAAATATTGCGTGCGAGCTTGCTGCAGGTCTAATTCAGACTGTTGTCCAGCCTCAAACATCTGCCGCGTAATGTCATAACTGCGAGACTGCAACTCAGCGTTTTTGTTTAAAATTACGATGCGCTCCTCGGTGACTCGGTATTGCCAATAAATATCGGCAACCGTTGCAGCAAGGAGGACTTGAGCGTCGCGTTGGTTTGCCAGTGACGCAAAATATGCTGCGTCCGCCGACTCAATACCGCGCTGAAATCGGCCCCAAAAGTCGAGTTCCCAACCCAAAGAAAAGCCAGCATCCCAACTACTAAAACCACTCTCCCCCGGACCACTGCTGCGCTTGGCATAGGCTGCACTTGCATCAACCGTCTGTGCCTGAGGATAAAGCGCTGAGCCAGCGGCAGCCGCCAGAGCACGAGCCTCCAGCACACGAAGCCCAGCAATCCTCAGCGTTGGATTTTCAGTTTTAGCCTCTTCGATGAGGGCATTGAGCACAGGATCATTAAACTGACGCCACCAAAGCGTGGCCTCACTTTCAGATTCAGTGACGACGGTGATCGATTCCCCATAAACAGAAATCTCAAGCGCATCAAGCCAGCTATCATCTGGCGGTACGTAATCAGGACCCACGGTGGTACAACCAACCAGGATCAGCACCCAGATAGCGGCAACGCTAAGTCGTTTGTGTAAGGTCATCTCAAGTCAAATTCAAAGCAATTCGGCCTTTTTGAAGCGTTAGGACGGATCACTAGTTTCGTTAACTGCTGCCTGCCGAGCTTCACGATCTACCCATGCCCACAACAACTGGTAACCAATAGCTAGAACCACCGAACCAATAAAGAGGCCTATCAAACCCATACCGACCATTCCCCCTAAGGCACCAATAAGGACAACCGGCATAGGCACATCGACGCCGCGTCCCAGCAAAATCGGTTTAAGCACGTTGTCAGCGAGTCCAGCTATGATGAGGTAGATCGTAATCACGACGTCCATGACTGCGGAGGCTTCCCCCGCACCGCCCGAGGTCCAAAGCCAAATCAGCACTGGGAGCGTTATTAGCAGCGCGGGTAACTGAATGATGCCGGTGATCAGCGCCAGCACTGCCAGAACCCCTGCAGCAGGCACCTCGGCCCAAAGAAAGCCGATACCCAATAACAGCGACTGAATAACAGCCACCCCAATGACGCCAGTGGCCACTGAGCGCGTGGTGGCCACGGATAAGACCTGCAGTTCCTCACCCCGAGCATTTCCGACGAGGGTTACCGCTATACGACCCATAGCCGAACTCCCCGCTCGTCCGTAAGCCATCATAATTCCTGCAACAACAATTGCTCCCAAAAATAAGCCAACCGTCGTTAGCATGCTGGTGGTGCCACCAACGAAACGCTTGAGTAAGCTGCGAACCTCCTCGCCATGATCAGCCAGCAACTCTGCAAGGTTATCAGAGGCCTCTAACCAAATTGCGTACACGCGCTCACCAACCAGCGGCCAATCTTTCACGGATTCATCGGGGGGTACGATATCGAGACTACCTTGCTGCCATTGGGTAATAATTGAAGCTATGTGGTCTACAAGTGACATACCCAGTAACACGGTCGGGACCCCCAGCAACAGCAAACCGCTGCCGGAAATTACCGTCGCTGTTCGCGCATCGCTCCAGGCCAAAGCATCTCGAAGACGTAAATGAAGTGGATAGAGCGTGATGGCGAGAATCAGTGCCCAAGCCATAAGAGCTGCAAAAGGCGCAAATATTTTGGCGCAAATCCACAGCAATAAGAGCGCGCAGACCAACCGCAGCGCCACTTGAATCAAATCATGGGAAATACGGGTCTTAACCGCCTGATATTGCTCGTCCAATGGGAACTCCTGCAGGGAACCAAAGAGGCCCATAGTATGCATGGAAAGCACCGCAATCACAACTCCCTCCGGTAACAGCCGTTGCAGGCATGGGCATTGTACGCAGCCGCGTTAATGTACTACCCTGCGCCCCGCTTGGGCGACGTGGCTAAATCGGTGATCCGTGACTGATCCAGACTTGACGCTCAACACGAATAGTCCTCGCCCCCTCAGTCAACCCGGTTATCACCATGCTTACAACGCTCAAGGAAGAATGGTTCGGCAATATTCGTGCCGACTTACTCGCGGGTCTCGTCGTCGCCCTTGCTTTAATACCGGAGGCCATCGCCTTTTCTATTATTGCAGGGGTTGATCCCCGGGTAGGCCTTTATGCCTCTTTTTGCATAGCGGTCGTCATCGCTTTCGTTGGAGGCCGCCCGGGCATGATCTCTGCTGCCACAGGCGCAATGGCGCTCGTCATGGTGACACTCGTCAAAGAACATGGGCTCGAGTACTTGCTAGCGGCGACCATGCTGACCGGCGTATTACAGGTCATTGCAGGGTTTCTAAAGCTTGGCGAGCTTATGCGCTTCGTCTCACGATCCGTGGTCACGGGGTTTGTGAACGCACTGGCAATACTCATCTTCATGGCGCAGTTGCCGGAACTGACCCAGGTCACTTGGCATGTTTACGCCATGACGGCTAGTGGCTTGGGCATAATCTACCTGTTCCCCCGTTTACCAGTTGTTGGCAAAGCTATTCCCTCGCCTCTGGTTTGTATCATATGCCTGACCGCAATCAGTATTTTTTTGGGCCTCGACATCAGAACGGTAGGCGACATGGGAGACTTACCCGATACACTGCCCATCTTTTTGCTACCCGACATCCCGTTGAATCTCGACACGCTGATGATTATCTTGCCCTACTCAGTCGGATTAGCGGTTGTGGGTCTTTTGGAGTCGCTCATGACTGCGACCATCGTCGATGATTTAACCGATACCCCCAGCGACCGCAATAAAGAGTGCAAGGGTCAAGGCATCGCTAATGTTGTGTCGGGGTGTTTTGGCGGCATGGCTGGTTGCGCCATGATTGGGCAATCTATTATTAATGTTAAGTCAGGTGGTCGAGGACGACTTTCGACACTGACCGCGGGCAGCGTTCTCATTATTATGGTGGTCTTTCTCGACAGCTGGCTGCAGCAAATCCCTATGGCGGCATTGGTAGCCGTGATGATCATGGTATCGATTGGCACGTTTTCTTGGGTGTCAATTCGTGATTTGCGGCGTAACCCCATGTCGAGCAACATCGTCATGATCACGACAGTCATTGTTGTGGTTGCGACCCACAATTTGGCGATCGGAGTTTTTGTTGGAGTCCTCCTAGCCTCGCTCTTTTTCGCCCACAAGATTGGGCGCTTTATGGTTGTTAAGGCTGACCCAGATCCCGAACTAGGGGCTCAAACCTATCGCGTCATTGGACAGGTATTTTTTGCTTCCAGCGAACAGTTTATCGCAGCCTTCGACTTTAAGGAGGCTGTAGAACAGGTCGTGATCGATCTATCTCTGGCGCATTTCTGGGATGTCACATCCGTAGCGGCCCTCGATAAAGTTGTCATTAAATTTCGTCGCGAGGGCGCAGAAGTGACAATCCATGGTATGAATGAAGCCACGGAAACTGTGGTCGATAAGTTTGGAATCCATAACGACCCAGCAGAAGTCGAAAAATTAATGGGGGGGCACTAGAACGTGGAAAAACAAGAAGATCAAATTATCGCAAGTGTTGACGGCTCTGTAGGATCCCTCGCGGTTTGTGAAGCCGCCGCTTGGGTGGCGTCCCGCCTAAACCGAAATTTATTACTGCTACATACTCTAGAGCGACGGCAGCAGCATGGTGCCGATGACTGGAGCGGTGCCATTGGACTGGGTGCGCAATCTGAGCTACTCGAGCGAATGGCGCAACTCGATCAAGAGCGAGGCCGTTTGGCCATGCAGTACGGAAAAACGCTTTTGCAGGAAGCGGAGAGCCGCGCACTGGCCCATGGTGCTAGCCAAGTCGAAACCTTACTAAGGCACGGCGATTTTGTGGAAGCCCTCGTTGAGCTCGAAGCCCAAGCTCGATTAATGGTTGTTGGTAAGGTGGGCACAGACCATGCGGGAGAATTTACCGCCCTGGGCTCTCATATTGAATCATTGATTCGTCAGGTACATACCTCAATTCTGATCACGGGTGCGCAGTTTACTGCCCCTAAAAGCTTCATGTTGGCTTACGACGGCAGAGATACCGCCGAACGCTCTCTCGATCGAATTATAAAAGGCGGATTATTGACCGGCCTACCCTGCCATTTGGTGATGGTTGGTCATCATGACGATGTCCATACCGGTAAATTTGAAGCAGCAGCCGCACGACTTAGCCATGAGGGCTACCAGGTGACTTCCAGCCTCCTTGACGGTGGGGTCACCGACTCCCTGCTCAACTATCAACGGGAGCATGACATTGGCTTGCTAATTATGGGGGCCTTTGCACACTCAAAAGTGCGCCATTTATTTTTAGGCAGCAATACCATTCGCATGATTCAAAGCAGCCTCTCCCCGCTCATAGTGCTGCGCTAGATCAATTTACTGAGCGCCTCTACACAGGTTTAAGAATTCGGTCACCTCAGGTCTATGGTGGCGCTGTCGCCGCTGACAAAAATAAAACTTACGTCTGAGCCGTAATTTTTTCGGTAAGGCGAGTGCTACCAAAGCGCCCTGCGCAAGATGGGGCGCCAGAACCTTTTCCGACAGGCAGCCCACACCCAGCTCCTGCTCTACTGCACGCAGAATGGGTTCGTTGTGACGCAATTCAAGGCGTACGCGCAATTTCGGCACTAAAGAGGCAAAAACCTGATCAAATAGGGAGCGGGCGCCGGAGTTGGGCTCGCGCAAAATCCAGTCAACGCGGAGAATATCCGTCTCTGTTAAGCGCCCTTTTTTTGCCAGGGGATGACTGGGCGCACAAAAAGCAAACAACTCGTCTTCAACCCATGGAATTAATTCGACACCCTTAGCTTGGGTTTCATTCTCGATCAGCCCCAGCTCGCACTCTCTGTTGAGTATTCTAGTCACTACATCGGGAGTGTTACCCGGGGTGATGTCGACTTTGGCCATCGGATAACGGCTCAACCACGCTGCGAGATAATCAACCATAAGGTGGTTAGCAATGGTAAAACTTGCGCTAATGTTGAGATCACCTGAGGGCGATGCTGATAACAACTCAGCTTGCAGCTGACGGGCTTCCTCGAGTAACACGCGCGCCCGAACCTCTAACTGACGCCCCGTCGGGTTGAGAAC
>UPTG01003404.1_pt1 | contig 10120 bp, 5 predicted proteins | sample 2160121 | NCBI WGS metagenome assembly UPTG01 (sample SAMN06266255, study PRJEB28933) | marine metagenome | isolation source: Columbia River Estuary | place: USA:Columbia River Estuary, USA | collected 2014-07-27 | reverse complement strand
TTCCTTTTCATCAGAAATTAATGAAAAATACGGATTTCCGAGCTGGAAATTACACGACCAAGTTCATGGAGACATTCGAAATGTAAAATAAAAAAGCCCACTTTTCAGTGGGCTTTTCTTTTGATTTATAATCTAATTACTCCACTATAACTTTTCTTACAGTAGTTCCTTTATCAGTTATAATCTTTAAAAAGTAGATTCCTTTAATATCAATATCAATTGTTTTACTTTCAGTAGCTAAAAGATATTTTCCATCTACCGCATACATATTTATCTGATTAATTTTCAAATCACTTTTAATATGGATTATCCCTGCCGAAGGATTTGGGAAAATGGATAATTCAATATTAATCAATTCATTAATTACATTAGCGCCACTTAATTCTCCCCATCTTTTTTCAAACTCCTGCAAGTAAATATTAGCAGTTGCCGCATCATGTATAACTAGTGTATTTTCATCAGAATTATTCTCTGCATTACTACTCCAATTATGAGAACCTGTTAATATTGTTGGATCAGAAGCGATTGAATTTGCATCTGCTATAGCATATTTATGATGAAAAGAATTAGTAACCCCCTGATGTGATTTTACATTTACACCTGCGGATACTAAATTAGAGAATTCACTTCCATTAATATTTTCTTGCTCAACTATTCCTCTTACGTTTATCCCAAATTCGTTATCTTTATCAATTACAGCAATTCCAAGGTCATCTCTAGTAAAGCCTAAAAGCCCAAACTCTAAACTATAATCCACCTCATTAATAAATTCTAATATATGAGATGTTGTTTGATCTGAAGGGGAAAAATACACTTCAACCAATTTTCCGTTAACTTTAAAATTATGAGGGGTATTATCTAGTTTATTATGTCCGAATACCCCTCCCCACATTTCTTCAAATTCCAAAGTATATACTTTTGCAATTGCTTTATCCTGAATGAAAATAAGATTGTTGTAATCATTAAATAAATTTGAAGGATTTGTCCAATTTGTAGAGCCTCCCATGACCCAAGAATTATTGGTTGAATTTGCATCTACAATAATGAACTTATTATGCATAATTCCAGCCGGAGCCGAGTCGCGATATACAATAGGAATGTTTGGATTCAGGCTACTTAACATTGTATTTGTCACATCATCATCAGCAATATAACGCACTGTAACTCCTCTAGTGTACGCATCATTGATAGCCGCACCAATAGTAGCATCTGAGGCATTATACACACAAATATCCAACGTATTTTGGGCTAAATCCATATATGCTTTAATGGTATCATTAAAAGCAGCGGTAATATTTTGAGCATCAACTCCTGTTGAAAAACTCACATCAACAGAATGATTAAAATAAGGTCTAATAATTCCTGAAGAATTAGATGCAGTAGAATAAATTCCAATATTTGAAAAAGCTGTATCCAATCCATTGACAGAATAACACTCTACATAATAAAAAGTAGCAGGCTGTAATCCAGTTAAACTAATAGTATGAATTAAGGTATTTCCACCATTATTTACAGGATTTCCTAATGAAGTTAACAAACCATAATTACAATTAGTAGTAGAGGAATCTGAAACGCTCCAAGATAAATCAAAAGATGAAGTTGTAATATTTGATTGCATAACAGATGAAGTAAATATCAAAGCACCTGTTTGTATAATATCAGCTGAATCTCTTGGAAGAATTTGATAACCATCATTTGCAGGAGTTGAAAAAGTATATTGTGAAGATATCCCTACTAGTGTAACAAGACCCATAGGAATTAATGAATTTTCTAGAGGGCTACCAGCTCTTATGTATACTTTTCCTGTTTCTGCATTAGAAGTAAAATCATGTGTTCCTGCCGTAAAAAGTGATCCTCCACTATTAAAAATTACATTATTAATCTGAATTAATTCTGATTCAGTTGTCTCTCCAATCTGAATAGGAGTAATTAACTGAGGAGTTAATGAATTTCCTGAATTATTAGTAATACTTGAATTCACAGGAGTCATTTCCATAAGCCCATTATAATCAACTAAAATTCCACTAACAGTAACCTCATCACCTCTTACAACTCCAATTAAAATAGTTGGGTCATATAGTGCTAATCCTGCTGTTGCATCTTCAATATATCGTATCGGACCAAGTTCATCACCATTAGTTACAATACCGGTAATTGTTACAGTTGCTCCAACTCCTTGCGTTCTAGCTGTTGCAATATCCGTTTGCGCAAACCCAACCACACTAAATATTGTAGCTATAATTAATGTTGTTATTTTTTTCATTCTTTTTTTATTTTTTATTAAAAACTAAATTTTGCTGATAGATTCATCCTTCTTCCTAAACCAAAAAATACGCCTGCCGATTTAGCATCAAAATCCTGATAATTGGCATTATAAGGATCGTTATTCTGAGCGTCTGAAATGTACATTTCATCTAATACGTTCAAGACACTAAATCTTATATTTAATCTATTCTTATCAGATAATCTGAACATATATCCACAATGCAAGTCAATTATCTGATATGCTGGAATTTTCCAACTTTCTCTACCAGAATTAGCTCCATTTAATGACAATGGATCAAAATCAGCATAGTAATTATCAAAATAAGTTCTTCTTATTTTTATATAAGAATTAGGTGTTGGTTCATATCTTATGCTAAAACCATATTGGGTTTGAGCAGCATCACCAACATGCACCCCTTCAGCATCAAAACTTGCAATTATCTCATTGCCAAAATCATCAGTAATCGGATTATTATTATCATCCAAAAAACGTACTGTATCTGAAGATGTCCATTTCCAATTCCCTAAAGACAACAACCCTTCTATACTCAAATTATGTGTAAATTTATATGCGAAATCCATTTCAATTCCTTTGTGCAGAGCATCCATGCCATTAATATTTGCTTTAAAAGGCACATCATCAACCATTACGGTAACACCTCCATTAGCAGGTTTGTTTTGCCAAACTGTATAGTACGCATTCACATTTGCTGAAAACAATGAAGATCTAAATGAATACCCTCCTTCTAATGCCTTTACCGCTTCATTTTTAATTCCTCTAAATAATCTATTATCATAATCAAATACATTATTGAATCTTGGAGCTTTGGATATATAACCTAAATTAAAAAATACATTATTATATTCATCTAAATTTAAATTAGCTCCAGCCTTTATTGTATATCCTCTAATCCATTTCCAATTAGTTTCTGCTAATTTTGCTTCATCCGAATTCATAGTGTAAGACTTTCCATTATGCCAAATCGTATCTTCCACCATTGTTTTATGTGCTCCAATTAGATTCCCATAATCATCAAACTCTAATTCAGTTGCAACAGAAGTTCCTAAAGCCTCAAAATAAGTAGTGTCATCTAATACCAAGTCTTTCTTTTTAAAATAATCTATGCGCTTATAAGCTGAATTAGAACCAGAAATATTAATAAATGCAGAAAGCACTCCATTACTGTATTCTCCTTGTGAGAAAACTCCACTCCATTTTACTATTCCATCATTATGATAACCAAGCTTATCTCCAACTTTTTTCACCTGAGATTCTTGCATCCCGTTTGCATCATCAATTGCATAATCTGCCCCTAATAAATCATATGCCTCTCTATAATGCTGTCCTTCATAATAACGTAAATCTAATCCCCCAGAAAGTGAAATTTCTTCAGTAGGATTGTAGTTTAATGTAGATAATCCGCCATACCAATAATGATTATTAACTGAACTTCTAAGATAAGTACCTGCCTTATTTTGTGAATCAGAATAAAGTGCATCTATATTATTCGTATTAGCATTGTAGGCCTCTTGCAAATTATATTGTCCACCTTCTTCAAAGTTCTCTGTATTTCCACTCAAGCCTGTTCCTCCACCATGTCCTATTGAAGCATATAAAATATTTGAAACATAAAATTTATCATTGACAGTCCAAAAATCTCTTAATGAAAATTGTGGTTTATGATAATAGTTCTGCTTTGTATTTAAAGTTTCATTATTATGTACTGTATCTCCACTTGCACCAATAGTCCATCTATCCAAATATCCCCAATGTTTATTGTAGGCAATTCCTTTATTAATTGTTCTATTAGAAAAATCAGATGTATCTCCAAGAGATTGTGAATAATCTGCATCATATGTGGCTATATCACTTTTATATGATCTTTGTCCGTGTTTTTGTGGTGCTCCCATAGCTGATAAACTAAGGATATGATTTCCTAATTCTTTTTGAATTTTGGCATAGTAAAAATATCCTTCACTCCAAGTCTCATCTACAAATCCATTTCCTTTTTTATAGGAGCCGGCCAAAGTATAGCCCCATCCATTTTCTAATCTACCAGAATTATAACCCACTGAAGTTCTTAATTTTCCAAATGATCCCACCTCTTCCTTTATTGTACCTCCAGCCTTATTTCCAGTTCCTTTTGTTAAAATATTCATAGTACCTCCAACAGATGGAATAGCAATTTTTGAAGCTCCAAGACCTCTTTGTACTTGTATATTAGATGTTACTGCATCTAATCCAAACCAGTTACTCCAATAAACCCAACCATTTTCCATGTCATTGACAGGAATTCCATCAATCATCACAGCAACATTTCTTTGGTTAAATCCTCTAATGGTAATTCTAGCATCTCCATCACCACCTCCACTTTGTGTAGCGTATACTCCTGGAGTTGAATTTAAAACCATTGGAATATCTTGAGAAGCTAATTCTTCATTAATTTTTTTCATTGGAATAGTTGAAAAGGCTACAGGAGTTTCTCTATCACGAGCAATATCAGCTACTACTTGCACTTCATTTAGTAAGATGGTTTTTAGTTTAAAATCCAAAACTTGAAGCTTATTTTCAACGACTACAACTTTATTTATTGCTTTATAGCCTACATAAGAAACTTGTACGCTTCTTTCCCCAGATGGCAAAGAAATAGAGTAATTACCATCTACATCAGTAGCCGTCCCCATTCCTTTACCATAAATTATAGTTGCTCCAATTAACGATTCACCCGTATTTTTATCAATTACTTTCCCTCTAAGTATAGATTGAGCTTCAGAAGTAAAACTAAGGGTCACGATTAATAATAAAATGCTAATTTTTTTCATACTGATTACAATTAAAAAATGCTGATGTTTCCATCAGCATTTTAATATTTTATTTTATAAATTACTTAACAATTAATTTATTTTCTTCCAATCTTCCATCCATAAATTCAATGGATATAATATAAGTTCCTTTTGATAAATCAGAAGTTGAAATAGACTTGGTATTTAAACTCATAACCTTCCCTCCTAAAATATTTTTTACCCTAATAGTTTGAATTTTTGAGTTTGAATTGATTGACACAACACCTCCCTTAACTGCTGGATTAGGATACATTACATAAGATATAGACTCATTTTCATTTAAAGATGTAGTATTACTGCAATCACAGTCATGCGATCCCATTTCACTATATGTTCCATCAGGTAAAGAATCATATTCCAATGTAGGATTAAATAATATAGGATTTGCTGTTATTCCTTGCATTACATATGCCTTTCTTACTAAAGTTTGTCTTTTTGTCCACCATGTCCCACCATTTGCATCTGTATATCCAGCTGATGCATCATCCGTCCAAGCCATACCAGGATCTTCTCCTACTTTACCGAAAATATCAACAACTGTTCCGTTACTTTTTTCTAAAGTTAAAGCATCATCACCATTAAAATAAAATGGGGTTGGATAAATTCCGCTACCGTGTATACCACATGCTGCATAAAAAACAGGATCAACTGGTAAAGACCAATAAGTTGACACCCAAACAGAATCTGTTTGTCCATTTCCAACAGCAATAGCTTCACCTGCAGCAATTGAACCACTTAACGGCCAAGAATCTGACAAAACCCCATTATCACTTCCTTTATATTGATTAATCAAATAGGCAGATAAATCAATTGTAGTATTTGTAGGGTTATAAATTTCAATTGCATTATTATTTCCAATTCCTTCAATATATTCTGAAAAGAATAATTCAGAACAGTCTTGAGCGTTAACACTCATTGCAAAAAGCACACTTACAGATAGTAAAAATTGTTTCATAGTTTTTAGTTTTATTAAGGTGCTAATTTACACATTCAATGCAAAAAATTGATTTAAAAATATAAATTGTTTTATATCTTTGAGCAATTAGAAAAACTAACAATGAGTAACAACATACATTCCTTGGAACGATACAAAATTGAATATGCCAAAAGTATTGAAAATCCAGAAGCATTTTGGGAGGAGAAAGCTGCTAATTTTACTTGGCATAAAAAATGGGATTCAGTACTAAAATGGGATTTTAAAAAGCCTGAAATTAAATGGTTTGAGGGAGGAAAACTTAATATTACAGAAAATTGCTTAGATAGACACTTAGAAAACAAAGGGGAACAAACAGCTATAAAATGGATTGCCAATAATCCTAATGAGCAAAGTAGGTGCTTATCCTACAAAGAATTGTATTCTGAAGTGTGTAAATTTTCGAATGTGCTTAAAAGTAATGGCGCAAAAAAAGGAGATAGAATTTGTTTATACATGCCTATGGTTCCTGAATTAGCAATTGCAGTTTTGGCCTGTGCCAGGATTGGGGCTATACACTCAGTTGTTTTCGCTGGTTTTTCAGCAAAATCATTATCTGATAGAATTAATGATGCTGATTGCAGTATTTTAATTACTGCTGATGGCGGATTCAGAGGAGAAAAAATTACTCCCCTAAAAGATATATCTGATCAGGCAATGGAATCTACTCCATCAATAAAAAGATGTATTGTTTTAGAACGCACAAAAAGCAAAATTACAATGAAAAGCGAAAGAGATGTTTTGTGGCATAAAGAAATGCAAGAAGCAAACTCAAATTTCCCTGCCGAAATTATGGACTCAGAAGATCCTCTTTTCGTTTTATATACTTCTGGATCTACCGGAAAACCAAAAGGAATTCAGCATACAACTGCTGGTTATATGGTATATACTGAATATAGTTTTCGAAATGTTTTTCAATATAGCGAAGGAGATATTTATTGGTGTACTGCCGATATTGGCTGGATAACAGGACACTCCTATATTGTATATGGTCCGCTTTTAGCAGGAGCTACAACAGTAATGTTTGAGGGAGTTCCTACTTACCCAGATGCTGGCAGGTTTTGGAAAATTATCGAAGAAAACAAAGTAAATATATTTTATACAGCTCCAACGGCTATTCGTGCTCTTGAGGCTAAAGGAATGGAGTTTGTAAATCCTTATGATTTATCTTCACTTAAAGTGTTAGGTACAGTTGGAGAGCCTATTAATGAAGATGCATGGCATTGGTATGACAAAGAAATAGGAAAGGGAAACTGCCCAATAGTGGATACTTGGTGGCAAACAGAAACTGGAGGAATAATGATTTCTAATTTAGCAGGTGTTACACCTTCAAAACCAAGTTTCGCAACGCTTCCCCTTCCTGGGATACAACCTTGTTTAGTTGATGAAATAGGAAAAGAAATTGAAGGAAATAATGTAGAAGGAAAACTTTGTATAAAATTTCCTTGGCCGTCAATGGCGCGCAGCATTTATGGTAATCATAAAAGATTTAAGGCTACTTATTTTTCAGATTTTGAAAATAAATACTTTACAGGAGATGGTGCTATGCGTGATGAAAATGGGATGTATCGAATAACAGGAAGAGTAGATGATGTTATTATTGTCTCGGGACACAATCTAGGAACAGCTGAAATTGAAAGTGCAATGGATGAACACGCTAATGTATGCGAAACAGCTATTGTTGGCTATCCACACCCAATAAAAGGAAATGGAGTTTACGCTTTTGTTATTTGCCACAGCACAGCTAATGATGAGCTAGCCTTGAGAAAGGAAATAAATGCATTAGTACAAAAGAATGTTGGTGCTATTGCTAAAGCAGATAAAATACAGTTTGTTACTGGGTTACCAAAAACACGATCAGGGAAAATAATGAGACGAATATTGAGAAAAATTGCAGCAGGGGAAAGTGATAATTTAGGAGATATTAGTACACTTTTAGACCCATCAGTAGTTAATGAAATCAAAATATCAGCACAATAAATTATTTATTAATTTGTTTTGTATTTTTACACTTTTAAATTTCAAAACATGTCAGATAGTTTAATCATAATTCCAACCTTTAACGAGAAGGAAAATATTGAAAAGATAATTCGTAAAGTATTTTCTTTAGAAAAATTATATCACATCCTTATTTTAGATGATGGATCGCCTGACGGAACAGCCGCTATTGTTAAAAAATTACAATCCCAATTTCCAAATCAATTACATATTCAAGAACGCGCAGGCAAATTAGGACTAGGAACAGCATACATTCACGGATTTAAATGGGCTCTACAAAGAGACTATCAATTTATTTTTGAAATGGATGCTGATTTTTCACACAATCCTGATGATTTAATTAGATTATATAACGCAAACTTACTTGATGGAGGAGAATTAGCTATTGGTTCACGTTATGTAAAAGGGGTTAATATAGTGAATTGGCCAATGTCACGTTTACTCATGTCCTTTTTCGCATCAAAATATGTGAAAATGATTACCGGAATGCCTATTCATGATTCTACTGCTGGTTTTAAATGCTATAAAAGAATAGTTTTAGAAACTATTAATTTTAATAAAATTCAATTTATTGGCTATGCTTTCCAAATTGAAATGAAATTCAAAGCTTGGAAATACGGATTCAATGTTGTGGAAATACCTGTTATTTTTACAGACCGAACAGAAGGGAATTCAAAGATGAGTGAAGGTATATTCTTTGAAGCTGTAATTGGAGTAATTCAAATGAAAATAAAAAGTTTCTTTAGAAACTGGAAAAGATAAATAATGCTCACACTTATTAAAAATGCAAAACTGGTAAATGAAGGACAAGTTTATCAAGCAGATGTATTGATTAAAAATCAAATAATCAAAGAAATTTCTAATGAAATAACAATTGAGACTGACTATACTATAGACGCTAAAGGCCTGCACCTTTTACCAGGCGTTATTGATGATCAAGTTCATTTTCGTGAACCTGGCTTAACGCATAAAGCTAATATTTATAGCGAAAGTAAAGCTGCTGTTGCTGGAGGTATTACTTCCTTTATGGAAATGCCAAATACCAATCCCCAAGCACTTACGCAAGAATTATTAGAAGAAAAATATGTAATAGCATCCCAAACTTCAATTGCCAATTACAGCTTTTTTATGGGAGCTAGTAATGACAATTTGGAAGAAGTACTTAAAACTGACCCTAAAAAAGTAGGAGCAATAAAAATATTTATGGGCTCTTCAACAGGAAATATGTTGGTGGATAACAAGACTGTTTTGGAAGAAATTTTTAAAAATTCACCTATGTTGATTGCTGTACATTGTGAGGATGAGCAGACAATACAAGAAAATACTATACAAGCAAAAAAGGAATTTGGAGAAGAAGTTCCTATTAGTGAACACCCAAATATCAGAAGTACTGAGGCTTGTTACAAATCCTCATCAATGGCTGTAGAACTAGCTAAAAAACACAATACAAGGCTTCATGTTTTTCATCTTTCAACTGAAAAAGAAATTTCACTTTTTGATAATACTTTACCTTTAGCAAAGAAGCTAATAACTGCTGAGGTTTGTATCCATCATCTTTGGTTTGATGAAAGTAAATATTCCAAAAAAGGAACTCTTATAAAATGGAATCCTGCTGTTAAGAAAGCAAGTGATAAAGATGCTTTATTCCAAGCTTTACTTGATGATAAGTTAGACGTAATTGCAACTGATCATGCTCCTCATACTTTGAAGGAAAAATCAAATACTTATTTTAATGCTCCATCAGGAGGGCCGCTTGTACAACATGCTTTACCTGCTATGCTGGCTTTTGTGAAACACGAGAAAATAAGTATAGAAAAAGTAGTAGAAAAGATGTGTCATAATCCTGCGATTTGTTTTAAAGTAGAAAACAGAGGCTTTATTCGTGAAGGCTACTTTGCTGACCTAGTATTGGTTAATTTGGATAAACCTTGGGAAGTAAATAAAAATAATATTCTTTATAAATGTGGTTGGTCTCCATTTGAAGGAGAAATCTTTAATGCACAAATTACACACACTTTTGTTAACGGACATATTGCTTAT
>UPTG01003400.1_pt1 | contig 10128 bp, 3 predicted proteins | sample 2160121 | NCBI WGS metagenome assembly UPTG01 (sample SAMN06266255, study PRJEB28933) | marine metagenome | isolation source: Columbia River Estuary | place: USA:Columbia River Estuary, USA | collected 2014-07-27 | reverse complement strand
AAAGTATTGGCACTTACTGAACTAACTAAAGAAGTTAAGTCTACATCAAAAGTAGTTTCTACTGAATTACCACTAAAATTAATATTATTTGTTGTATCGTTATAAGTACCACCACTAACAAATGTATTTGTATCTAAACTTTCAATTATTGTGATTAAGTTAGTACCACCACTTAATATTGTATTTCCGTCTATAGTTGTTGCAGATAAAGTGCCATTTATTGTTAACCCACTCATTTGATTAATAGTAGAACTAAGTGAACCACCATTATCATCAGTTATAGTTAAAGTGTTATTATTGTTGTATGTGAATCCTGTTGTGGTAATACCCACATCTGTTTTTATAAGTTCTTGTGGTGTATCATTACCATTACCAACCCATAAATAATCGGTTGTTAAATTAGGTAAACCTGCGGTACGTGCAGTGTTAAATATGAATATTTGTCCGTCATTCGTACCGACTTTAAGTACTTTGGCAATTCTTTGTATCTGTGTTGTGGCACCTATAGGTCTGTTTTTGGTTAGTCCTCCAGTTATTGAAGACATGTATAAATCATCATTAACTACCCATGTTTCACCATTAGGGTTTAGTGTAGACACTGTATTAGTAGTATCTAATCCTGTTAATTTACCAAAAGTAACTATTGGTCTTACATTAGTATTATCTAACTCTTCAGCTGAGAATCCAATAACAGGCATTGTTGTCGTACTTGAAGCATTTGCCAATTCAACCTCATGTAAATCATTATCAAATCCGGTAATATAAACAGGTAATCCTTTATCTATTGTACCCGCCGAACCTTTTTTACCCCATATAACAACCGTACCTGTTGAAACATATTCTTCGTTTGCCTTCCATAAATCATCTGTCGTATCAAAATATAATACTCTACCTTGGTAAGTATTATCTGTAGTACCTGTAGGTAATCCTGTTTCTACATCTGTAAGACTATTAAGTGTTAAACCCGTTAGTGTGGTTATTGAAGCACTTAAATCGGTACCATCATTTAGTGATATAGTAAATGTATTAGCGTTATCATATGTAAACCCTGTGGTATATACGTCAGGTAAAGAAGAAACATCTCTATACTTTACCTCAGTACCATCAAGTACTAAAATAGAGTTGACGTTAACATCTAAGTCAACTGTCGAGATAAATGTCTTTCCACTTACCGATAATCCATGTCTTGTTACAAACTCTCTTGCCATTTTATTTTTTTTTCTTAAGGCTATTGAGGGAAGGAGGACTTCCCTCAAAATTTTAATTATTATTCTTTATTATTAAATAGATATTCTAAGTAATAACATTGGTTATTATAACTTTTATTTTAATTATATTTTAACCGCTCTTGTATTCGCTGTACAGTCCATATTTTGAGTTGCTCCTGCAACGACTCTTATTTCACCATTTGCAGTTGCGTCAAGCTCAACTACACCCAATGACGTACCTAAATCAACAGTCGACCAATCAGCGAATTCTACTGTAGGTGTATTTTCAAGGTCTTTACCAAATACCGCAGTAAAGAATCCTGAACGGTATCCATTTCCTCCACCTTTTTCAGTTAAAAAGTATTCAACGTGAACCGCACCATATACCAATGGGTCAACATTAAATAAAACCTGTGTACCAGCACCTGACGATGTGACTCTTATTGTTTGTTCTGAGTCAATTAGAACTGTGTTACCATCATTTCTTGTTAAAGTCGCTTCAGGGTAATCTACAGTAGCACCCGTCACAAATGTATCACCTGTTAATGTACCAAATCCTGAAACTACAATATCGGACTCTAAACCATCGTTTATCGCTAAAGTAAGTGACCCCGCGTTTAGTGTCGCTGCCGTGATAAATGGTAATGCCACCGGTGTCGTACCAAGTGTACCTGTTCCTGCAAACGCTACGTCCCACGCACTACTGTAAGTAACCGCAGTTAAAGCATCTATCGTACCTATAGTTACACCTGTAGATGATACGGTATTTAATGTTATTACGTTATTAGTTATTGAACCACCTGAAACGTATGGTTGGTCAGTATTTATCGTTATTATGTTTGTCGCCGAACCTACTGTCGTTATTCCTTGACCTCCTATAATTTGTAATGGAGTCGCTAAACCTAATTGTACAGTTTGACCAATACCTTGGTCACCAGTTAAATTAAATTGGAACCCTGTTACGTCAAAGTCAGTACCATCATTTAAATCTATAGTTAATACTGAACTACTTAGTGTACCGCCAGTAGCAAAAGTATCTCCTGTTAATGTACCAAAACCTGAAACAACGATGTCAGATTCTAATCCTTGGTTTATTTCTAAAGTAAGTGACCCTCCATTTAAAGTTGCCCCGGTAATGAATGGTAATTCAATTGGACTAGTACCTAAAGTACCGTATCCCGCTAATGCGACATCCCAATCGTTATTATAGGTTAGACCTGTTACCGCAGCTACTTCTACGTTAAAGTCCGTCCCTTGATTATTTGTGAAGTTCAGTGCTCCTGTCCCTCCGTTTAATGTACCACCTGTTACGTGAATATTCACGTCAGCTATTGATACCGTACCTCCTTGATTATTTGTTAATACAAGGGTTGAATCTCCTATTCCGCTTAGTGTACCACCTGATATGAAAGTATCACCACTAAACGAGGCTAGTGATAAAAAATTTACTTCATTATTTGACGGGTCTAACGCTAAAATAGTAGTTGATAATGATTGGTCCAATTGTACGTCCCCAAGGAATGTACTTCCTGAGACTCTTAAACCGTTTCTTGCTACTAATTCGTGTGCCATTTTTTTATTTTTTTATATAATGTGTTTAATTATCCTGATATTCCAGGTCCCCCCTAAAATATTGGCTTTTAGTAACGCATTGTTACCATCTAATTCCATTCCCCATGAAAAATTATTAGTTGTTCCTATATCAACTGTTGAGGAATCATTAAATTGTATGTCAGTACTTGACCATACGGACTGAACTGTTCCCGCTCTATAGTTAGTGCCGTCATCAATCACATAATCAAAGAACGCCCCTTTATAAGTTGTGGTATCTACAAAATCAATTGTCGCACCACTAACTGATACATTACTATCATTAACTAAACCTATATGAGTTAATATCTCTAATCCCGTTATCAACGATGTGGTCCCATCATTTTTATATAATGTAATAGAACCTCCTGAATATGTCCCACCTGTTACTTCAGCTGCGAAACCTGTGGCGTTAAAATCAACTCCATCATTTAAACCTAAAGTTAATTCTTTTGTTAGTTGGTTATATGTTACACCTGTTACGTATGTATCTTCAGTAGCCCCTGTAGTGAACCCTGTTATTTGAACATTACCAGAATCATTTCTTTCAAGAGTTAAAGTACCTGTTGAGTTAGTGTAGGTACCACCCGTTAAGTAGGTATCAGTACCTGTTCCACCTGTTGTAAATCCTGTTACGTTAAATGTACCTCCGGTACTATTAGTAAAGGCCGCAGTACCATTACTATAGGTACCACCTGTTACTGTAACATCACTACCGTAAAATATTCTCCATCTGGCATTTGTTCGTGTCACTCCACTCACACCTTCTACAGTAGACCCCGTCCAAGCGTCTATCAACGCTTGTCCTGCCGCGTTAGGTGTAACACCAATTTTATTTCTAACTTCTAATTTAGTATCAACAAATGGGTCACCAAAAATTACACCCGCAGTCTGAGCCGCGGTATATAATGACTGATAATTGTCAATAGTATATTGATAAGTTAATTGGGTCTCTTGTACATAAACCAACATACCCAATCTTCTCCTACCTGATGAAATTGAGTCATTCCATAAAAATATTTTATCGGCTAAAGGATTTGGAGATAGATAAAACTCTACAGGTATAGTATTACCCGAAAACCTAATTACATTATTACCCTCTACCGTATACTTAAGGTCGCTGATGTTTTCAACTTCCATATAACCACCAATGTTATAAACACTGAAGTTAGTACCATAAGTACGGTCAAGACTAGTTACTGAAGATGGTCCAGTTACCGTATTTCCTGCCGTAGGGTTTTTATAATTAAACGCCATTATATTTGTTTTAGTTTATATAATATAAATACTTTATTTTTACTCAACATATCAAAAATTTAAGGTGTTTTAGTTAAACCTTTATAGTAATATGTGTTGGCATCATTGGTGTTTGAATTAAGAGCCACATTATAGTATACTCTATTTTCACCGGCACTTAAAAATGGATGTCCTGGAGATACATTCACAATCACTGATGAAATTCCCGTATTCGAACTTAAAGAATTAAAAAGTCCACCATTATTAGTGTAATCATAACCTATATCATCTAATCTATAAGTGTCATTACCCATTAACGCTACTGGTATAATAATCGCCGGATAAATTGTCTGACCTACAGGTGTTGTTCCCGCAGGTATTGTGACTTGATTAAATAGGTAACTAACTTGGTCTACACTCACGGGTACATTACCTGAACCGTTAGTAGTTCCTGACCACCCTGGCCACGTTACCCACACATCCGCATCTGATTGATTATAACCTCCAGTACCACCTTGGAATCCTGTCCAAGTTGCCGAACTATTGTTAAACATATAGGCTAATAAATCATTACCCACAAATTGGAAATCAAGGTCATTACTATATAATATGTGAGCCTGTAAACCTGGTGCCTGAGATGGTGTTGGTGTTGGAGTACTTGTTGGTGATGGTGTTCTTGTTGGAGTATTTGTTGGTGTTATAGTAGGAGTATTTGTTGGGGTTATAGTCGGAGTATTAGTAGGAGTAACTGTAGTTGTTGGCGTATTAGTAGGTGTTATGGTTGGAGTATTTGTTGGTGTTATCGCCGGAGTGTTTGTTGGCGTCGTTGTTGGAGTTGGAGTTGGGCTTCCACCTGGAGTACTTGTTGGAGTATTAGTAGGTGTTATAGTAGGAGTATTTGTTGGAGTAACTGTCGTTGTTGGAGTATTAGTCGGTGTTGTTGTCGGAGTCGATGTTGGTGTTATAGTCGGAGTGTTTGTTGGCGTCGTTGTTGGGGTAACTGTATTTGTCGGAGTATTAGTCGGTGTACTTGTAGGTGCGGCAGTTGTTGTTGGAGTTGGAGTTGGGCTCCCTCCTGGCGTACTTGTTGGAGTCGTTGTTGGAGTAATAGTAGGCGTAGTAGTTGGTGTAGTAGTTGGTGTGTTCGTTGGTGTCGTTGTTGGTGTATTTGTTGGAGTGGTAGTTGGAGTATTAGTTGGTGTAGTAGTTGGCGTCGTTGTAGGAGTAGTAGTTGGTGTTATAGTAGGAGTATTTGTTGGTGCCGGTGTAGATGTTGGAGTTGGAGTTGGACTTCCTCCTGGTGTACTTGTTGGAGTCGTTGTTGGCGTATTTGTTGGAGTGGTAGTTGGAGTGGTAGTTGGAGTGGTAGTTGGAGTATTAGTTGGCGTATTTGTTGGAGTTGGAGTTGGACTTCCTCCTGGTGTACTTGTTGGAGTATTAGTCGGAGTGTTAGTTGGCGTATTAGTTGGTGTTATGGTTGGAGTACTTGTTGGCTCATTAGTTGGCGTCGTTGTTGGAGTTGGAGTTGGACTTCCTCCTGGTGTACTTGTTGGAGTCGTTGTTGGTGTCATAGTAGGAGTTGCCGTTGGACTTCCTCCTGGTGTACTTGTTGGAGTATTAGTCGGAGTGTTAGTTGGCGTATTAGTTGGTGTAGTGGTTGGTGTAGCTGTTATTGTTGGAGTGTTTGTAGGTGCCGGAGTATTAGTCGGAGTAACAGTGGTAGTAGGGGTTGGCGTTGGAGTCACACTTGTTGGACTTACCGTTGGGGTCATAGTCGGAGTGGCAGTTATGGTCATAGTAACGGTCGGTGTTGGTGTCGGACCAATAGGTCCTGATGTAGATGTTACCGTTGGCGTAGGGGTATTAGTAGGAGTATTAGTTGGAGTAGTATTAGGTGTTGGACTCATCGTAGGTGTTGGAGTCGGGGTAATATTCTCCGAATAAACAACAACTCTTTTAGATACCGCCTCATCATTACATCCTGGTTGTTTATTAACAACAAAAATAGTATATTGAATACCCGCATCTGAACCTGGTAAATCTAAAACGACACCCGCAACTAATTGGTCTCTTGTCACACCTGTTCTAATAGGCACAGTCGCAGTGGAACCCGTGTGAATATCAAACGGTCCAACAGCATTTGAACTTAAAGTTAATCTTATTATTACTTGCGACATTAATTAATACATTTGTTATATAAATACTGCGAGAATCTAAAATACAGATTTCTATTTACTTTATTTTTATTTACTTTTAAAATATTCATCATTTTTTTTTAAGTACAAGGAATAGGCGGGTTAGTCGTACTAATAACCATACCATCTCTAACTGTTATGACATTTCCATTATCCATAGAGATTAACGTCGCATTACTCGCTCCTGGTGAAAACACATTTTGACCATAAGGGTCAGTAAAAACAGGATTATGTTGTTCTGGATAAGTATTAGTTTGATTCCTAAATCGTGCAAAATAATATTCCTCTGTAGGTATAGAACATAATGCAGTACCTGACGCTCCACTAAATGAAGGTAGTAGTTCTGGGCAGTTGATATCAATATTGAAAACGGTACCACCAATCCATCCTACTGTTTCAACCAAAACGTTTGTTGCTGAAACATTTATTTTTGGTATTACCATAAGACTATATACACTTTGTCCTCCAGGTACATAATCTCCCGTAGTGTAAGTTGCGTCTTCACTACCAATAGCGTTCCACGAGTAACCAGGGGGAGGAACATTCGGGATAAGTTCTGATAAAACATATGTGTTAGTCGTGGTGTTATCACTGAATGGAGGAGCAGTAACACCTCCACCAAGAGTCGTAAACGCCATAACCCCATTTGGGGAGAATAATGGTGTTGTTGGTCCATTATTATTAGGTAATCGAGGTGAATATAATCTATTATAAAAATTACCGTTATGTTGGGCTCTTATCCCATCAGGCGCACTAGCTGGATTAAAATACACTAATATTGCCCCTAACTCAGTAGGGTCGTTACCAACATCATAATTAACATTAAAACGGCCAGGACCAGCTGATGGTATATTAACATTATCATCACAAGGAAGTGATATAACTGCATTTGTCGGAGTTGGGGTTGGTGTCGTAGTTGGCGTAATCGTAGGTGTGACTGTTTGGGTCGGCGTCGGTGTAGGTGTTGGAATATCATTACAACATATCTCATACACTATTTTAGTACTTAATCTAAAGTACACATTTTTCAATTCTTTACAATCCGAAATAATTGTTATTAAATTTTGGTTAATATCTAACGTAAAACTTTCAATTTGTGGTATTGTTTTAAGTATGTCATCAATAGCATCCATCCATTGTTGGGCAGTCGGGTAATCATTTAAACTTACACTATTGTAGAATGGTAACTCTACGTGGTATGGTGGAGTCATCGTACCCCCTGAAAAGTCAACTATAGCGTAAAAAACGGCACTCACCAACGTACAATTCATATGACCTTCAGTTAAATCGAGATAACCCTCATTTAACATGGAGCTAAAATCTCTAATACCCGCTGAAGTAGTAATGAAGTCGTTTTCACATATTTCATTTACTTCATAACATTCAACAATTTGATTATTACAGTTAATTGTTACCGACTCAGTTTGGCTACAACCATTATCATCAGTGACAGTCGCATTATATGTACCAGCACCTAAACCATTAATTGATGTAGTCGTCTCACCATTACTCCATAGAATAACAAATGGGGCAACACCCTGAGTGATATTAATTGTGGCTACACCATCGTTACCCGTAACACATTCCGTAGGTTGTATGAAGAAACTCATACCCGTTGATTGACTAATCGTAACGTTTTGTGAAACCGTACAGTTTTTACTGTCTGTCACTTCTAAAAGATATGTTGATGGAGATAATGAATTAATTAATACTGTACTTGACGGGTCGTCAATTTGTGAGTAAATAACAAAACCTGAATTAATATCTGTCAATATGTAATCAAACGGACCATCTAACGCAACTGACCCAGCAGTTAAATCAACTTCAATAATACCATTACTACCACCACAAGTACTACCTGTTATATCAATATTTACAGTAAATTTTGGAACATTTGTTATTGTCTCTTGAGTGGTATAATTACACAAACCATTTTGAGAAGATATTTCAACATCATAAACTCCTGACACCAAATTACTAAACATATGTGATAACGAACTCGTAGTGATTGTCTGTGTTGAACCATTACTATCGGTAACACTATAAGTATATAAACCTATAGGTGCAGTAATTTGTATAAATATTGACCCATCATCATTACAGTCAGAGTTAGTGACATTAACACTAACAACCGTAAACCCTGCAGTGGATTGTATATTACTTATTTCAGTTATTTGACATCCGGCAAAATCCGTAACGATTACTGATTGAGCCCCAGCACAAAGACCGTTAAAATTAAAAGTAGTGTTATTAGTAGTCCCTTGTTGACCCGTATTATTTACAAATGTATATGGTGGAGTACCACCTGAAACTGTAAGTTGTAATGCCCCATCACAACTAAAACAATTAGCATTAACAGGTGTTACAGAAACAACACCTAAATTAGGGGCTAGTCCGACCGTTGCGATATCAGTAACTTCACACCCATCACTGTCTGTTACAGTGACCCCCCAAGTTCCTTGAGTTAGCCCTGTTGCTGTGGCAGTAGTTTGACCATCCGTCCATAAATAAGTAAACGGTGGTGCCCCACCCACTATATTAGTTACGGTAGCATTTCCAAATCCTGGCGTACATGGTGAATCATTAACGACTAGAACACTAAACGTAAATGGACTACTACTGACAATAACGGCATTATTTGTTTGTGCGGTCGCTCCTCCAAAATCAGTAACAATCGCATAATATGTGTTAGCGAATAATGAATTAAAAGTATGTGAAGGTACGTTCGAATTAATAGAATTAACTAACCCAACTCCAACAGCATATAAATCGATTTGGTAGGGTGAAGATAAACTATCATTAGTAACTGTTAATATACCTGATTGTAAATCACCACAAGTCGTTCCCGAAACATTAATTATTTCCGCAATAAAGCATCCATCGACATTTACGTTAATAAATACATTTTGATTAACTCCACCTGAACTATCTTGAAGTTCAAAAACATAATTACCCTCGTCAACACCATACCAAGTAAACGGACCATTACCTGTTTGTTGAAGTAACAGTACCCCTCCAGGTGCCGTGGTTGAAATATTCGTAATCGTATATGGTTTCGTACCATATAATGGAGTAATCATAATAGCACCCGCTTTAGTCTCGCAAGTACCTGTAACCTCAAAAATATAGTCCAACGGGCCTTCATCACAATCAGGAACACATGGGTCAATACTCATCTGTAATCCTTGTATTGAGTATGTAGTATCAACACACACCTCTAACCCCACTTGATTACCTTGTTGTATTACTCCACAACAATCCGTAAACGTATAAAACCCATCAGTAATACCTGAAAAACAACCCGTAGTCTCACATTCATTACAATCTGAAAATGGACCCGTTTGATTTGTTACATTAGTAAGTGGGACAGGCGGATTAACATTAACAAGTTCTACCGTATAACAATCACCAGATAAGTTATAAACTTCATTTATGTTTCTATTTCCCGGTAGTACATAAAGTACATTTAAAGGTGTTTCAATATTATTCAAAAATAAATCTAAAGAACCCGTTACTACAGTTTCATTAAAATTAACAACCGTAGGGTCTGATAATATACCAAAATGTTTAAGTCCTGCACCATTTTGATTATTTGGTGAAAGATTTTGATATGCAGTTGAGGACGTTAGTCCTGAATAAACATTAGTGATTGTTAAAGCGCTTAGATTTAGATTATAAGGTCCAACTGATGTTATATTTTCACCATAATTAATTAGAAAATCAGGAGCACTTATAGTATCCCCTTCAGACGACGCAACTGAATGTAACACAAACGCGGGAGTAGGTCCAAGGTTTGAACCGGCAACGGGATAAACTAACCCATTAACTTGACCATCATTGTTTTGTATATCTTCCCAAACTTTTAAATAAGATTCATAATCATATTGGTACCTATTTGT
>UPTG01003398.1_pt1 | contig 10129 bp, 8 predicted proteins | sample 2160121 | NCBI WGS metagenome assembly UPTG01 (sample SAMN06266255, study PRJEB28933) | marine metagenome | isolation source: Columbia River Estuary | place: USA:Columbia River Estuary, USA | collected 2014-07-27 | reverse complement strand
CTGGACAATTGGAATTTCAATTGTTTGCCAAAGGAGCTAAACAGGCTGGAGATGAAATTTGGATAGCTCGTTATTTGTTAGATAGACTTACTGAAAAATATGGCTACTACATTGATTATCATCCAAAACCACTTGGAAAAGACATGGACTGGAATGGTTCTGGTATGCATGCTAACTTTTCTAACACAACACTGAGAACTTGTGGTGACAAGGAAGTTTATGCTAAAATTTGTGAAGCATTTAGACCAGTTGTTAAAGAGCATATTGAAGTTTATGGCGAATTCAATGACCAACGTTTAACCGGTTTACATGAAACTGCAGCCATCACTGACTTTTCTTGGGGTATATCAGATAGAGGGGCTTCTATTCGCATTCCAATTATTGCTGTAGAAAAAGGCTGGAAAGGCTGGTTAGAAGACCGTAGACCCGCATCTAATGGAGATCCTTACAAAATTGCAGGACGTATCATAAAAACAGTTAAATCTGCAAAATTATAATTATTTAAAACATACTTTATATTTACAAAAAAACACTTGCAATTAAGCAAGTGTTTTTTTTTGATCATTACTTTAATTTAAATGAATAATTGAATAATTATTTACACACAATACAAAAAAACGACAAGTATTAATTTTTTTAATAAGTAAAACTTGAAAAAATGATTAGCAAATTAAATGAAAAATAGTAAGCAATACAGCATTAAATACTATATTACACTAATTAAACATCTGAATGTTAATTAATTATATGCCAAAATAAGAAAAGAAGTAGATGAAAATGATCAATTAGAATCCATGCAAAAACCAAACTACAAAGCCTTAGAAAAACAAATTAAAAGCTTGAAGGGTAACATTAAAGGATTAAATGAATCAAAAAACGATTTTAACGCTTTGATTTATAATATCCCTAAAATGTTTAAAATAATTGAATTAATTTATGATGAATCCGGAAAAGCCATAGACTATTATTTTAGAGAGATAAATAAGAAATTTATGCTATTTACTAATCTCTCTAAAAGTCAATTGATTAATAAACGCTATAGAGAAGTTATTGGAGAAATATCAGATGAATGGCTAATTTGTTATTCTGAAATTTTAAAAACAAATATCTCGGTCTCTGGAATAATATTAAATTCTCCTGAAAAAATAAAATATGAAATTTCTGCGTGGAAAATAGATAGCAATAAACTAGCGATTGTTTTTTCTGATGTTACAGACCAAAACAACCAACAACTAGAGATCCTAAATGACAAAAATAAAGCAGAAGCAACCTTGATGAGAAAAAAAGAGGATGAAGCACTTTCTCAAAGGGTGTTTTGTTAATAGTCTAATAATCAGCAAAATAAACAATAAACGTTTTAATTTTAAGTTAATTACTTATATTTGCACGCTCTTGTAAAATCAAGAATAGATTAATTTGAAAAGTAATGTTCCACGTGGAACAAATTTAAGTTTATGTTTCCAAATAAATATGATGTTATAGTTGTTGGTGCAGGTCATGCTGGATCTGAGGCGGCCGCTTCTGCCGCGAACTTAGGCTCTAAAACTCTTCTAATAACCATGAACTTACAAAATATTGCACAGATGTCTTGTAATCCTGCCATGGGCGGAATAGCTAAGGGACAAATTATTCGTGAAATAGATGCTTTGGGTGGCTATAGCGGTATTGTTTCAGATGAAACAGCTATTCAATTTAAAATGCTAAATAAATCAAAAGGCCCGGCCATGTGGAGTCCGAGAGTTCAAAGCGATCGAATGCGTTTTTCTGAAACTTGGAGAGATATGCTAGAAAAGACTCCTAATTTAGATTTTTATCAAGAAATGGTCCTGGGTCTTATCACTGAAAATAATAAAGTTGTCGGTGTTAAAACGTCTTTAGGTATTGAAATACGATCTAAAACTGTTGTTCTTACCAATGGAACTTTTTTAAACGGAGTTATTCACATTGGAGAAAAACAGTTTGGAGGCGGAAGAGCCGGAGAAAGAGCGTCAACAGGTATTACTAAGGATCTTATTCAATTAGGTTTTGAGTCCGGTAGAATGAAAACAGGAACACCTCCAAGGGTAGACGGCCGTTCTTTAGACTTTACCAAGATGATTGAACAGCCAGGTGATGCACAACCAGAAAAATTTTCTTATTTAAATACTACCTCGGTTTTAACACATCAGCGTTCTTGTTACATGTCATACACAAGTCAAGATGTACATGATATCTTAAAGGAGGGATTTGATAAATCGCCAATGTTTAATGGCGCAATTCAATCCAGTGGTCCAAGATATTGTCCTTCCATAGAAGAAAAAATAAATCGTTTTGCCGATAAAGATCGACACCAGCTTTTTGTTGAGCCTGAGGGCTGGAAAACCATAGAGTATTATATTAATGGTTTTTCTACATCCCTTTCTGAAGAGGTTCAGTACAAGGCCTTAAAGCAAGTTTCAGGTTTTGAGAATGTTAAATTCTTTCGTCCTGGTTATGCAATCGAATATGATTATTTTCCGCCAACTCAATTAAAACACACCCTAGAAACAAAGATTATATCTGGCTTATATTTTGCAGGACAAATAAATGGAACCACTGGTTATGAAGAAGCTGCATCACAGGGTTTGATAGCAGGGATTAATGCACATCAAAAAGTACAAGAAAAAGAAGCATTTACATTAAGTCGTGATGAGGCTTATATAGGTGTTTTAATAGATGATTTAATTACTAAAGGAACCAAAGAACCTTATAGAATGTTTACTTCAAGAGCAGAATATAGAACTCTACTAAGACAAGACAACGCGGATTTTAGATTAACAAAAAAATCATTTGATCTTGGTTTAGCTTCAGAAAATCGCTTAATAAACATGGAGAAAAAAAAGAAACAGTCTGAAGATTTGATTCAATTTTTTAAAAACACGAGCGTTAGCCATGCAATTTTAAACCCAATTCTAATCTCAAAAGAATCTGCTCCAGTGAAACAAATGGACAAATTGTACAAACCGTTCTCACGTCCAAATATTACAATGGATGATATGAGAAAAATTAATGATGTAGAAGAATATATAACAAAAAATAAACTTGGTAGAGAGGTATTAGAGCAAACAGAAATTCAAATAAAATATGCCGGTTATATTAATAAAGAAAGAGCTAATGCTGATAAGTTAAATAGATTGGAAGGAATTAGAATACCTGAAAACTTCGACTATTCAAAATTAAAATCACTTTCTTATGAAGCTCTCGAAAAACTTCAGTTCATTAAGCCGGTTACTGTCTCACAAGCATCAAGAATTAGCGGTGTTTCTCCAAACGACATTTCTGTTTTATTAGTTTACATGGGCAGATAAGTTATTTGTTTCACGTGAAACATTCATACATTGAATTACTTTTATTTAACAATTTTACTTTAGAATGCAATTAAAACAAGAAAACTTTCCTTTAACTGTAAAAGACCATTTAGTGTCTAATAAAGAGTTTACTTTAGATTTTGATGCTGAAAAAGAAATGCTTTTAACAAAACCGCAGCCAGAAGCCAGAAAACTTTCTCAATACTATGAGAGCGATCAATATATTTCTCACACTGATAACAAAAAAGGCCTCATTCCATTTTTATATCATATCGTAAAAAAAAGATCTCTAAAGAACAAACTAAGTTTAATTAACTCGTTAAAAAAGAATGACAAAAGTATCCTTGATATTGGAGCTGGAACTGGAGACTTTTTGAGTTTTATTCAATCTGAATTTAGATCTGTAAAAGGAATTGAACCCAACCAAAAAGCCAGAGAATTAGCACAAGAAAAAGGAATTTCTTTAGAACAAGACTTAAAAGATGTTAAAGGCAAATTGTTTGACGTAATTACAATGTGGCATGTTTTAGAGCACGTTCCAAACTTAGAAGAAACAATTCGAGATGTAGAAGCTTTATTGAAACCGAATGGAATATTAATAATCGCTGTTCCTAATTTTTATTCTTTTGATGCCGCCTATTATAAAAATTTCTGGGCTGCATTTGATGTGCCCAGACATTTATGGCATTTTTCAAAGGCATCTATGAATAAACTCTTCTCCGATAAACTATCACTCTTAAAAATAAGTCCGATGGTTTTCGATTCATTTTACGTAAGTATACTTTCGGAAAAAAATAAGTCAGGAAAATTAAATTTATTTAAAGCTTTTTTTGTAGGATTAAGATCAAATATGTATGCTTTGTCTACTAAGGAATATTCATCACTTATTTATTGCTACCAAAAACCCGAATAAATCAAAATAAGCCTTTTTAAGACGGTTTTATAACTTTAACTATAGATTTAAGTCTTATTTAGTTATGTGGTTTAAAAAGACGCTTTATTTAAAACAAAATCAATAAGAAGGACTTATTGTTTAAAAAATTTAAATAGATAATCCTTATAAGTTTTCTTTTCTATGTATTAACCGTGTCAATCGAATAGATACATCTGTAAAAATAATTTTTGCATTTCCATTTCTCTCTATATGAAAAATGGCTTTTTCAATCTCTTCTTTTATTTCTAAAATATTATTATGATGAATATATTCCGAGAACTTATCAAAAGAAAATTTTCCATCATGACTTTGAAAGTAAATTAATGATTCCGCTTTGTAGTTTTTTAGCATTGCTTGCCGAAAGATTTCCAAACAAAAATTCAAGAATTTCTTTTGGGTTTCGCGCCCTTCTTCTGCCAACCTCTCACTCCAATTAAATAATTCATTTATAGCCTCTTTGTCCTTTTTGGCTTTAAAAGCGGTACGCACCCAATACACAAAAAGATCTTCAAATAAAACTTCATTACCATTATTTTTTATAAGTTGAAGTGCTTTATTTAAATCTCCATTAGACTGGTGACTAATTTTTCTTGCTTCATTATTTTTTAAAGCATGAGTCTCCACTAACCTCAGGTAAATCTCCTCTTCAGCTAGAATTGGAATATGTAATTTTTGACAACGAGATTGAATGGTTCCCAGGATATTCTCAACATTTTCTGTTAAAAGTAATAGTACTGTTTTATCAGGAGGTTCTTCTATAAGTTTTAACAGTTGATTCGCACATTCGTTATTCATTTTATCTGCCATCCAAATTATTAGCACCTTATAACCACCTTCATAGGATTTCAATGACAGCTTTTTTGTAATAGAGACCGCTTCATGCTTACTGATGTTCCCTTGCTTCTTTTCTATTCCTATAAATTGATACCAATTATACAAAGAGGAATAGGAGCTCTGAATTACAAAGTCTCTCCATTGGCTAGAAAAATTATCAGAGATGGGGTTTTTTTTAATATTCTCGTTGGTATTAACAGGGTAGACAAAATGTAAATCAGGATGCGCTAGTTTTTCAATTTTAGTTTTACAATTAATATATGAAACACTTTCCTTTTCATGCGACTGACATAATATTTCATTTGCATAACTTAATGCTAAAGGTAATATCCCAGATCCTGACTTTCCAATAAATAGTTGAGTGTGGGGTATTCTGCCATCTTTGACCGTCATGGTTAGATGAGATTTTATGTGTTGTTGCCCTAAAACATTTGAGAAAGTCATACACAATATTACGGTTTTTTAGTTAAAAAGAACCTTTCAAAAATAGTATATTTACAGTCCAAAATCCAATTTATGAAAACAGTTAACGACTTTAATTTTGAAAACAAAAAAGCACTAATTCGAGTAGATTTTAATGTGCCTTTAAATGAGAATTTAGAAGTTGCCGATAGCACTCGAATCTTAGCCGCTAAAAGCACTATTATAAAAGTCTTAGAAGATGGAGGTAGTTGTGTTTTAATGTCTCACTTAGGAAGACCAAATGGTGTAGAAGAAAAGTTTTCATTAAAAAATATAGTTTCTAAAGTAAGTGAAATTATAGGCGTACAGGTTCAATTTTCTGAAAATTGTATAGGCGAAAAAGCTGAACAAGCCGTCGCAGAACTGGAAAACGGAGAGATTTTACTTTTAGAAAATCTACGATTTCATAAAGAAGAAAAAGCAGGTGATGACGAGTTCGCTAAAGAACTTTCAAAGTTGGGAGACATTTATGTTAACGATGCTTTTGGAACTGCACATAGGGCACACGCTTCTACGGCTGTTCTTGCTAAATATTTTCCCAAAAACAAATGTTATGGTTTGTTATTAGCCTCAGAAATTAAAAACATCCATAAAGTTTTAACTGATAGCGAAAAACCTGTTACAGCAATTATAGGTGGTGCTAAAGTGTCTTCAAAGATTACGATTATAGAAAGTATTTTAGATAAAATAGACCATTTAATTATTGGCGGAGGAATGGCATTTACGTTTATAAAAGCTCAGGGAGGTAGTATTGGTTCTTCTTTAGTTGAAGATGATAAGCAAGAAATGGCTTTATCCATATTAAAATTAGGGAAAGAAAAGAATGTAAAAATTCATTTACCTGTAGACGCTATTATAGCAGATCAGTTTTCGAATGATGCTCATACAAAAACAGAAGCAATTAATACTATTCCTGAAGGCTGGATGGGACTGGATGTTGGATCTAAAACCAATACTATTTTTAGAGAAGTTATTTTAAATTCCAAAACTATTTTATGGAATGGGCCCGTAGGTGTTTTTGAAATGGAGAATTTTGCAACTGGAACCATATCTTTAGGAAATGCAATTGCAGAAGCCACCGAAAACGGCACTTTTTCATTAGTAGGTGGTGGAGATTCGGTGGCTGCTGTAAAACAATTTAATTTAACCGAAAAAGTAAGCTATGTTTCAACTGGTGGAGGCGCTATGTTAGAAATGTTAGAAGGAAAAACACTTCCAGGGATTCAAGCAATATTAGATTAATTTTTCTCGAATTATAATAAATAAATAACAAAAGATTCTCAAAAATAGTTGCCTTTAGAGTCTCTTTTCCTAAATTTATAATTAATTTAAATAGGACTCACGCTTTTCTGTATGACCATCAGATTATTATCCCCATCAATTCTTGTAATATTTTTATATACTAGCATTATAAAAATGAACGCACAAGTAGTTAAAGTTGTTGACAGTTTAAAAAGTGTTACTTCCCTATCTCCAGCAAAAAGTATCAAACGTCAAGACACAATTATCCTTCAAGACTTTAAAATTGATACCAGCCTATCTAATCTTAACTTCTCCTATAGTGATACTTTAATATTGGACTTAAAAGATCAAAAAAAAGCAAAATCTAGTGATAGCTTGTGGTTAAAAGAACTTTATGACTCCAAAAGATTTGAAGAAGTTTTTGGAAGTATTACTATTGAAGAAATTAAACTTACTGAATATGAAGATTTACCAACAGAACTTCTTAAATATCGTTTAGAGCAACTAGATGCTAAAACCCCTTTTAATATAAGTTATAATCCTACATTAGAAAGGTTAATAAAACACTATCTAAAAACAAGAAGAGTATCCATGTCTAGGCTAATGGCTTTAAGTGATTACTTTTTTCCGATGTTTGAAGAGGAGTTTGCTAAATATGATTTGCCTTTAGAAATTAAATATTTAGCAGTTGTAGAGTCCGCTTTAAATCCTTTAGCAAAGTCTAGAGTTGGCGCTAAAGGTTTGTGGCAATTTATGTTCACGACTGGAAAAATTTATGGTCTTGAAGTAAGTTCTTACGTGGACGAAAGATCCGATCCGGCAATGGCAACAACCGCAGCCGCAAAGTACTTAAAGAGTCTTTATAAAATTTTTGACGATTGGGATTTGGCTTTAGCAGCTTATAACTCTGGTCCCGGAAATGTTTCAAAAGCAATTCGTCGTTCAGGAGGAGAAACCAATTATTGGAAAATTAGAAATAAATTACCCAGAGAAACAGCTGGTTATGTCCCAGCTTTTTTAGCAACGATGTATATTTTTGAATATGCCGCCGAACATGGTTTTAAGAGTAGTGGGCCTCGATACCATTCGATAGCAACAGATACTATACAAGTTAAAAGGCTAATTACCTTTGAGCAAATCTCAAAAGCGGTAAATTTATCTGTAGACGAAATTCAGTTTTTAAACCCCTCCTATAAACTAGAAATTATTCCATATGTTAATGATAAAAATTATGCGCTACGTTTGCCAATTCAAGCTATTGGAAAGTTTGTTACTAACGAAGATTTAATTTATGCATTAGCTGAGGAGGAAAATAGTAAAGAAAATGCTAATATTCCCAAATACATAGAGCAACCTGATAGAATTAGATATCGTGTAAAAAGTGGTGATTATTTGGGAAAAATAGCTGAGCGATATGGTGTTGGTGTAAGTCAGATTAAAAGATGGAATGAGCTAACAAACGACAATCTTAAAGTAGGACAGCGATTAACTATTTATCCAACTAAGCCAATAGTTGCAGAAAGTCTTTCTAGAAAAGATAACGGGGGTCTGTACATTGTTAAAAAAGGAGACTCTTTGTGGAGTATTTCTCAAAATTTTCCTGGAGTTTCCATACAGAATATTAAAAAATGGAACGATATTAGTAGTAACAATTTAAAACCCGGTATGAAATTAAAAGTTTCTAAAGGTTAATATTTAAAAAAACAGTTGTTAATGAAATCGATTTCTTTTACGTCCTTAGTTTTTTTCACTTTAATTTCTTGTGTTAATAACGGTAATAAAAACACCTATAAACAAAAGTCAGTAGGAAATATTAATTCACTACAAGTATTGATAACTGACGAATTATGGAATAATAAAGTTGGCGAAAAAATAAGAAATTATTTTGCAGCCCCTACTGAAGGACTGCCTCAAGAAGAGCCTTTATTCTCAATTAATCAAATGGACCCCTCTACTTTTTCAGGTTTTATAAAAAGTAATCGTCTTTTTTTACATGTTACCATTGGAGAAGAAGATAACTATACTTTAGTAACCGATCCTTACGCGAGGCCACAGACAGGCGTAATAATCACAGCGCAAACCGAAGAAAGCTTACTAAAGTTAATCGTCGAAAATCAAAAAGAAATAATCAATGCTTACAATAATTCAGAAATAAAAGAACGTCAAAGAAGGACCGCCATATCCTTAAAAGTAATCGATTCTTTAAAGGAGTATTTTGGTTTGACAATAAATATACCTTCGGCGTATCGAACAGCTCACAAAGGCAAGGATTTCTTTTGGCTCCGCAAAGATCTAAAAAAAACAGGATCTACTAATATTTTTATATATGAAACAGCTTTAAATAAAATAACAAGTGATAGTTTAGCTCTTGGGCAAATATTAACAGTAATAAGAGATTCAATCGGAGGGAGTTTTTTGCCAGTAGAAGATAATGGTAAATTTGGCACCGACTATTCTTATTCTCCAAATTTTTATGTTACAGAATTAGATGGAAATTTTGCATACAAAACAAAAGGGATGTGGGATATAGAAAATGAATTTATGGCAGGGCCTTTTGTAAATTATGCAGTAAGAGATACCATTAATAAAAGATACTTAATTATCGAGGGATTTACGTTTGCACCAGCAGAACGCAAACGGAACCTTCAGTTTGAGTTGGAATCAATAATTCAATCGGTAAGGATTAGCAAATAGACGATTTATTTTTCTTCGTCTGGTTGATTTTCGTCTTTAGAAGCATCTTTAGAGGCATCCTTAAATTCTTTAAGACCGCTACCTAAACCACGCATTAATTCGGGAATTTTTCTTCCTCCAAATAATAATAATACCACCACGACAATTAAGACTATTTGTGGCCATCCAATAACTAAAGGTAACATTGCTATATTCATTATCATAGATTTAAAAGACAAATGTAATAAGAAATCATCAGAAACATCGTTTTAAAACTAATTAAGCTTTTATTATTAATAAACTTATATCAGTAAACCAAATACTAGTATACTAATTTTTATATTTGCTATTCGGACATCTCTATAATGGCTAAAGAAAATAAATCAAGAAAAATTAAATATAAATTGCTAAACAAGTATCGTTTAGTGGTGTTAAATGAAGATACTTTTGAAGAACGCTTTACTTTTAAACTCAACCGTCTAAACGTATTTGTATTTAGTATTATTCTTGTGTTTACTCTAATTTTAGCTACTAGTATTTTAATCGCATTTACCCCTTTAAGAGAATATATCCCAGGATATTCCTCGGTTACACTAAAGAAAAACGCTGCGCAACTTGCCTATAAAACAGATTCCTTACAGCAAGTAATTGAAATAAA
>UPTG01003397.1_pt1 | contig 10131 bp, 9 predicted proteins | sample 2160121 | NCBI WGS metagenome assembly UPTG01 (sample SAMN06266255, study PRJEB28933) | marine metagenome | isolation source: Columbia River Estuary | place: USA:Columbia River Estuary, USA | collected 2014-07-27 | reverse complement strand
CCCTTAGCAGGAATTACACCAAACAAACCTGCACACGCTTCTTTGCCTTTGCCAGGAATTCAACCCATCATTGTAGATGCTGAAGGAAATGAATTAAAAGGGAATAATGTTGAGGGAAATCTCTGTATAAAATTTCCATGGCCCTCAATGCTTCGAACTACTTATGGTGACCACAAACGTTTTAAGGAGACTTATTTTTCTGCTTATCCAGGTATGTATTTTACAGGTGATGGAGCAAAGCGCGACCATGATGGTTATATCAGAATATTAGGACGAGTAGATGATGTTATTAATGTTTCAGGACATCGAATGGGGACAGCTGAGGTTGAAAATGCAATAAACGAGCATCCACGTGTAATTGAATCTGCTGTTGTTGGTTTTCCTCATGATATAAAAGGACAAGGGATTTATGCCTATGTTATTTGTGATGAAGATGGAATATCAAATGAAATATTGATTGATGAAATTAAAAATACGGTTCGAAAAATCATTGGTCCTATTGCCAAACCTGATGAAATTCAAATTGTTCCGGGGCTACCAAAGACTCGCTCCGGAAAAATTATGAGGAGAATTCTACGAAAAGTTGCAAGTAAAGATATTTCTAACTTAGGGGATACTTCTACTTTGTTAAATCCTGAAATAGTTGAGCAAATAATAGCGGGTGCTCAAATAAAATAAAGTTTAATTTTCTGAGCAATATTCGTCGCCAATTTCAAAAGAATCATATATCTCTTTTGAAACAGTTCCTTGTCTTACACCATTATCGGGCAATGCCGAATCTTGTGGAGTATTATAATAATTGATGTATTCATCTGTTTGTAAAACAAAGTAATACTTAGACTCAATTATTTCTTTTTGAATAATTTGCCCACACTTATCATCAGATTTTTGACAACTATAAAAACAAAGTCCCAAGACAATTATTAAGATTTTTTTCACAGGTTATAGTTTAGATTCAAATAGTGGGAGTAATGTTTCTAATTTCATTGAACGAGATCCCTTAATCATTATATGATCAAAATCAAGTTGAGATTGAGCGTTAATAAAATTTGTGAAAGAGTTTAGGTTTTTGTGTTTTCTAACCCTGTCAGCCACATCTTTTGTTTTTGAAAATAATGGACCAATAAGATCAATTTGCTCAAACTTCATTTCTAAACAATAGTCAACGATCTGTTGATGTTCTTTTTCAGATTCCACTCCTAATTCCTTCATGTCTCCCATGATTAAAACACTTTTTTGTGTAGCTATTTTTTTAAAAGCTTTTATTGCATGCTCCATGCTAGTGGGATTGGCATTGTAGGCATCGAGTATAATGGAGGTGTTTTTTATTTTTATTTTTTGTGAACGATTGTTGGTTGCTTGGTATTTTTGAATTGCTTTTTGAATGGACTTTGTAGGTACTTCAAATATATACCCAAATAGTATTGCGGCAGCTATATTGTTTAAATTGTATGCACCATATAAGTTACTTGTGAAAATTTGATCATTATAAGTTAATTGTAATTCGTCATCTTTTTCGTTTGTACTTATTTGAAAAGTATTTTCTTTCCCATGTCCAAAACTACTTACGGGATAATTTTTTGTTTGCTTTATTTGTAATGGATCATCCCCATTGATAAGAATTTTTTGTTGCTGTTCTATTAAATGATTGTATAGTTCTGATTTTCCTTTAATTACTCCATCAACTCCTCCAAAACCCTCTAGATGTGCTTTTCCAAAATTTGTTATATACCCCCAATTGGGAAGTGAAATACAACAGAGATTTTTAATTTCATCAAGATGATTTGCCCCCATTTCAATAATAGCAATTTGATGTTCTTTTGTTAATTCTAAAAGTGTTAATGGGACTCCAATGTGATTATTTAAGTTTCCTTTTGTTGCTAGAATTTTATATTTTTGAGAAAGTACCTCTCTAACAAGTTCTTTTGTTGTTGTTTTTCCATTACTCCCTGTTATGCCAATTATTGGGGTGTTTAATTGTTTTCTATGGTATGTGGCTAGCTCTTGAAGGGTTTTTAAAGTGTCCTCTACCACTATACTATTTGCACCTAGGTTTTTAAGTTTTGGATCATCTACTATAACTGAGGATGCACCCAAAGACAATGCTTTTTCAGCATATAAATTTCCATTAAAGTTATCTCCCCTTAACGCTAAGAACAGCGCGTCTTTTTTTAAAGTTCTTGTATCCGTAGATATCCCAGAAGAGGCAATAAAAAGTTTATATATTTTTTGTATTTGCATAGAACAAAAAAGCATCTTAATGATAAGATGCTTGATGTTTAAATATTATCCTTTTCTCTTGTGCCGAGCACTTTTCTTGACACTGCTTTTGGACCCTACTCGTGACATAGCGCATCTAAATCCGATGCTTTCTGTTGCGATATATTGAGGTAGATAACGTCTTTGAGCAGGATCTAGCCAATAAGCTCTGTCTTTCCAAGAACCTCCTTTATAAACCCTTACTTCATCAGTAATAAGTGTTGTTCTTTTTGTGGATTTATCAATAGTTCTAACAGTATTCCCGTCTACGTCTAAAGCAACTTTTGCATTCGTAGGAGCATCATACATTAGACTAGACTCTGGTTTCGAGTTTTCAGAACCTTCTTCTGGTTTTCCATTTGCAAAGCTTCTAGACGATTCTACATCTCCGTCTCTATAATTTCTATTGTCACTTTCGGAAAAATTTTGACGTAGAAAAGTTTCTTCTTCATCAATCGCTACCTGATCCAAATCTCCAGGTAGTCTTTTTAAAAGCACTTTTCCATTGGGTAAGGTGTCAAATACTAGTTGGTCCGGGGATATTGTTTGTGCTTTACCGTCTTCACCAATTACGTTTTTGAGGTAAACATTTCCACGATAGTAATTAAAGTCATTTGCTTCGTCATCAACTATTGGTCTATAGACATCTGCTACCCATTCAGAAACATTACCAGCCATGTCATAGATTCCAAAATCATTAGGCGGATATTGTTTAACTTGTATTGTGATGTCGGCTCCATCATCGGACCAGCCTGCAATACCACCATAATCTCCTTTACCGAGTTTGAAATTTGCTAATTGATCTCCTTCAGTTCTTCGATCACTTGAACGTGTGTATTCACCAGACCAAGGATATTTCTTTTTTCCTCTGTACGTATTATATTCCCGATCTCCTACCAAAGCTAATGCTGCATATTCCCATTCAGTTTCTGTGGGAAGTCTGTAAGAAGGTAATAATAGTCCTTTTTCCACTCCAGCATATACATTTACTGTTGCTGTATCTCTTTTGACAGTTCCATTTTTACCTGCTAAACTATCAATTTTTCCACCATAAACGGTCTCAGGACGGGTTAGGTATGCCGCTGTATTAAATGTGCTGTTTGCATCTATATCGTTATAACGAACATCTTTCTGAACATAAGATTCACGTTCCAAAATATATTCATTCACTCTGTCGGTTCTCCACTCAGCATATTGAACAGCTTGAAGCCAGTTCACACCCACTACAGGGTATTCAGCATAAGCAGGATGTCGTAAATAATTAGTGGTTAGTTCTTCTAAGTACCCTAATTGATTTCTCCAAACCAGAGTGTCAGGAAGTGCACCTTCATATATTTGTCTGTAACGAGGTTCATTAGTGGGGAAAACAATTTCTAGCCAATTTAAGTACTCCATGTACATCAGGTTAGTAACTTCGGTCTGGTCAATATAAAATGACATAACATGTTGTTTGTTAGGAGTGTTATTCCAGTCATGCATGACATCATCTTGAACTTGTCCTTTTGTAAAAGTTCCTCCTTCAACAAATACAAGACCCGGACCTGTTTCTTGTTCGTCAAATTCAACATTGTATTGAAATCCTCCTTTTTTTGAGTTGATATCCCAGCCTGTTCCTCGAGAAGTGTTGTTTCCTCCACAGCTCACTAGAATTAGTGTTAGAGAAATTACGGATAGTAGATGTTTTAAATTACTCACTTTCATATAGTTCGATGTTGTTTCTAAAACGCATTGCAATATACAAATAATCAATGTTTGTGTTAAAAGATGTTTGAATAATTTTCAACATCCAAAACATACACATTAAACGAATCAAACTTTAATATATTGTGATGCATCATGCCGTTTCAATTTTTTAAATGAATTTGAATAACATTTTAATATATTTTGCGTTTAAAATGAATAATGATTTTAAAAAAAGCAATGCTCAAAACATCTGTTGTTTTTCTTCTGGGGATTTTTTTCTCCATGGGGCAGAATTCAAACCGTGTAATTACAACAGGAGTCCCTTTTTTAATGATTACCCCAGATGCTCGAGCTGCAGGAATGGGGGATTTAGGAGTAGCAACTCCGGCCGATGCTTATTCTCAACAATGGAATCCGGCAAAATACGCATTTGTTTCTTCAGATAAAGGACTTGGTTTTAGTTACACGCCTTATTTGAGTAAGCTAGTTGATGATATTTTTTTAGGAAATATAACCTTTTACAATCGTTTGAATGAGCGGAGTTCTTGGGCTACAAGTTTAAAGTATTTTAGTCTTGGAGATATACAGTTTAATGAATTTATTGGGGGGTCTATAGTTGACCAAGGATTAGAAAGACCTTCAGAGCTAACTCTTGATGTATCTTATGCATTAAAACTTAGTCAAACTTTTTCTATGGCAGTTGCTGGACGTTATATCCGATCAGATTTAAAAATTGCAACCGATGCAGATACATCGTCTGCGAATTCATTAGGAGTTGATATAGCAGGATTTTTTGAAAGTAAGGTTTTTGATTTAGGTGTAAATACTGCTGTATTTAGAAGTGGTTTTAATATTTCAAATATTGGCCCTCGTTTGGTTTATGATATAGGAGGTCAAAAAAACTTTATTCCAACAAATCTTAAAGTAGGTTTTGGTTTAGATTTACTTTTTGACGCTAATAATGTTTTAGGAATTTATACAGAATTTAATAAATTATTAGTTCCTACTCCCGTAGCAATTTATGATGACGAATCTGTCCTAATAGGATACAATCAACCTGACATAGATTTTTTTAAAGGAATCTTCACTTCCTTTAGTGATGCTCCTAGTGGTATTTCCGAGGAGTTTAAGGAAGTCACGGCCGCAATAGGATTGGAATATCGCTTTGAAGATACCTTTTCAGTAAGAACAGGATATTTTAACGAAAGTCAAGAGAAAGGTTCACGACGCTATCTAACAATGGGGGCTGGGTTTGATATTAAAAGTTTAGATATAGATATTTCTTATTTATTTTCAACTTCAAATGTTAGAAACCCATTGGAAAATACAATACGTTTTTCTTTAGCTATGGATATCGGAAATTATCAAGCACCTTCCGAAGAAGAACTTCAGGAGTAGTTATCTTAAGTTTTGGGGAATAATTAATGTGGATTATTTTACTCATAGAACTTAATTGAGTAATTTTGGCATTCGATATTAGGAATATTTAGTAGGTTTTTATGAAGAAAATAACAAAACAAACGTATTTAGATTGGTATGAAAATATGCTTTTCTGGAGAAAGTTTGAAGACAAATTAGCTGCAGTCTATATTCAGCAAAAAGTCAGAGGATTTCTACACTTATATAATGGTCAAGAGGCTGTTTTAGCCGGTTCACTTCATGCAATGGAAATTGGAAAAGACCGCATGATAACAGCGTATAGAAACCACGTTCAGCCCATTGGGATGGGAGTAGATCCTAAGCGTGTTATGGCTGAGCTTTATGGAAAAGCCACAGGAACTTCTCAAGGATTAGGAGGCTCCATGCATATTTTTTCTAAAGAATTCAAATTTCATGGTGGCCACGGAATTGTGGGAGGTCAAATTCCTCTTGGAGCAGGTATGGCCTTTGGGGATAAATATTTTGATCGTGATAATGTTACCCTCTGTTTTTTAGGTGATGGTGCTGCCCGTCAAGGGTCACTCCATGAAACCCTAAATTTGGCAATGTTATGGGAGCTACCAGTTGTATTTGTTGTTGAAAATAATGGTTATGCCATGGGTACTTCGGTTGCAAGAACGGCTAATCACGAAGAAATTTGGAAGTTAGGATTAGGATACAATATGCCTTGCGAGCCTTGCGATGGAATGGACCCCGTAGCAGTAGCCAAAACAATGGACAAGGCTATAAGTCTTGCAAGATCCGGTGGTGGACCATCCTTTATAGAAATGAAAACCTATCGATACCGTGGGCACTCTATGTCAGATGCACAACATTATCGAACAAAAGAAGAGGTTGAGGAATATCGTAAGATTGATCCTATATCCCAAGTCAAAGAGGTTATTCTAACTAAGAAATATGCAACTCAAAAGGATTTAGATATAGTTGACAAGTCTATAAAAGAACGCGTTCTGGAATGTGAAAAATTTGCTGAATCTTCACCCTATCCAGATTTAAGTTTAATGTATGATGCTGTCTATGAACAAGATGATTATCCTTTTATAAAACACAAATTATAGCGCATGGCTGAAATTATTAATATGCCGAGGTTGAGTGATACCATGGAAGAAGGAACTGTTGCAAAATGGTTTAAAAAAGTTGGTGATAAAATTAATGAGGGCGATATTCTTGCAGAGATCGAAACCGACAAAGCTACCATGGAATTTGAATCTTTTAATGAAGGAGAGTTACTTTACATTGGAATTAAAGAGGGAGGAACTGCCCCAGTGGATACTCTTCTGGCAATTATTGGTGAAAAAGATGAGGACATCTCTTCCATAGTAAATGGAAAGGATAATGCAACACTCGCTGATAAATCAATCTCAGAGCCTGTGGCATTATCTGAAGAAGTTGAATCCAAAGATATTGTTGCGATGCCGGAAGGAGCAGAGCTCATTACTATGCCACGGCTGAGTGACACCATGGAAGAAGGGACAGTAGCTACTTGGAATAAAAAAGTAGGGGATACTGTAAACGAAGGGGATATTTTGGCTGAAATCGAAACAGATAAGGCGACAATGGAATTTGAATCCTTTTATCAGGGAACCCTATTATATATTGGACTCCAAGAAGGAGAATCGGCTCCTGTAGATAGTATTTTAGCCATCATAGGTAAAAAAGGAACTGATGTGGAGACCGTTTTAGCAGCCCATGCAAGTAAGGCCACTCCAAATCTAAAAGTAGCTGAAACTATAGTTGAAAACTCACCAGTAACAGCTGTTGTGACTGATGCTAAAGAAACTCCAGTAGTTGAACAGACAGCAGTACCTTCAGGATCAGGATCTGGTCGTGTAATTGCATCTCCTTTAGCTAAAAAATTAGCTGCAGAAAAAGGCATTAATTTAAATCAAGTTCAAGGATCCGGTGATCATGGGCGAATTATCAAAAGAGACATTGATAATTTCCAACCCCAGAAAGGTGGCTTTGCACAACCTTTTGACCCAAGTGGAACAGAATCAGTAACTGTAATTGCTAATTCTCAAATGCGTAAAACAATTGCAAAACGATTGTCTGCCTCTAAATTTTCAGCTCCACATTACTACTTGGGAGTGGAATTTGATATGGATAATGCGATTTCGTTTAGAGAGCAATACAACGGGATTCCTGACACAAAAATTTCATTTAATGATATTGTAGTTAAAGCATCAGGACTTGCATTGAAACAACATCCACAAGTTAATGCCAAATGGGAAGACCATCAAATCACACAGCATCACCATGTTCATGTTGGAGTAGCTGTTGCGGTGGAAGATGGATTGGTTGTTCCTGTTGTTAAATTTACCGATGAACTTAATCTTCCTCAGATTGGAGCTACAGTTAAAGATTACGCAATTCGCGCGCGTGAAAAAAAGCTAACCCCTGCCGAAATGGAAGGGAGTACATTTACCATTTCAAATCTAGGAATGTTTGGAATTCAGGAGTTTACCTCAATTATTAATCAACCTAACGGAGCTATTTTATCAGTAGGAGCAATTGTTCAAAAACCAGTCGTGAAAAATGGAAATATTGTGGTTGGAAATACCATGAAATTAACTTTAGCATGTGATCATCGCGTTGTAGATGGAGCAACTGGAGCTCAATTTTTACAAACATTAAGAGGGTTTGTTGAAAACCCATTAACCATGTTGCTCTAACCATTAAGACCTTTTAAGCGAGGATTTTTTCTCTATCTTTAAATATGAAAAAGACTTTTGTAGTTTCAGGTTCTAGTAGAGGAATAGGTTTCGAATTGGTTAACCTTATTGCTGCCCAAGGACATAATGTTTTTGCACTTTCACGAAACACAGAAACTCTAATTGCCTCTGAAACGCTTCACCCTATTGGAATAGATATTACTGATGTGATAGCTTTAGAAAAATTTCTTCAGATACTAAAAGAGCAAAAAATTGTAGTTGATGCCTTGATTAATAACGCAGGTACATTGCTTAATCAACCTTTTAGTGAAACTACAAAAGAAGATTTTGAAAAAATTTATAGTGTAAATGTATTTGGACTTGCCTCCCTAACACGATTATTATTACCAATTATTGCTCCAAAAGGCCATGTGGTAAATATAAGTAGTATGGGCGGTATTGGTGGAAGCTCTAAATTTGCTGGTTTGGCCGCTTACAGTAGTAGTAAAGGAGCGGTAAATATACTTACTGAATTATTGGCGGAGGAATATAAAGAAACAGGACCTTCATTTAATACTCTTGCATTGGGAGCAGTACAAACAGAAATGTTAGCCCAAGCTTTTCCTGGATTTAAAGCCCCATTAAGTGCAAAAGAAATGGCAGAATATATCTTTAAATTTTCAATGGAAGGGCATAATTTCTTTAATGGAAAAACGATTCCTGTATCTTCTTCAACTCCATAGTTTATTGTAGGTATGGAGGAACTACTGTCTTATATTCCTAAAGCTGCTCATATTCAAATTGAATCTTTTTTAAGGAATATGGATGTAAATATTATAGTAACAAAACAGCGACTTACCAAACATGGCGATTTTAGATTTCACCCTAATAAAAAACCTATAATTACTGTAAATAACTCTCTGAATCCCTATCGTTTTTTAATTACACTGCTCCATGAGTTAGCTCATTTTAAAGTTTCACGACAATTTGGGAATAGAGTTAAGCCACATGGTCTTGAGTGGAAACGTGCTTTTCAAGAAACTTTATTACCCTTTTTGAATCCTACTATTTTTCCAGAGCCTATCTGCACGATATTGGCGAAACATATGAAAAACCCCAAGGCTAGTTCAGATCGAGATTTTGATTTAGTTATGGCCTTAAAAAAGTATGATGAGCAAAACGAGCAGCAATATATTTTTGAAATTCAAGACGGTGTTACTTTTTCCATTTCTAATGGAAGGCGTTTTGTAAAAATTAAGAAACGTAGAAAAAGAATTGAATGTAAAGAGATTGAAACCGGTAGAATTTATCTTTTCAGTCCTCATGCAGAGATACAAATCGACTAGCTTATTTTTTCAAATAGACTTCCCTTACTTTTTTAAAGAGATCAGAAGAATAGACAAAGTCGGATACTGCTTCATTGTCTGTTTGGAAAATATCTTCATTCGAACCTTCCCAAGCTTTTTTCCCATTTTTTAAAAATATAATTTTTTCCCCTATTTCCATAACCGAGTTCATGTCATGGGTATTTATTACTGTAGTGATCTTATATTCGTCAGTAATTTCTTGGATTAGATTATCAATTAGAATAGCTGTTTTTGGATCTAGACCAGAATTAGGTTCATCACAAAAAAGATACTTGGGGTTCATGACCATGGCTCGAGCAATGGCCACTCTCTTTTTCATACCCCCTGAAATTTCGTCAGGAAATTTCGTGTTAGCGTTAATTAGATTTACTCTTTTAATAGCAATATTAGCTCTGTCTCTAATTTCACTATCTATTTTTTTGGTAAACATTTGCATCGGAAACATTATATTTTCTTCAACTGACATTGAGTCAAACAATGCGCTACCTTGAAAAACCATTCCCATTTCTTGCCTTAGAATTGCACGTTCTTTATCGGTCATATCATTAAGAACTTTTTTTTCAAACTTAATACTTCCAGTATCTGTATCTAAAAGTCCCAACAATGATTTTAAAAAGAATGGAGATAGCAGGGTATGGTAACAGAAACTTTAACGGCTCAATGAGAGAGCCTTATTGGTTTTACCAAGAAGGAAATAAATTACCTAGAAGAACAAACTTTGCAGGTTATAC
>UPTG01003394.1_pt1 | contig 10135 bp, 6 predicted proteins | sample 2160121 | NCBI WGS metagenome assembly UPTG01 (sample SAMN06266255, study PRJEB28933) | marine metagenome | isolation source: Columbia River Estuary | place: USA:Columbia River Estuary, USA | collected 2014-07-27 | reverse complement strand
GTTCACTCGGGCCCAATATTATAATAAAAATACTAAAATGGCGATAAACGTAGATCAAGTTTATAAAACAATCTTGTTAATCATAAACAAAGAGCAAAGAGGTTATTTAACTCCTTCAGAGTTTAACAAGCTAGCAACTCAAGTTCAACTAGAAATAGTTGATACTTATTTTGAGACTATTAATCAGCAAATGCGTGTGCCACAAAATGATAGTGAATACGGTGATAGATATAAAAACGTACAAGAAAAACTAGATGTTTTTAAAACCATAGGCTCTTGTGCTTATACAGCACCTAATAATACAGTTCCAGGTTATTTTACAACCCCCTCTTCTTCAGGTGTAGCATCAGGAACTCAAACTATAGCTACCTTAACAAGTGAGGTATCATACCCTCTTACAACAATAACTCAAGCTCAAGTTGAAACTAGTTCTGTTTTTGTAACTTTAGAAACACCAACAGGTAGTGCTGGTACTGCTTACGCCAACTTCACTATAACAGGTGGCGCGCTTCAGTTAACTTCAGGCGCTATAGCTACTGGTAATACATTAAGAATAGTTTTATATCCAAAAGATTTTTATAAACTAGGTACTGTTTTTTATAAAGAAGATAGAGCCGTTGAGATGGTTAGAAGAAACGAATTAGCATTAATGAAACTATCTCCAATAACAAAGCCTTCAGAATACTTTCCTGTCTTTGTGTATGAAAACTCAAGAATAATAATACACCCTCAAACTATAAACTCATCTATTGAAGCCACATATATAAGAAAACCATCTGACGTGATTTGGAATTTTTCTTCTACAGCTGGTTATTATGTTTGGGATCCAGCTAATTCTGTTGATTTTGAATTAGATATAACAGAACAAACAAATGTTATATTACAAATATTACAATATGCAGGTATTATTATAAAAGATCCTATGATAATTCAAGCAGCTACAGCAGAAATACAGCAGGAAAAACAAAACGAAAGAAACTAATATAACATGGCAATACAACCAACAAACGATGGACTTATAACTGAAAATGCTCAGCAATATTACTCTGGCGCTCAAGGATTTAGAGCTTTATCTAATAATGCTAATGAACAAGAATTTGTAACAACTTTTAATACAGAATTATATTTAGGTAGTTGGAATCAAAGTAATGTTAATTACGGTTTAAATAATTTTAAAGTATACACTAGTCAAACAGGTTTACCTAATTCTTATACAGAATGGTTAACTGAAATGTCAGTTGGCTCTGACAATAGAACTTTAAAACTAGCTACCGGACCAGGTTCTAACGCTTATGTTGTTGTTCAATTAACCATATTAACAGGCGGTAATTACGGTCAAACAGAAGCTCAAAAAGCATATGGTGAAGCTACTGAAGATAATTATGGTAGTTATCAATACGTTAAGCTAAACGATATTATAAACAATTTTCAAGTTGGATACGTTGGTCAAGATAAAATATTACCACGCGTAAAAAGAAGTGATTTAATATTTTTTGCTAAAAGGTCAATGCAAGAATTTAGCTATGACACATTAAAAAGTATTAAGTCAGCAGAACTAACTGTTCCACCAACCTTAACATTAGTGTTACCACAAGATTATGTTAATTATGTTAGATGTTCTTGGATAGATAATTTAGGTGTTAAACATATAATATATCCAACAAATAATATAACCACAAGCCCTTATTACACTCAAATTCAAGACTCTACAGGTATACCAACTCAAGATAATTTTGGCAATGATATAGAAGGAACTTCAATAACTCAAGATAGATGGCATAACTCTGACTCTAATTTAGTAGATGGAGTTGTTCAGACCGGTAGTGATTTTTCGGAATCAGACTGGTATGGCTATGGTTATGGTTGGGGTATAACTGGCGGCTACGGATACGGTCAGTTATATGGTATGGACCCTCAAGTATCACAAGGTAATGGTTGGTTTAATATAAACGAAAGAGAAAATAAACTCTCTTTTTCTAGCAACTTAGTTGATAAGTTAATTGTTCTTGAATACGTATCAGACGGATTAGCTTATGATTTAGATAGCAGAGTACCTAAAATGGCTGAAGAAGCTATGTATGCCGCTATATTATATTCATTAGTATCTGGAAGAATAAATCAACCAGAATATGTAGTACAAAGATTAAGAAAGGATAAAATATCTAAACTAAGAAATGCTAAAATAAGGTTATCAAATATAAAAATAGATGAAATATCTCAAGTAATGAGAGGTAAATCTAAATGGATTAAACACTAAAATAATGCATCATCATAATTTTCCTAAATTATTTCCAAAAGCCCACGCTAGAAAGTCTAGAGGAGGAAACACTACTTATACTACAGGTGAACAAGGTAATTATAAATTTCATGACAAGCCTCAATTTAAAAACCATAAACCATCTAGTCATTTAATGGCTGATGACAATAAAAACAGCGCTTGGGCATCTATATATAGAGATGAAAATGGTGGTTGGTCTAACCAAACTTACGATCAAGCTGTTGAAAGAAAAGAAGTTTATAGCTTTAAAGGTAAAAATGCTAGAAATAAAATGATTGAATTTGCTAGAAAAGGTAATTGGAAAAAATAAAAAATTAACAAATGGCAGAAGCTAAAAACAGTTTCATTAAGTCTAGAATGAACAAAGACTTAGATGAAAGATTAATTCCAAATAACGAATACAGAGATGCTTTAAATATAGCTGTATCTAGATCAGAAAGTAGTGATGTTGGCGCTGTTGAATCTATATTGGGTAACTCTTCTACAGCTGTAAAGCCTGAAAGTAATCACCATATAATAGGTCTTTACTCTGATGAAACAAATAATAAATTATATTATTTTAGAACAAACCACGCTAAAACCAAGGAAAACGCACCTTTATCTGCTATTTGCACTATAGGTTATTTAAATACATTAAACAACACGAACGTGGTTTTAGTTGAAGGTTCTTTTTTAAACTTTTGTAGCGAAGACTTTGTAAACGGTATAAGCTTAATTGAAAACCAATTGTTTTTTACAGACAATAGAAATCAACCAAGAAAAATAAACGTAGAACAAAAGTTAGGTTATTATACAAATGAAGATCAAATATCTGTTGCTAAATTTGCACCATACATACCACCTTCTTTTATTAACTTAAGAGCAGGAGCTTCTTATTATGCTAACTTTATAAATACAATAAAGCCTTCTACAATGTCGGATGCTCAAGATCCACCAATTGTACAAATAGGTATATACAAATTATCACAGAACAACTTAAGTGTTAAAAAATATAGAAATGGCGATGTAATACCAGAGTCAACTACGTTGTCTGATTGGAATCAAAAAAATACAAATCAAATAGGTTCTTGGTGTTATTATGCTAATTATAACGGTAACGGTATAACGTATGGTCTTCTTTATAACAAATGGGCTATTATAGATGCTAGAGGTTTAGCTCCAATTGGTCACACTATACCTTCATTAGCTGATTGGAATAATATTATTTCAGCAGGAACAACAAATGCTAATTTATATAAAAGCACTGATTTGTGGAGTACAGGACCTGGAAGCAATCAAATAGGTTCAGATGTTTTACCTGCTGGATTTAGAAACAATACAACTACTAGTTCAGATGGATTTATTAACTTAACAACAGAATCTAGATTTTGGACAAGTGACGCTATATCAAATAGTAGTGCTCCTTATATTAAATTTGATAACTCAGCAACTATTGACGTATCTGGTACGTCACCTACTGTTGACGGTTATTCTGTTAGAGTTTTAAGAGATCAAAATTACACAGGTTGGAACGGTGATCCAGATTATTTATCAGATAAATTTGTAAAATTCTCTTACAGGTTTAAATTTGATGATAACGAGTATTCTACTGTAGCTCCTTTTAGTCAAGATGTTTTTATACCTTATCAAGAAGGTGAGTTCGTTAATGACGACGAAAACCAAGCTTTTATATCTAGTGTTGTTGAATTCATGCAAAACTCTATTAACAACGCCGTATTAAATATAGAATTACCTTGTATTGATATAGTAAATAAGTACAAAATAAAAGCTATTGATATAATTATCAAGCAGTCAGACATGCAAGCTTATCAAGTTATAGAAACAGTAAAAGTAGGTTCTAACTTTATATCAAGTCTTAATAATACTAATATTTATCAATACTCTTATGAATCAACAATTCCGATTCAAACTTTACCTGATAGTCAGTCAACTAGGGTTTTTGACAAAGTACCTGTAAAAGCTTTAGCTCAAGAATCCACTGGTAACAGAATCATGTATTCAAACTACTTAGAAAGCCATAGTGCACCTAATGGCTTAGACTACTACGTAGGTATTGGTAATAAAAGTCTACAGCAGTTTGTCGAGTACCCTCAGCATTCATTAAAACAAAATAGAAATTATCAAGTTGGTATAATACTTGTTGATAAATATGGAAGACAGACAGATGTTATTCTTTCTAATTATGATGGTATTTTAGATGAAAATGGAAACCCACAACCAGGTTCTAACTATTATAGTGATTATAAACCAGTAAGTTGGAGTAGTTTACAATTACCAGCATGGACTGGAGACACGTTAGAATTAAAATACTTACAACCTATACCAGAAGGTGATATAGGTATTAATGGTTACCCTGGAGCCTACGCTGTTGGTAATTACTATGAAGTTGATACAGAATCAGCTAGTTCACCAAGTGCTTTATATGCTTATTTCCATAGTATAGGAACACAGTGCATTATACCCACAGCTTTACAAACTGTTTTTAATACAGTTATAGTTTACGCTGATGCAACTGCTTCTTCTAATACTTTTAATGTATATGTAGACTCAGGCAATGGATGGATACTACAAAACCCTTCAACAACTCCGCCAACTTATACTGTTTCAGATAATTCTGGTAGCGTTAGAGTAACCTTTAACTCAGGTCTTGCGGTTAATCAAGTTGTTAAGTTTGAAGTTCTTTATACTAATAATAAATACTATAAGTACGCAACAGGAGCTGCCTCTAGCACAACTAGACCTCTTTTTCCTAATTTTCCATCTCAATATTCAAAATATTATTCTGTTGGTAAAAAGTTAAAAGGATTATATATAGATTATACAGAAATAAATAGTGTAACACCTATATCTGATTCTAATGGTGTTAGAGCTGTAACTTTTCTAACAAAACAAGAAGTTGATACTAATTATCTTTTTGACGAAACACCTACAACTAGACCTGAGCCTTCTAAATTAAATCAAAAAAACACTTATGCTACTTATGATATAAATGTTTTAGGTTTTTATATTTACAAATCAGCGGTAAAACAACAACAACAAGACTACTATAATGTGTATCTCCCTGGTATTGTGAATGGTTACCCAATTAGCGGTGAAACTTTAGAACAAGGTGAAATAGCATTTACTACACTAATAAGTGACAACATAAATAAAGTTCCTAGAAACTTACAGGATGTAGGCCCTAATCAAGAACAGTTTACTAGTGACGTAACAATGTGGCCTAGAGTAACTAATATGCCAGAAGTTGTATCTACTACAATTACGTATTCTACTTTTAACAAGCAAGTAGATCCTGAAGCTTCTGCAGATCAAGTAGATTTAGTAGGTGGATTAAAAGATATATTTCCAGGTTTAGTAAGTACTGCTGCTGTGCCTGCAATTCAAACTGGAGAAGTTAATCCTTTTTCTATATACAATTTTAGTACTAAACCTTTTGTTGCTAAAATAGCAACGCAAAAATCAGTTGGACTAGGTGAGTCAGCTTATACAGCTCCATCAACAAGCAATGGTAACTACCCGTATTCACCAGACATGGGGTTAGCTGTATATGAAACATCACCATACGTATCTCCATTAGAGTTGTTTTATGAGTCATCTACTGCTGATTTAATTTCAGCTTTAAACTTAGATATAGAAAACGAAAACACAAATATAACAGGCTTAAGTCCTTTTACATATGTATTTGAAGAAAGCTTTGCTTTAGGAACACAAATAACTTCAGACTTTTACCCAGTAGCTAGCGGTGCAAACTTAGTAGACACTACACTATCGTCTTCAATACCATTTACCTGCTTTAGTTATTTTCCACAAAATTCTGGCGCTAGTGCTGGTTCATTAGATACTAACACTCCACAAGACGGAAGATTTGTATTAGAGACCGGAACTCAAACAGGTAGTTATAGAATTAAAACAAATGATAGGTTTTATGCTGGTTCTTCTACAGAAAACGAGGACGTAACGAATAGAGGTAAATTTTTATTTACTATTAATTTTGTTCAATCAGATGGTACAGAGGTTTCACAACAATTAACGCTTCAACTAGCTAACTCTGCACCTGTTTGCTCACCTTCAATTGTTTCTTTAACAACAGTTACACAGTCAACTCAAACTTTAGTTGACTATACATCATCTAACGGCGGAAGAAATGGTTCTGCTAGAAACGTAAACTTAAATGACTCAACACCAGTAGGAACAACTTTTGGATCTGCTAATCTTACATCAGGTTGGACAATTGATAGAATAACTAAAACAGCAGCTACTACAGGTAACGTACAAGTTATAACTACAACTAGCACGCCTGACATTAGTGATGTTGTTAAAACTTATCAAGGCACAGATGATTTTCCAACAGCTCAACAAGGTCAATTTGGAGCTATTGGAGGAAGTGATGATCAAGCTAACTTTATTCTACAATCAAAAACTGATATAAATGGTAACATGCCAGGTTTTATGAATGAAGCTGGTTTTTCATATCAAATTTACATGAATTTAACCGACACATTAGGAGCTCAAAGCACGCAAATAGATAATGCTAATAGTGCTTTAATAACATATTCTGTTGATGCAGCTACTTTTATAGGTAAAGTTATAGTGCTACCCTATAACAACAATGATGCTACAAGCTCTCTTAGTGGAAACGGTATTACTGTTAATAACGGTGGTTCAAGTGCTGCTAGGGTTAATCGTTATCAAATACAAAACTGGACAGATCAAGATGTTTATATATATATTGAGGCCGCTGTAGTTACTAGTACTACGGCGCAAAGTACATCTGTAGTAACTCAAAGCTCCTCAACAGGTAAGTTTGGAAACGACACTACAACTGTTACTGCAAGTACCGCTAATGGTTTTCCATACTTTTCATCACAAAGCGTATATAACGTAAACGCAAATACTCAAGCAGCTAGTAACACAACTTTTACAAATAATTTAGGTAATAGTGCTGGTCCAATTAGTAGGCTTCAATGTATTAAACTTCAACGCTTTAATCCACAAGGCATAACAACACCAAATTTAAATATAAATCAAAGAAATGTTGGTTTTCAAGATATTATACTAGGCGGTGTTAGACCTGGTCAAAAAAGCACAGTGCAAAACAACTTGTATAAATATGATTTTTCAGCTTGTGCTGTTGCTAATTTTCCAATTTCTATGTTTCCTGGAACAAATGCTAATACAACTGGTAGTTTTTCCCTTAGTTGGTCTCACTCATCAAGTCAAACATCGCCTTCGAGTTCTGTTAACCAATTAACATACGTTAATAATGTTTCACCTCCATTTTATACAAATCAAAGTGGAGTAGCGCCTGGGTATCCAACCGTTTTACCTATACCTGCTGGACCTAATTAAAAAATAAATAAAACAAGTGATTATATAATAATATGGCATCAATACCTGTTAAATACTATAATACCTTTGTGTTGAAAAAATTTGCACAAGGAGACGTTAACGCTGCTTTTAATTGGTATGTTGAAGAATCTAGAATAAAAGGTGGTTATAATAATGTGCAAACCGGTTTAGCTCCTAGAGCTTTTTTAAGAGCTGAAAGCAATAGACAAGAAACACTAAGTAATTCTATAATATACTCCGGTATATTAAACTCTAGAACAGGTATAAATCAAACTAATCAATTTCCTTCTGGTGAAGACATTACTAGAACAGTAGACCCTAGCAAAGGTTCTATACAAAAACTTTATGCAGAAGATACTAATTTAATTATTTTTCAAGAAAATAAAGTAAATAGAGCTTTAATAGATAAAGACGCTGTTTACACACAAGAAGGATTACCTATGCAAACAACATCTAATGTTGTAATAGGTGCAATACAACCTTACGCTGGTGAATTTGGTATTTCTAAAAACCCTGAATCATTTGCTGTCTATGGTTATAGAAAGTACTTTACAGATGCTAGCCAAGGAGCTGTTTTAAGACTATCTAGAGATGGTATAACAGAAATATCAGCTAATGGTATGTATGATTTTTTTAGAGATCAATTTGCTACATTAGGTACAGGTCGATCTGTTGGTGGTTGGGATATTCACAATAAATGTTACACGTTATCAATACAACCATCTATTGGTTCTAGTTTTGAAACTTTAAGTTTTGACGAAATAGCCAAGGGTTGGGTTAGTAGATATAGTTATAAACCAAATTTATTTTCAAATGTACAGAATAATTTTTATTCTACAAAAGATGGTGGTATATACTTACATTATGTTAGCAGTGTAAATAGAGCTAATTTTTATGGCACTGGAAGTAGTTCCACTGTTACCACTGTGTTTAACACTAATCCTTCTTTAGTTAAAAACTTTCAAACAATAAATTACGAAGGCGCAGGTAATTGGGAGTTAACTAGTATTTCTACTGACTCTGACGACTCAGCTAACAGTATAAAACCATTTGCTCAACCTACAAGCTTAGTTGAACTAGATAATCAATTGTTTAAAAACGAATTTAAAAGAAAAGAAAATAAATATTTTGCCAATTTAGTTAACACATCTAGTTTTAGTCAAGGTGAAGTAACCCCTCTTTTCTTAGGTGGTAACACAACTAACTGGTCGATATCTGGAATTAAAGGTTTTACAGCTCAAGCGTTGCTTACAGCAACAAATAATGCTGGATCAGGTAATAATGAATTATTTGCTGTTTCAACAAATTATAAAGAATCTTCTTACTAAAAACTAAATGATACAAATTAAAAATATAGATATAAACTTATATTTTGAAAAAATAAACGATTGGTTTAAGCATTATAATAAAGTAGATTTAAATATAAAACTATTACCTAAAGGAAAAGAGTATTGTTTAGGTGCTTTTGTTAATGATAAAATTATAGCATGTACATTTATATATACAACAAACTCGTGTGTTTGGTATTGTGATTTTTTAATAGCAGATTATAGATATAGAAATAACAATAGAAATAAAGTTTTATTAAAACTAATAAATGAAGCCGTAGAGTCTTCGTTAAAAAAAGGAGCAGAGGCTGTATGGTGCACAACACCTTATGAATCTGTTTTAGAAAAATTAAAAGAATTAAAATATAGTGTATCCAATAAAAAACACTATATAATATGTAAAAACAAATAAGTATGGGAGCAGTTAGTGGAATAACCAGCATAGTTAGCGGTGTTAGTGGTATGGTTCAGGCTAATCAAGCACAAAAGCAAGCTAAAGGAGCTATGAATAATGCTAGAAACGAAAAGAAAAGACTACAAGCAGAGTTAGAGTCTTTAGAAGACAGTAGACAACCTATTATAAATCCATATGCTAATGTTGAAGATACTACTGGTAACTTAAGTAACACCTACGCTAACCTAGGTGTTGCTACTCAGGCTGCTGAATTTCAAGCAGAGCAAGCTGAAATATCTTTATCAAACACTTTAGATACATTAAGAGCCACAGGCGCTTCTGCAGGTGGTGCAACAGCTTTAGCTCAAGCGGCTTTAGCTAGTAAAAAACAAATATCAGCTAGCTTAGAAATGCAAGAAGGTGCTAACCAAAAACTTTTTGCTAAAGGAGAAGAACAGTTGCAGAGGTTAAAAATGGCAGAAGATCAAAGGCTTCAAAACGCCGATGTAATGGGTAAACAGTTTGTGTTTGGTCAACAAGATAAAAGAGAAATGCAAGAACATTTATGCGTGATTTGATTTAGTTCTTGATTCGCTATAATTGACATAAACATGAACCCAACTTTATCTTATTAAATGACATTATTAAACTTAAAGCAATAGGCATGGCAGGCTCAGACGAGACTGCAGGACCGCCAGACATCAACTAGAGCCAGTGCCCTTATATGTGAGCACTGGTCAGACTTAGAGCAATAATATTAACGTTACGCATTTCGACACACAATAG
>UPTG01003393.1_pt1 | contig 10136 bp, 6 predicted proteins | sample 2160121 | NCBI WGS metagenome assembly UPTG01 (sample SAMN06266255, study PRJEB28933) | marine metagenome | isolation source: Columbia River Estuary | place: USA:Columbia River Estuary, USA | collected 2014-07-27 | reverse complement strand
CGCATTGTTCATTCACTTTGACAAAACCGCGTTCGTCCACCTCGAGGCCAATCGACTCCTCGACAATGTTTTGGGTATAAGGACGGCGGCCTACCGCAACAATGAGCTTATCGAAGGTTTGTGTCTTGTCACCTTCAGCGTCAGTGTATTCAACAGTGACGGTTTTCTTGGCGCCCTTGCCCGCAATTTTACTGCCGGTCACCCGAGCGCCGAGCTTGATATCTAAGCCCTGTTTGACGAAGAGCTTTTGCGCTTCTTTGGCAATTTGTTTATCGGCGGCAGGCAGGAAGCCATCCATCGCCTCGAGCACTGTTACCTCAGAACCCAAGCGCGCCCAAACGCTGCCTAGCTCCAAGCCAATAACGCCGGCACCGATAACCCCGAGGCGTTTGGGAACCGCGGTGAACTCTAATGCACCGGTAGAATCGACAATGGTGTCTTGATCAACAGGCGTTGGCGGGATTTCAATGGGGACCGAACCCGCCGCGATAATAATGTGTTTCGCTTCGAGAACTTCAACCTCACCTTCGTGGTTGGTCACCGTCACGCTATTGGGGCCTGTCACCTTCGCTACGCCGCCAATACCAGTAACCTTATTTCCCGCGAAGAGGCCGCTAACGCCGCCGGTAAGCTGCGCAACAACTTTGTCTTTCCGGGCTATCATCGCTGGCACATCGACGCCCACTTTACCAACCGTAATACCGTGAACGTCGAAATGGTCGCGTGCTTCCATAAACTTATGAGACGAGTCTAGGAGCGCTTTTGAAGGAATGCAGCCTACGTTGAGGCAGGTGCCGCCAAACACAGTCTTGCCTTCTTTATTTAACCACTTTTCAACACACGCGGTGGAGAAGCCAAGTTGAGCGGCGCGGATTGCCGCAACGTATCCGGCGGGGCCTGAGCCGATTACTACTACGTCGTATGAGCTAGCCATGTCGTTATCCTAATTTGGGTGACTTAGATCTCGAGCAATAAACGTGTAGGATCTTCGAGCAAATCCTTCACTGTGACCAAGAACTGAACAGCTTCCTTGCCGTCGATCATCCTGTGATCGTAAGACAATGCTAAATACATCATTGGCAAGACAACAACCTGGCCATCTACTGCCATTGGCCGTTCCTGAATCTTATGCATACCAAGGATCGCAGTCTGAGGTGGGTTTAGAATAGGCGTGGATAAAAGCGAGCCGAAAACGCCACCATTAGAAATAGTAAATGTACCCCCGGTCATATCTTCGATGGCAAGTTTGCCATCACGGGCTTTTTCGCCGAAGTCTCGAATACCCTTTTCAATGTGAGCAAGGCTCATGTTGTCGGAGTTCCGCAGAACAGGAACAACCAAGCCACGCGGCGAAGATACGGCAACGCCTATATCCTGGTAGCCATGATAGACAATATCCGCGCCATCCAAAGAGGCATTGACCGCAGGATACCGCTTAAGCGCTTCTGTACACGCGCGCACGAAGAACGACATAAAGCCAAGACGGACGCCGTCGTGCGCTTTCTCGAACTCTTGCTTATAGCGATTGCGAATTTCCATGACCGGCGCCATATTGACCTCATTAAAGGTCGTTAGCATGGCTGTAGACTGACTCGCATGAAGCAGCCGTTCTGCAACTTTCGCACGGAGGCGACTCATCGGTACGCGTTCTTCTAGACGCCCATTAGATACCGCCATCGGAGCCGTTGCAGGCGCGGTAAGGGCTGAGGCCACATCCTCTTTAGTGATACGCCCTGCCTTACCAGTCCCGGCGATCGCCGCGGCATCAACATTGTTTTCGGCGATCATCTTCTTCGCCGCAGGACTTGCCGGGGCCGATGTTGCCGCGGCGGAAGCCGCAGGTGCAGCGACGGGCTCCGCGGCTGGTGCGGCAGTAGGTGCGGCTGCGGTAGCTTCACCCGCCGCCACGGTACCAATCGCTTGATTACTTACAATTGTGTCGCCGGTCGCTTTTAATATTTCCTGCAAAACGCCATCGGTGGGCGAAACCACCTCGATGACGACTTTGTCGGTTTCGATATCAACCAGAAGCTCGTCACGCGTAACGCTGTCGCCAACCTGCTTATACCAGGTTGCAATAGTGCCATCGGGAACCGACTCAGGGAGTGTTGGCGCCTTAATCTCAATAGTCATGTCTAGTCCTTTTGAAGAACGGCCGCTAAGCGGCTCGATAATCTATATTCTAATTCTTATCTTACACGTTGTGATAAATCGGGTTACCTCTCAAACCTGTTACTTCATGGCGTCGTCGAGGAATTTCTCTAACTGCGCAAGGTGCAATGCTGGATAACCAGCCGCGGCAGCCGCAGAGGCCTCGCGCCCCGCATAACCTAATACAATTTTAGGGAAATGCTTTTTGATTGGCCGCTGGAAGTGATGCTGACTCGAATACCACGCCCCTTGGTTTTTAGGCTCTTCCTGACTCCACACGATTTTTTTAACGTTTGGATAGCGCAGCAAACAAGCCTCGTATTCTTTCGCGGGGAAAGGATAGAGCTGTTCTAATCGGATGATAGCAATGTCGGTGATTTCACGCTTTCGTCGCTCGGCCAACAGGTCGTAATACACCTTTCCAGAGCACACGACGATCTTACGCACTTTCTCAGGGATGATAGTGTCATCTATCTCGTCGAGTACCACTTGGAAGCTGCCTTCGGCCATTTCCTCGAGGGTTGAAACCGTCTCCTTGTGCCTAAGAAGACTCTTAGGCGACATAACAACCAGAGGCTTGCGCATTGGACAGAGCACTTGCTTACGAAGCATGTGGAAAACTTGTGCCGACGTAGTGGGCAAACAGACCTGAATATTATGCTCTGCACAGAGTTGTAGGAAGCGCTCTAGACGAGCCGAAGAGTGCTCAGGCCCCTGGCCTTCATAGCCATGGGGAAGCAGCATCGTCAGGCCACAGAGGCGTTGCCATTTGTGCTCGCCACTCGTAATAAATTGATCGATAACAACCTGTGCTGAGTTCGCGAAATCGCCAAACTGAGCCTCCCAGACTACTAGCGCATTAGGTGTGGTGGTTGCAAAGCCATATTCGAACGCTAAGACAGCAACCTCTGAAAGCAGCGAATCGTAAATTCGGAAAAGGCTTTGATCAGCGGAAATGTTTTGCAGCGGGACATGCGCATCACCAGTTTTTTGGTCGTGAAGTACTGCATGTCGATGTGAGAACGTTCCACGGCCGACATCCTGTCCCGTGATACGAACCATATTGCCGCTGGTCAAAATACTTGCGTAAGCGAGGCTTTCAGCCATGCCCCAATCAACGGGCAGCGTACCCTCCGCCATCTTCTTGCGATCGGCCATCACTTTGCCAACCTGACGCTGAAGGTTGAATGCCTCAGGTACTGCGGATAGCTTTTTTGCGAGCCCCTTAAGGTTCTTGAGCGGAATCGACGTGTTGTAGAACGAGCTCCACTTGTGACCTATGTACGGGCTCCAGTCGACAAAGAGTTCGACCGACGGCTCTTTGACCAAACTCTTAACCACGTGTTCGCCATTGTCGAGCGCGTCACGGTAAGTCGTATTTAGTGCGTCGGAGTCTTCCTTAGAAATCAATCCTTCGTTCGCTAACCGCTCGGCGTATAGGACTCGCGTCGATTTATGGCTCTTTATCACCGCGTACATAGTCGGCTGCGTAGACGAGGGTTCATCCGTTTCGTTGTGGCCGCGCCTGCGGTAGCAAATAAGATCTATGACAACGTCTTTTTTAAATTTGTTGCGGAAATCTAAAGCAAGTTGTGTCACGAAAAGCACTGCTTCGGGGTCGTCTGCATTGACGTGAAATATAGGCGCCTGCACCATGCGAGCAACGTCTGTGCAATATTCGGTGGAGCGGGCGTCATCCTGACGGCTTGTCGTGAAGCCGACCTGATTATTAACGATAATATGTACAGTGCCGCCCGTTGTATAAGCGCGGGTCTGCGACATCTGGAATGTTTCCATGACGACACCCTGTCCTGCAAATGCTGCGTCTCCATGGATAATAATAGGCAGCACTTTAGAGCCGTCAGTATCGCCACGCCTAACCTGGCGTGCGCGCACAGAGCCTTCGACTACAGGCGCTACAATCTCTAGATGCGAGGGATTGAAGGCCATTGCCATATGGACTTCGCCACCAGCGGTCATTATGTTAGAGGAAAAACCTTGATGGTATTTCACATCTCCTGAGCTCTTGTAAACCGCCCTACCTTCGAACTCATCAAAAAGGTCAGCAGGGTTTTTGCCAAGAAGGTTTACTAACACATTGAGCCGGCCGCGGTGAGCCATACCGAGCACGATTTCCTTAGTCCCTGCGCTACCCGCGCGTTGCACGAGTTCGTCGAGAGAAGGTATTAAGCTTTCACCGCCCTCGAGGCCAAAACGCTTCGTGCCGGGGTATTTCGAGTCGAGATGTTTTTCCAAACCCTCTGCGGCGGTCAGTCGCTCGAGAAGGTGGGTTTTGATGTCAGCGCCGAAGTTGGGTATCCCATCGTTGCTTTCTATGCGCTGCTCTATCCACTGCTTCTCTTCGAGATTCACGATGTGCGTAAACTCGTAGCCGACCGCGCTACAGTAGATGCGTTCGAGGTTTTCAATTATCTCGCCGAGTGGCGCTTTGTCTTTGCTTATAAAAAGTGAGCCTGTCTGGAAAACCGTCGAAGAGTCGAGCGGCCCAAGACCGTGGAATTCGAGTTCTAGATCAGCTACGCGTTCGCGATGCATGAGGCCAAGCGGATCGAGCGCCGCTTTTTGATGCCCCCGCACTCGGTATGAGCTAATAAGTTGCATGACCTGAACTTGTTTGCTCTCGTGCTCCGAGTTGACAATCGCATCGTTACTGAGAAGTGGCGTATAGCGGCTGCGCTTGCCTAGCGTTTTGAAGTCTTGCTGAATGCGCGCATGCGAGACATCCCCCTTACCATTCGCAGATCCTGCAGGCAATTCTGCAAAGAAAACAGACCATTGATCTGGCACGCTAGCGGGGTCTTCCAAATAAGACTCATAGAGCGCTTCGACGTATTCGGCATTAGCGCCAGATAAATGACCGCTATCCCATAACTGGTGCATTGGGCTCGCCGACTTATCCTCAAATCCTTCCATTGGTTGTCATCCTTTTCGACAATCAGCGAGCGGTAAACCTCTCGCCAGCAGGGACTAGCTTAAGCGCTCTGTTCGATTAGCATCGAGCGTATATGACCAATAGCGCGAGTGGGGTTTAGGCCTTTAGGACACACTGCAACACAGTTCATGATGCCGCGACATCTAAACACACTGAAGGGGTCTTCGAGCCCAGCTAGTCGCTCCGATGCTGCCGTGTCTCTGCTGTCTGCTAGAAAGCGGTAGGCCTGGAGTAGGCCAGCGGGTCCGATAAACTTGTCAGGATTCCACCAAAAAGAAGGACAGCTGGTTGTACAACAAGCGCAAAGAATGCACTCATAGAGACCGTCTAGTTTGGCACGATCTTCTTGGCTTTGCAGGCGCTCGATGTTCGGCGCCGGCTCGTCATTCATTAGATAGGGCTTCACTTTCTCGAACTGCTTGTAGAAGATAGACATATCTACTACTAAGTCACGGATAACCGGCAAGCCTGGCAGCGGCCTGAGAATTAACTTCTTGCCTGGTTTGACGACAGTCGACAATGGGGTAATACATGCAAGCCCGTTGGTGCCGTTTATGTTCATGCCATCGGATCCACAAACGCCCTCACGGCATGATCGGCGATAGGCGATCGTTGTATCTTTCTCTTTGGCTAGGTTGAGCACGTCAAGAACCATGAGGTCGCGGTCTGTAGGCACGTCGACTTCTATATCAACCATAACTGGCTTTAGGTCTGTTTCTGGGTTGTAACGATAAATGCTAACTAACACGATTCACCTTGCTTCAAACATAGTTTGATAATTGCGTTAAACATCCTTGCCTAAACCGATGTTTAGGCAAGCTCCGAACTCTACGGTTAGTAAGTTCTGATCTTTGGCTCGAAGGTATCAACAGTCTTCGGCTTGAAGTTCACAGCACGCTTGCCTACTCGCTTGTCTTCTGGGAAATACATTGAGTGACATAGCCAGTTTTCGTCATCGCGCTCGCGGAAATCATCTCGTGCGTGTGCGCCACGGCTTTCATCGCGTGCTTCGGCTGAGATCGCTGTCGCCTCGGCAACCTCGAATAGATTTTCTAATTCAAGCGCTTCGATGCGAGCTGTATTAAACGCGTTGCTCTTGTCGACTAAGTGAACATTTTTGATACGCTCACGGAGTACCTCGAGCTTCCTGATGCCATCTTGCATGAACTCGCCTTTACGGAATACGCCGAAATAGTTCTGCATAATTCCTTGCAACTCGGCGCGAAGTTCAGCCACGCTCTCACCTGAAGTCGTTTCGTTGAGGCGGTTTAAACGGGACATCGCCGCTTCAATATCTGACTCACTGGCGACGCGTTGCTCAATTCCTGAAGCGAGTTCCTGCTCGATATGCTTCCCCGCCGCGCGACCGAAAACAACGAGGTCTAGCAAGCTGTTGCCGCCTAGACGATTCGCGCCGTGCACAGAAACGCACGCTGCCTCGCCAACAGCAAATAACCCTGGAATGATTGCATCGACGCCATTTCCGTCTTGCATTATTGCTTGGCCATTTACGTTGGTTGGGATACCACCCATCATATAGTGACAAGTCGGCACAACCGGGATTGGCTCTTTCACCGGGTCCGCATGTGCGAAGGTCCGCGACAGCTCAAGAATTCCAGGTAGCTTTTCGTTAAGCACGTCCTCGCCAAGATGGTCGAGTTTGAGCATGACGTGGTCGCCTTTCGGGCCACACCCACGTCCTTCTAATATTTCAAGCACCATCGACCGAGCGACGACATCGCGTCCTGCCAAATCTTTAGCATTTGGCGCATAACGCTCCATAAAGCGCTCGCCATCCTTGTTGATTAGGTAGCCGCCTTCTCCACGGCATCCTTCAGTTACAAGAGTTCCCGCGCCGTAAATACCGGTTGGATGAAACTGCCACATTTCCATGTCTTGAACGGGGAAGCCGGCGCGGAGTGCCATGCCAACACCGTCGCCGGTATTGATAAGGGCATTAGTGGTGGATGCGTAAATTCGCCCTGCGCCACCCGTTGCAAATACAGTTGCTTTCGACTGAATTAACACCGTCTCGCCGGTCTCGATACAAATAGCAATCACGCCGACGACCGCGCCATCTTGGTTCTTAACGATGTCAGTTGCATACCATTCGTTCAGAAACACCGTGTTGTTCTTAATGTTTCCTTGATAGAGCGTGTGTAATAGTGCATGGCCGGTTCTATCCGCCGCCGCACAGGTGCGTGCAGCTTGGCCACCATTGCCATAGTCTTTGGACTGGCCACCAAACGGGCGCTGATAAATCCGACCGTTCTCGGTGCGAGAGAAAGGCAGGCCCATATGTTCGAGTTCGAAAACTGTCTGCGGGCCTTCGCTGCACATATACTCGATCGCGTCTTGATCACCGATGTAGTCAGAGCCCTTGACTGTGTCATACATATGCCAGCGCCAATCGTCATTAGGGTCGTCACTTGCGATTGCGCAGGTAATACCACCTTGGGCCGAAACAGTGTGCGAACGGGTTGGAAAGACTTTGGAGATAACGGCTGTCTTGTAACCCGACTGAGCTAACTGCAGTGCAGCGCGCATACCTGCACCGCCGCCGCCTACGATAACTGCATCAAAAGAAATTGTTCGTAAAGCGCTCATTTAGCTTCCCCAAAAAATCTGAATACCCCAAAGGAGGTAAACTGTAATCAATATTGCGCACCCGAGCTGAAAGGCAAGACGTACGAAGGTTGCCGCTGAGCCGAGTTGCAGCGTTGTTAAGTAATCTGTGGCAACAGTCCACATCCCGATCCAGGCATGCCCGCAGAGAGCGAGGACCGACATTAAGCTAAAAATGCGCACTGCATTATTTGAAAATATCCCCGACCACTGCTCAAAACTAAGCTCAGGGTTGAGTATAAAAACCCCAAATACAAAGAGAGAATAAGCGAGCAACACTACCGCGCTCACACGTTGCACAAGCCAATCAGACAGGCCTGTTCTGCTAAAATTCGTTGCACTAGTTACCATATCCAGACTCCAGCGGTAGCGATTAAGACGATTGATAGGGCAAGCGTTATGCGGCTTCCGATCGCAGCGCCAGCCAAAGTTTCACCAAATCCCCAATCCATAATGAGATGTTTAGTACCGGCGACGATATGGTAGAGGAGGCCAGAGACGATGCCCCAAACTACAAATTTAGCGACGGGAAGTGTCAGCAAGCGTTGAGCTTCAGCGAAGCCCGCCGCGGACTCAAGTGACAAGCCGAGGAGATAGAGCAAGATCGCCACGCCAACGAAAATGATCACGCCAGTGATGCGGTGCGTGATAGAGAGTATCGCGGTGAGTGGGAACCGGATTGTGGTGAGATCGATATTTACTGGTCTGGTATCTTTCACGTTTAACCTTTCGAATTGATCTTGATGGAGTGAGTTAGCGCATTTTCGTGCTTAGTTAGCGCCAGTTGCTACCAATTGACGGCTTTGCGAATGTCACTCCGATCAAACTGATTGAATTAATTAACAATTTCAACTTCGCAAACGGCGCAAAGTATATTAGCGAGCGTCCGTCAATACAATAGAACTTGGCTCTCTGAACTCAATACCGACAAGGTATTGTCGTAATACCCCAGCACCTGCTTGGTTGCACGTACCAATACGCCGCAAGCCGCGCAATCGTTTACTTGCGCGGCCGTTGCGTCTAATTGTTACCAAACCTTAGATCGGCCACTGTCCGCTGTTCTGTAATCGCTAAATATTTGACAAAACAAGGACTAATTCCCTAGTATTGCGCTCCCTGCGCCTAAGCGCAGCGACACTCTAGAATACCAAATCAGTGGCGATGAACCCTATCTAAGCCACTGTTTTTCAAAAAGAATACAATCTCATCAGGAGTACGCCATGAGCGCAAAAACCGCGAAGCTGCAGATCGACGGAATCGATAAGGTAATCGAGCTGCCGATATACGAAGGAACTACTGGGCCGGATGTACTAGATGTGCGCGGATTAGTTAGCGAAGGCGTCTTTACCTACGACCCTGGTTTTGTTTCCACAGCATCGTGTGAATCGGAGATTACCTTCATCGACGGCGGCAAGGGAGTACTCCTCCATCGCGGCTATCCAATCGAACAACTCGCTGACAAAGCGACTTTTCTCGAGACCTGCTTTCTATTGCTTAACGGTGAATTACCGAGCGCCGAGGAAAAGACTGCATTTGAGAAGACTATTCGCTATCACACGATGGTCGATGAGCATATTCATCAGTTCTTTAAGGGCTTCCCAAAAAATGCCCACCCAATGGCAATGCTAGTAGGCGTCGTCGGCGCCCTGTCGGCGTTCTATCACGACGATTTAGACATTGACGACCCTGCTCATCGCAAACTGGCCGCTCATCGTCTTATAGCGAAAATGCCTACACTCGCTGCGATGTGCTACAAGCATAGTGTCGGGCAGCCGTTTATGTACCCGCAAAACAATATGGGCTTTGCTGAAAACTTCCTTCACATGATGTTTGGCACCCCGTGTGAGGCTCCCAATGTGAGCCCGACGCTGGCGAAAGCGATGGACACTATCTTCCTCTTGCATGCTGATCACGAGCAGAACGCGTCGACGTCGACTGTGCGCCTTGCAGGTTCGAGCGGCGCGAACCCCTATGCTTGCATCGCTTCGGGCATAGCAGCGCTCTGGGGGCCTTCACATGGCGGTGCGAACGAAGCTGTCCTCGAAATGCTCTACGAGATTGGCGATGAGTCAAACATCGAAGAGTATATTGCCAAGGCAAAGGACAAGGAGGATCCCTTCAGGCTTATGGGGTTCGGCCATCGGGTCTACAAGAACTTCGACCCACGCGCGACTGTAATGCGCAAAATATGCGACGAAGTTCTTGAAGAGCTTGGTGTAGAAGACGATCCACTTTTCCGCATCGCGCGAAAATTAGAGAAGATTGCCTTGGAAGACGACTACTTCATTAGCAAGAAGCTTTATCCAAACGTCGACTTCTACTCGGGCATCATCTTGAAAGCAATAGGTATCCCTACAAGCTTGTTCACTGTGATATTTGCCACAGGCCGCACGCCGGGGTGGATTGC